>Ga0316189_10006084_pt1 | contig 11536 bp, 12 predicted proteins | sample LowCovwburrow_MG_FD_204930 | JGI IMG/M metagenome (GOLD analysis project Ga0316189, IMG submission 204930) | Coastal sediment microbial communities from Maine, United States - Lowes Cove worm burrow | ecosystem: Environmental > Aquatic > Marine > Coastal > Sediment | place: USA: Maine... | reverse complement strand
GGAAATAACGAAAGGAGATGATCATTATGGCGCAAGACAAGTTCAGAGTAACGCCGGATGTCTGCACGTATATGAGCGAAGATGAACAAACCCTGAATATCCAGGTTTCCATTCCGGGCGTCAAAAAGGATGACATCCGTCTCCGAATGCTGGACGACAGCTTCAGTCTTACGGCCCCGGGAAATGATGTGGAGTATGTTGCGGCTTCGGCCTTCTGTTGCCCGGTAAAGGCGAATGAAGCGCAGGCCAACTATGAGGACGGCTGCCTCAAGATAGCGGTACCGCTAAAGAATCCGTTCGAAAATGCCGTAGAGGTGCCGGTCAGCTAAGGTAACGATCCAAACGTCTCCCGGCTCGACAGACAGAATTGTCTGTCGGGCCGGTTCATTTCGGATCGCAAACTCAATAACGTGAACAAAATGCTGGTCTTGTAGCCCGTTTGCTATTTGTCAGGAAACGTCGCCTTTGAGGCCGATACTCTCCGCAACCTCACGCATGCCCATGATGGTGTCGGTTATCAGTTCGTTCAATTCCAGCCCCAGCATCCGGGCCCCGTTCTCGATAATCGACCGATCCACACCGGCGGCAAACCGCTTGTCCTTCCATTTCTTCCTGACCGATTTGGCCTTCAGGTCCATTACACTTCGAGAGGGGCGAACGAGCGCGGTTGTGACGACCAGTCCGGTCAACTCATCGATGGCGTAGAGAATTTTCTCCATGTCTGTCTGGGGGGCCACATTCGTGCAGATTCCCCATCCGTGGCTGACCACTGCGCGGATATATTCCGGTGGCCAGTTGTGGCCCTGCAGGATTTCCTCGCTTTTGCGACAGTGCTGGTCAGGGTACATTTCGTAGTCCAGGTCGTGGACCAGACCGACGATCCCCCATTTATCCTCATTCTCACCGTGTTTGCGGGCCATGTAACGCATGACACCCTCCACCGCGAGAGCGTGTTTAATCAGACTCTCGTTCTTGTTGTATTCCCGCAGCAAAGCAATTGCGGCATCTCGTGTTGGAACAGTCGATTCCGTCATGTGTCCTTCTCCTACTTGAAAAGCATTGATCCTGTCGGCATGGTCAAAAAAGCAACCCTATTCCGCAAGGGTCAGTTCCGATCAGGCCATCACCGAATTGTTGTTGCAATCCCGGAGTGGCCGCGGAAAAGTCGACACGCATAAAAACGCAATAACATCGGGCTCAGGCCGAATGTTACCGGTCATGGGTGGACACTAACGGTTGGATTGCCAATAATCAAGCCTCTTTTGCGTTCTTTCTTTTCTTTCCGTATAAATTGTGGCAAACAGAAGCCTGCAACCTTTTTTGCTTCGACGTCAGACACCCTTGAAAGATGCTCACTTCGATGAACAAGATCAGTGCGATCGTAATGGCCGGGTACAACAACAAGTGGGCTGTAAGAAAATACGCAAAAATCGTTGCCGAACATTATGGCGAAACGTTTATCGAGACAGGCTACAAACCCCTGCGAGAGTTCCAAACGATCCAAGACGGTCGGCCGTTCAGCAAGCCGCTGATACAGTTCACTCTGGAAAAACTATTCAAAAACGAACGGATCGGCGACATCGTTATCGTCGGCCACCAGATGCTGCTGGAGCAGCGCCTCAGAGATTATCTCAGCCAGCAGGTCACGCCGTACACCATCGTCAACCAGAACAGCCGGATTCCGGCCGAAATCATCAAACGGTTTCACATCCGGACGCGCAAAGTGAAACACAATTCCATCGCCGGCAACATGATCAAGGGGTATGCCGCCAGCGCCGCCTGTGAAAAACGCCGCCACGCCCTGTTTGTGGCATCGGATTCGCCGCTGACATCTGAAAAATTAATCGATTTTTTTCTTGATGTTGCGAAAACCTACGCAGGCGATTGCACGATTATCTTGCCGGCGGTCCTGGTTGAAGGGACCGTTGACAAGTTCGGTCGCTATCCGTTGAGGATCATCAACGATTCCGATTTCCAGTTGTCCGCCAAAACAGACGGATACGGCCGCCAGGGGTTCCGGCTCTCGTCTCTGATGTATGCCGATCCGCACGGATTCGATATTAACACGGCCAACACGGCCTATAACCTGCGCAAGTGCCTCAATCCCAATGTGCAGTTAAAACTGTTCAGAATTACCCGCAATCTGGGGTATGAAAATGTCTATTCCAAGCATTTCATCAAAAAAGATTTGAGCGTCAAAGAGGTCGAGAACATCACCTCGGCCTTCTTCGGTGGGCGTTTGAAAATCATCCCGGTCACCGATGCCGAATCGAGTTATGACTATGACGGCACGGATGACGAATACAGAAGACTGGCCGAACTTCTAAAAACCTCTCAGGATTAGTGGCGGGACGTGGCTACGAAATTGTTTGCACATTCTTTAGACGTTGCTTTCTATCATCACATCTTTCCAAGCCGGGTCTGGGCCAGGGGGTTAACGTTCAGCCCTGCCTCTGGCTGCCACCTCCAGTTTGATCGAAGAGGAAACTGTTAAGTTTCGGTGAAAAATTCCAAATCGTAAAAAACAAATAACAAACAAATCACAATGACCAAAATTCGAAATGTCAAACCTGTTTGGGTCATTGGATATTGAAATTTGGAATTTATTTGTTTTTTGGTGCTTGTATTTTGGTATTTGTCATTATGTCAGGCGGGCGGGCTGAAATCTGAAACCTAAACCAACACTGCCGATGGTCATTGTTTTGTACCCACGCTTGAAATAGCAAGCAGCAGGCGACAATGGATATGACAAATTATGTATGAATAGACAATAGGTTTAGTGTTTACGTGCCTTGCCGGCCGGACGCCTCAAAGCCGAAAATTGTAAAACATTTTATCGTAAAATCTTACGTCAGAGCCTGCGCGCGCCTGCCCGCCAGAATACCCCTTGCCAGGCTTTCGATCAGGTCTGCAAGCATTCTCTCGGCCAACTCCAATTCCGCCGGTGTGTTGAAGACGGACAGAAGCTCTTTCAATAAAATATCGTAGGGCGACAACATCGTGGTCTGCGGCGGGTAGCCTACGGCGGGTTTGGGGTAAAGGCGATCATCGAACACATAATTGCAGGGGCCCGGGTCCGGGCGTCGGCGAAACGGCCAGTCGATTTTCAGCCTCAACACGCTTCCCACTATCTGCCGGCAATCCTCGCGACTAAGGATGTCCGCCATAGTCAGCCGTGAACCCAGACGCTCTTCCAAAGCCTTGAAAAATTCGCTCAGCAGCCTGATTTCGGAGACGATCAAGCCATATTCGTACCAGCTGACGGCAGATTCCCGCACGACTGTCTTGACGACCGCCGAAAGTTTGGAATGCGCCGGGCAGAAATAGAGCCGGCAGGCCATTCCGCCGTAATAACTCAGCCCCCGGTAATCGACGCCGCGGTTTCCGGCAGCGTGGGGATGAAGCAGGCAGCCGACCCGCAGGTGCTCTTCTCCGATCAACCCCACAAATGGGCAATGGTGGAAATCGTTAATTGGACTGGTTCCGCATCGGCTCTGCGCCCGCTGGCCGAACGCCGCGATGGCATCGGCTTGGCGGGGAACCCGAGCAAACTCTTTTGTTCTCTCGCTCAGCATCGACACCAAGGGACCGTAAGCGGCATCGGCCACATTGTAAAGTCCGCAACAGGCGGCACAGGAAACCTGCCGGTTGACCTGACACAGGTAGACCCCTCCCGGTGCTGTCGGGTCTGCTATCGATGAAACTGACGGGTCGTTTTGGTCAGGTAGATGTCTTTTCATATTCCGGTGAGCGTTCGGAAACAAATGCAATCGGGATGAACTGCACCCTATTCTTCCTCGGACAATATCTCGTATTCGGTCGTGATTTCCGCCACGCCACGAACGGTCGCTGCCACCGAACAGTATTTCTCTTCGGAAAGCTGGATCGCCTGCTCAACGGCCTTTTCCGTGAGGTCTTTGCCGCCGAGACGATACTTTAGGTGAATTTTGCGGTAAGCCCAGGGTGGATCGTCATCCTGCTCACCGGTGGCGATGATCTCAAGCCTGCTGAGCGGTTTTCGTTTTTTGGTCAAAATGTCGACCACGTCCACGGCTGTGCAGGAAGACAGAGCGACGAGCAGCATCTGAGAAGGTCTGAGCCCATTTGGCTCATTCTCACCGGACAATACAACCGTATGACGATTCGAATCCATCCCCACGAACTGCTGACCGGTTACCCATCGGACAGTGGTTGTCGGCATCTTGCATCTCCTTTGATTTGAGTTTCCATCGAGGTTTTGTCCCGGCCTGATTCCGGCCGGTTGTCTGTTGGCGATTGGCTCCGAACCTCCGGTTGCCGGTATCGAACCGCGGCGCTCATCGCCTGTCAGGCCATGGCTTCCCGGATCACACGGTACCTGGCAAAAATCTGTCTGGTTCCCAGTCGTTTGAAATCTATCAACTCGAGCTGCATTGAAATCGAATCAGAGAAAAGAGTAAGACCCGTACCAAAAATCTGCGGGACGTAGGTCAGGTGAATTTCGTCAATCAGATCTTCCCGCGCAAAAACCGTGTTGATCTGAGAGCCGCCTGCCAGGATGGCGACCTTGAACCCCTCCTGTCTGAGATCATTCAGCAACTCGCGAGGATGTTTATCCGTGAAAACCAGATCCTTTTGTTGGGAAATTCGGCGTTTGTTGCGGCTCATGACCACGTTTTTTCGCCCCGGCAGGGGTTTGCCGATCGTATCATAGGTCTTCGATCCCATGATCAAGACGCCTGCTTTTAGGGTCAATTCCTTGAACATGCGCTTGTCTTCCCGGCCCGTCCAGTCCGGAAAGTGGTCCGAGCTGCGGGCGATCATTCCATCTACCGTCAACGCCATCAATAAAATAACTTTCATGCAACAGCTGCTCCGGGTTGAGGTTCACAAAAAATAAATCGACCATTTGTGACTTAAAACTTCATGTATTTTTTCTCGTACACAACAACCGGCGCGTAACCGAAAATGGCATTCAAATGGTGCAAAAAAGCGTGACGCCCCTGTGTTTTCCAAGCCTCCTGGACCTCTTTGTCGATTGTGCGATAGTAGTCCTGAAGCACGGTTACAGACATGTCATCGACGGCCGGCCGGTTGCGTTGCGCCGTTTGTTCGACCAGTTCAAGCCAGCTCCGGCTGACACCGTCAATATAATAAGGCCAGGCCTGCTGAACTGCCGGCGGCCAGATCGGGTCACTGGTATCGGCGATCTCAGGCTTGGTAATCGATTGGGTGTCCTCGGATAACACCCGCCGCACACTGCCGGAGCGCATCAGCGACGCCACCAGTGCATCGTTGCGGAGTTCGCCTGTTATCAGACGCGCCGATACGAGGTCGGTGTAAAAGATAAAGCTGAATTGATGACCGGCACTGTCGCGGGAGGCACGGCGGTGAAACCGCCACAGGTCGATCTGTTCCTGGTAGCGGCCCAGTGCCGGAGCGACCACCCGGTGGGCGATCAACGTGTCCATGTACCAAGCTGGCGGAGCATCCTCCGGCCAGTTCATTTGAAAGCGAACCGCCCACCATCCCTTGGCGCCGGTATCCGCCACGGGTTTCGGTGGTGGATTTTGAACCGACCGCCCGGGTGCAATCCCGGTGCATCCGCAGAAAAAGGCCACTCCGAGCAGCAGCAGACCGGTACGTAAAGGCAAAAATGGAAGCAAAATCCCTCCTCAGGTTTTATACCGCTTTTCAAAAATTAATTCCGAGATAAGGAAGGGCATTATAAGTGGTTTTAGAAAAAACGTACGAATAACGGAACGTTTTTTTGACAACATTATAGAACTGTCGGCACCGAAAACATGGTACCGGTTTCTCGAAATAAAGTCGTTTTTTGCGCCGAAACCGCTGTGAAAAATCCACCGACAGCGGTTCGGATGAGACCCATCCCGTTTTTTTTACCTCAGCTTGAACACCAATTTCCACTGTTCCGATCCCTTGCGGACCACCACTTCGTCCCTGTCGATCTGAACGATGGAATAGCCTTCAAGAGACGCACCTTCCCGCATGATGTTACCGTTTATGACCGCCAGGCGGTCGCCGGGCGCAGATGCCCATGATATCGCCTGAAGCTTCAAGTCGGTCGTAAGGACCGGCAAATCGGCGGTCGCGGCGCGATCGGGCTCGGCTTCCACCGCACGAACCGGCGGCTTTTTTTTGCGGGGAGCTGAGGGAACCTTCTTGACGGCCGGCGGCGGAACGACTTTAGGCATTGGCGCAGCTTTTTCCACCGACGGAGCTGTCGGCGGGGAAGCTTCTTTTGGCGTTGGGACCGGTGGCGGCTGCGGCGGCAGCTTGGCCACGGTTTCGGGTGGTAGTGATTCTATAATCGGTTTGGCGACCGGCCGGCCGACGGATGCCGTCGGCACAGCGTTGCGGTCCGAGGGCGATAGCAGATAAAGGAAGATCCCTCCGACTGAAATCAGCACCACCACCGCCAGCAGACCCCACAGCAAAACAGCCGACCAACCGGAACTGATGTCCCAACGACGAATGGCCCTGCGGGGTGCGGACCCGGAAGGCCAGACCACCGATCGGCCTTTGGGAGGATTTTCGTCTTCGAGTTTTTTAAGGGCTTTCAGAATGGAACTCACAATTTCACATTCCTCGATAAAAGCGGATTCTCATCCCACACATCGATATGACTTGGCAAATAGATGGATGGATGCTGGCATTCCCATGCCCGATCAACCGCCTCTCAATCGTGCCGGATGTGCGGGATATCCAGTCGCTGGTTTTCGTTGAATAGCACAATTTTTGTCAGGGCTCCGACGATCCCATCCGGCTCCAGGCCGTATTTCCTTTGAATCTGTCTAACTGTCTCTTTGGTCTGCTCGTCGTAGGACGGGCCGGTATCGATCTGGGTGTATCCGATCTCGTTCAACTGATTCTTCAGTGCCGCGATCGCATCGTGCGGCGGCCGTTTCGCCGCCGGATCATCGGGGGACATGAAATCCTTCCATGGTATATAGACACCATCGGCACAGTACGGCTCTAAGTCATCTTTTGTCACCGTGATGGTCTCGTTCAATCGCGCACGGCCCAGGGTCACCTGATCGCTCCGGATCCCGAGAACAGTCAGAAAACCTGGTGACGAACCGCCGGGCAACCTCACAGATATGATGGCCGGAAGGTTTAGTTTGTTGAGAATGTCGAGACGGCAATCGACCCTCAGCATCGCCAACCCGTTTTGCCCGGCAGCCGTCTCGAAGAAGGCGTCGTTATCGGTCCGCTCGTCAAGCGCCGGATCGATACTGGAATTGACGCCCCACCGTTCTAAAACGGTTTGAAGAGCGATGTGTCGCGCCGAGCGGACATCCATATCCTGAATAAAGTGCGAAAGATCGGTACTCGCACTCTTTGGAGCATCATCCGGTGGTTGTGAGGCCGGAGAGGGCTGTGCCGGCGCATCGGTAACCGGCGCTGTGGAAGGGGCGGGGGACGGCGGTGCCTGCGCCTGAACATCTTCGGACCCCTTGTCCACCGTTTTGAACGAATCCGCAGGCCCCATCCGATAATACCAGAGCACAAGCGCCGCCGCACAAAGCACCGCCGCCAGAACGAGCGCCGGTTTCTTTAACTCCCGCAGCCGGCGGCGCTTTTTCCCGCGTTCGGACAGCTCGCGTATGGCAGCCCGGACGATGACGCTATTTATCTTCTTCTGATTGCGGCCAAAGGCCGTCAGCAACGCCCTGTCGCAGACAATGTTGATGAGGCGGGGAATCCCCGTGGAATAACGATAGATAAGGCGGTAGGCCGAGTATGTGAAGACGACCGGCGTTTGAATCGAGGCGATCTGGATGCGGTGCTCGATGTATTCCCTGACTTCCCTGAAGCTCAACGGTGAGAGATGGCAGCTGAGCGTAATGCGCTGGGCCAACTGCCGCAGATCGTAGGAGTCGAGCAATTCGCCGAGTTCCGGCTGGCCGACCAGAATGATCTGCAACATCTTGGAACGGTTGGTCTCCAGGTTTGAGAGAAGCCGCAGCTGTTCCATCACGTTCCGGGTCAGGTTTTGGGCTTCATCCACTAGTAAAACCACGGTTTTCCCAGCGGTTTTCATGTCGATCAGGTAGTTGTTGAGAGCATCGATCAGTTGTTTGGTGTCGTCCGCACGGCACTTGACACCCAGTTCATCGGCAATCGTCTTGAGCAGCTGCGTGGGGCCCAGTCTGGGATTGAAAATATAGGCGACCTCGGTCTTGTCGTCGAGGTTATCGAGAAATACGCGACAGAGCGTGGTTTTTCCAGTGCCGACCTCTCCGGTAATCTCGACAAACCCCTCCCCCTCGGCAATGGCGTATTTCAGGTGCGCCATTGCCTCCTCGTGACTGCGGCTCACATAATAGTACTCGGGATTGGGGACGAGTTTAAATGGTTTTTCGCGAAACAAGAAAAACTTGTTATACATCACGTTTCTTTCCGGCACCGGATTCGAACATGGTCGTGGCCTCGGAAGAAGATCGAGTTTTCCGTAAATAATTTTTTTTTATAATAATAACAATTAAATGTGTCAAGTACCGGGGTGATCGAACGGTTTTGGATCACAAGACGTCACTTCGGGAACATCCGGGTCGGCCGTGTTATCGGCAACCGTTCCGAAATAGACAACAACGGTAAGTTTACCAAGTATTCGTCCTCAATTAAAGACCATTTAGGCGGCACGTTTCGGCCATCCTCGCCTTGTTTGCGTTAAAACAATTCCAATTGATCGGTCTGACCGGTCTCAAAATGCGTGATGTACAGATCGATCTGTTTTTTCAACGTCTCGATCGGCTCACGGTTGGCCAGTTTCCAGGTGTAGATTTCGTGGTGCAGCCGGCGACTGTCTTCCGCCAAAGCCTGGATCAATTGCGGCCTGATCGGCTCCCAAAGCAAATGCGCTTCCTCGGCCGGCAGACCCAGGCTCCGGAAACGGCAGGCACAGTTACGGTCCCACCAGCGAGAGGGCGTGGTTTCGTTGGCACGGCTGCCTTCGAAATAAAACAAAGTCCATTCGAGCTGCCTCAGATCGACGTGCAGGTCCCTGGCCACATCGTTCAGTACGCGTTTTCCTTGAGGCGTATGCATGTCAAGGGCGACCCAGTATGGAAAAGGCTTTTCTTCATCCGCCAACGTCACAATCTCGGGAATATCGCCGGAGACTTCCAGGTAAGCAGCCGCCTTTATCACCGCCCGGTCCCGCGGCCGACCCGCACTCTTGAACCGCATCGCGTTGGAAATGAGTGGGTGTCGGCCCTCTTCGGACGTACTGCGGTCCAGCCAGTGCCAGAAATCATCCGGGCGCCGGATGGCGTCGGCGAGGATTTTGATGTGGCGATCGTCCGGGGTCCCATCGAGCACCGACCGATCACCTTCGAAAAGGCGGTAGGCCAGAAACCCGAGTCCGATAGCATCCCGGACTTTAGCCGAACGTGCCACCTTGATCAGAGCCGCCGCCTTGCTATGAAATTTTTTGTTGAAGAGCAGTTCGGCACCCAAGGGCCAGCACTCTTCAAATGTGATGATCGCGGCTCGGTTCCGAAACCAGTTCTTCTCCCGAAAGCTCAGGCTTTGAATCAGAGCACTGGTGGTGTAAACCAGTTCGACATTACCACGCCGCACCGCTTTTTGCAGCAGCGAACGAAAGCGTGAATCGATATCGATTCCGCGTTTGTCGAGGATGGTCATCGGCATGGCTGCTCCATCGCATCGATCGGCATGTGGCGGGGAGAACTCGGAATCCGGGATAAAGGCTGTTTTTTCGATCGGAAGCCGGCGGAACGGTTCCAATCGAGGCCTGGGCTTTTCACAAGGTCATACCGCCATCCACGACCAGCATCTGTCCGGTCACGAAGCTGCTTTCGGCGGATGCCAGATAAAGGCAGGCCGCCGCAACTTCCTCGACCGTTCCCAGACGCCCCATCTTGTGCCGACCGACGAAAGCCGCCCGCGTGGCGTGGGGATCTACGCTGGCGGCAATTCGCGACTCCAGGCCCGGCGTCTGGACGGCACCGGGGCAGACGGCGTTGACCCGGATTCCCCGGGTGACGAAATCGACGGCGACAGACTTGGTAAACCCAATGAGGGCGGCCTTGGCGATGCTGTAGGCAAAACGACCGGGCGCGCTGGTGATACTCGATAGCACCGAAGCGATGTTGATGATCGATCCGGCACCCCGGGCGCACATACCCGGCAGAAAAGCGCGGGTCATATAGACCGCACCCCTGAGATTGACATCCAGGGAGCGCTCCAACTCTTCCGGCGAGCAATCGAGAATCGTGCCGGAAGCCACATATCCGGCACAGTTGACCAAGATATCGACGGTGCCGATTTTTTGGGCCGCTGCGGCGACATCGGCAGGCCGGGTGACATCGAGCTGTTCTATCCGAACCGATGTGGTCTTCTCGAGGGACTGCAGCGGTGCGAGACTCCGGCTGGTGGCCCACACCCGGCTTCCCTCCCGGGCAAAGCTGTGGACGATAGCGCGGCCGATCCCCTGTCCGGCCCCGGTGATGACGGCTGTCTGACCATCCAATCGTTTCGCCATGTCTGATTCCTAAAGAAAATGTCATCTATGAGTCGAAAAAGTCTTTTATATTGATGACTTTTTCTTCTTTTTTGCCGGTGGTTTTCCTCTCGCTGACTGTCCCCCTGAACTTCTCCTTACGAAGTTTATTAATCATCTCACGCAATTCGGGTTTGGTTTCGATGAGGGTCTGTATGTGCCTGTTCAATGCCGTCCAGCGCTCCTCTAGGACAGCCGTGTCGATGGCAAACACGGCCACCTTGCCAAGAATTCTACACAGTGAGGCCAGCAACCCAAAATGGGATGTCCCTTGGAGGTAGTACGGACAATGACTCCAGAGGCTGAGGCATTCGAGACCTACCCGAGCGGCCTCGGTCTGGATCACGGCGTGAATGGCACTGGGGCCCTCATAAGAAATCAAATAAAGACCCTCCTGCTTGAGCCCTGACCGCATGGCCTCGCGCGAGGCCATACCGGAAATTATCCGGTCTGAATGTAAAACGTTGTCGTACATGCTGCCGAGCGTGATGACCATTTGAATCGACAGCGCCCGGCACAGGGCCAGCAGCTCATCGGTAAACCGGTACCAATTGAGGGACGGTTCATCCGCCTTCAAGATGACAAGATCCGATTCTTCGACTCCGGTGTGCGCACAGTAAACGGTGAGGTCGGGCCAGGTCATGTCTTCAAGGACTCCGTCGACGATCTTCACCACCGGGCGTGACTGGTCGTGGCGGAAAAAAGCATCCGGGTCGAGCCGGGCAAACGGCTCGGCCTCGAAATGACGAATCAGATAGTCGAGCGCATCCGTGGCCACATTGAGGGCATTGCCCCAACCACCGAAACCGGCAACCAGAACAGGTTTCTTCAGGACCGGCATTTCTCTGATGCGTATCCCCTGAAAATCCATAGCATTCAATTACGCAGCTATCGCCATTTTTGTCAAGCCGACGGAAGTTTTGACAATTTTCGATCGGGTATTACCATAGTTTACGGGATCGCACTAATTACGGTCAACTGGTTGAAAACAGAAAAAAGTGTCTCTAT
>Ga0316189_10006083_pt1 | contig 11538 bp, 8 predicted proteins | sample LowCovwburrow_MG_FD_204930 | JGI IMG/M metagenome (GOLD analysis project Ga0316189, IMG submission 204930) | Coastal sediment microbial communities from Maine, United States - Lowes Cove worm burrow | ecosystem: Environmental > Aquatic > Marine > Coastal > Sediment | place: USA: Maine... | reverse complement strand
AACAACGGCCAGTCGCAGTGGTTCGCTCACGATCTGATGCTATCTGATTCGACCCGAAACCAGGCCGTTCAGCTCGTGCCCGACGATGCTGAGCCGTCGGCGACGACGGTCAGGAGTCGCCCAGAGTCGGCCCGAACGCCGCGCTAGGCGTCGGTCGTTGTGTCGCCGGCGTCACCGGACGCAGCGTCCGGAGCGACTTCGTTCGCAGCCATCAGGAGCCGAGTCGCTTCCTCGACCGCTGCCTGAGCCTCTTCGATCTTCTGAGCCCAGGTCACGAGGTCGCCGGTGCGCATGGCCTCGTCGGCCTCCATGAACGCTTGGTCTGCGCGGGCCAGCAATTCGACGATCTGCTCCTCGAGCGTACCCGTCGGCGGCTCGGTCGTGTCCCCGTCACCGGTGCCATCGCCGGATCCATCCTGCACGCCGAAGACGGCCGTGAGCGCCTCCGACAGCGAATCGCGCATCTCGATTTGACCGTTGAACGACACGACAACTCGCTTGAACTCCGGGATACCGGTGCTCGACGCTTCATCGTTCGCAGAGATGTAGATCGGTTGAACGTACAACAGCGACTGCTCGATCGGAATGACCAGCATGTTGCCCTGGATCACCCGGGACCCACCCTGGCCGAGAAGCGTGAACTCGGCGGAGATCGCCGGATCCTGGTTGATGAAGTTGCCGACCTGACCGGGGCCGTCGATCTGGCTGTCCGACGGCAAGCCGTACTCGATAATGCGTCCGTACTCCTCGAGCGGACCGCTCTTCGCAACCATGAACGACACCATGTTGGGGCGGCCACGCGGCGTGAACGGCTGCATGAGCAGGAACGACGACCGGTCCTCACCGGGTAGCTTCATCAGCAGGTAGTACGGAAGCATCGGGCTGAATTCCTGGCCGCTCGAATCCACGAACCGTCCGCGCAGCGCCGGCCGCGGCGAAGTCGACGGATCTCGGGCGATCTGCCACGGATCCGACACCGTGAAGAACTGATCCGGGTTCGTCATGTGATAGAGCTGGTATTGATCGGTCTGAATCCGGAAGAGGTCTTCCGGATACCGGAAGTGCTCGATGACCTCAGGCGGGAGCTCCGAGCCGGGCCGGAAGACGCCGGGGAAGATCGCCTCGTTCGCTTGGATGATCGGGTCATCGGGGTCGATCACGAAGAGGTCGATCGTCCCGTCATAGGCGTCGACGACTGCCTTCACGGAGTTGCGGATGTAGTTGAACCGGTTCGGTAGTCCTTCACCCTGGTTGAGCCGCGCCGTGTTGGCAGGCGCCGAATAGGGGTACCGGTCGGTGATCGTATAGAGATCCATGATCCACTTGAGGCGCCCGTTGGCGATCACGATGTACGGGTCGGCATCGCCGTAGAGGAACGGTGCGAGGCGGGCGATGCGTGACCGGAGGTTGCGCTCGAGCAGCACCTTCGAGTCGTCCGAGAGCCGATCCGAGATCAGCGTGTCGAGGTTGCCGAATCGCAGCGCCCACGCGGCCCGCTGGAAGAAGCCGCCGAGGTTCACTCCGCCGGCACCGTCGTACGAGTTCGTCGCGACATCGGCGCCGCTGGAGCCGATCGGGAAGTCGACCTCCTGCTGGCTCGTCCCCGCAATCACGTAGTCGGTCTCCGCGTGGTCGGAGAAGTAGATGCGCGGCTGCTCGATGTTGAGGCTTTCGTCATCCGAGAGGTTGACCGGCGGAATGTCCTTGACGAGGAAGTCCGGTTGCCCCTGAACGGTCACGTCGTTCGCCGGGCTCAGCACCGAACCGAATCCGTGGGTGTACACCAGGCGCTCCGTCACCCAGCCCTCACCCGGGATACCCTGCTCCTCGAGCTCGCGGGCCGACACCATCACCTGGGTGAGTTCGCCATCGATCTCGTACCGGTCGACGTCCACATCGCCGATGTCGTAGTACGTGACGATGTTCTGCAACTGCCGGTAGGTGACATTGAGGACACCCGGATCCCACAGCCGGATGTTGCTGATCGTGGTGGCGTTCGCCTCGAGATCCTGGGGCGTGAGCACCGGCTCTGCGGCGAACGGTTCGACTTCGACGTCGGCGAGCCCGTAGGCCTCCCGCGTGAATTCGATGTTGTACGCGACGTACTCCGACTCTTTGTTCACCTCATCGGGCTGGACGGTCAGTCGCTGGATGAGAGCCGGGTAGACACCGCCGACGATGATCGAGGTCACCAGCCAGAGCCCGACGGCAACAAGCGGAAGGGTCCATCCGCGGAACCACAGATTCACCAACAAGATGACGGCGGCAACAAGCGAGATGATGATCAGCAGATTGAGCGCAGGGACCTGCGCATTCACGTCGGTGTACGAGGCGCCGAACACCTGACCGCGACTGCTGTAGAGGAGGTCCCACTTGTCGAGTTGGTAGCCGACGACCTTCAGGAGAGCCAGGATGGCGAGCAGGATGGAGACGTGTGCCTTGACGCCGGAGCTCGTGCGCTTTCCGGGCCCCTGGATGTTGATGCCGCCATTGAGGTAGTGGACGGCGACGACGATCAGGGTCAGGACGAGAACCAGTTGGAACGTCCATGAGAACACATCTCGCATGAACGGAACATCGAACACATACAGGCTGACGTCGTGGTTGAAGATTGGATCGGTGACGCCGAAGGAACCGCCGCGGAAGTAGAGCAGCCAGTTCTCCCACCAGGCGGCAGCACCGACACCGAGCAGGATTCCGAAAAACACGGAAGCGCCGAGGCGCAGGCGACCGGAACGGGGCTCAACCCATGTCTGATAGCGCATCAGCAACTCTTCGTCCGGACTCCCCGGGGTTACGCCCTGGCGGGGAGAGATCCGATCAACGATGTAGAGATTGACCCAGATAATCGCGAACGCTACGAGCGACGCGGCGAGCACGAGCCACAGCCGAGTGAAGACCAACGTGGTCCACACACCGACCTGGTCGACGCTCGAATACCACAGGTAGTCGGTCCACATCGTGGCCAGCGACCGCATGGTGATGAGCCCAATGAAGCCGACGCCGAGGATGATCCAGAGGATCCGGCGGGAGCGGCCTTTCTTGACGTACGGGATTGGTTCGCGATTGATCACGTTGTGAGTCTACGAGAGTCGTCGCATCACGGGGACGGGACGATGGTGCATGCGCACTCGACGCGTGCCGGCGGCATCATTGTGCCGCTTGGCGGTCCGGCCGAGATCGACCATGGACCTTTGGTCGCCGGGCAGTCCGCGCACGGGTGGCCGGACGCGATGACCGCCACCTCAGCGGAGCCAAGATGGGCCAGTGCTGCTGTAACGCCCGCGTGGTAGGCGGTGCGAGACGCGAACCGCACCCGGCGCTCGGCGTCGTCGGTCCGCCACGAGCGGAACACTCTCGAAAGGGAAGCCCCGGTCTCTCGGTGTCCCGCTGCCGTCTCTCGGGAACGGGCGACCGATCCTTGCACGGCGTCGACGAGCGCTGCAGTGAATTCAACTGAGGAATCTCCAATTTCGACGTTGTCGGGTTGCGGGGTCTGTGCCGTCCCGGTCATCTCGGCCGCAGCGGTGAATCCGGCGACCACACTCTCCTGCGCGAGGACTCTGAGCGCCTCGACGACCTCGTCGCTCACGATGGATGCGTCGGGTTCCCAGCCGTCGGTCAGGCGCAGGTCTTCGAGAGCCCGGTTCTGGGCCTCGACGAGATGCCTCTTCACCGTGCGAAGCGCCCGGTTCTGGACGGGGAGCAAGAGACGCTCGCGGAGGGCGAACGCGTCGAGATCACCGCCCGGCGAGGATCCGGTGTCCTCCGACGGCGCGGGGCCCGGTCCCGGGGTTGGCTCGGGAGGAACAGACTCCGGCTCTGGCGACTCGTCAGGTTCTGTGGAGAGATCCCCTCCACCCTCGGCGATGTCGTCCGACACCGCCGCCGCCCCTTGACGGGGAGGAATGGGTGCATCGGACGCCGGCTCTGATGCGGTCGCGGGGGCCCGGAGTTGGGCGAACAGCCCGGCGAGCGGATCCGGCGCCGGAGTCGGTTCGGGCACAGGCTCAGGCTCGGCACCAGGTTCCGCCACAGGTTCAGGCTCGGGCTCCGGAACCGGCTCCAGAATCGGAGCGGGTTCAGGCACCGAGACCACTTCGGGAATCGGTTCCTGCTCCAATTCCGGTTCGGGCTCCGGCACCGGCTCAGGCACCGACTCGGAATCGAGGACCGGCGGCTCATCAACGACTGACGACCCGCGAAGCGCTTCCACCTCGGCCACCATGGCGTCGGCATCAACCGGCTCGGTAGTGAGGATCCGGTCGGGTGAGACGATCTTGACGGAACCCTCATCTTCCGGCCAGTGACTCTCGGGCAGCGACCCGAGATCGATCCCATCGACACCTTCGCTCACGACCGATATGGCTTCGGACTCCGGAACCGGCTCAGGATCGGGATCGGGCTCAACGCCGGCGATCGTGGCACGGGCCGCTTCGAGTTCTGCCATCAACTCAGAACGCCTCACCTCGAGCGCGCGAGCACGCTCCTGCGCGGCATCGGCCTGGCGACGGGCTGCCGAGACCATGGATTCGGCTTCCTGGCGTGCGGCTGCAACGAGCCGCTCTGCCTCTTCCCGCCCGATGCGGACAGCCTCCTCGCGCTCTCGCCGAGCATCGGCGGTGAGGTGCGATGCCTCTCGCTCTGCCTCTGCTTGGACGAACAGGGATCGTTCGGTCGCGGCGACAGCAAGGGCCTCGCCCTCGGAAGCAACGTTGGCGAGGATCTCCGTGCCGGTCTCCCACACGGTTCGGCGCACATCGAAGGCCGTTTGGCGGGTGGAGTCGCGAACCGCACGCGATTCGGCATCCGCTTCTGCTCGCCAGCGCGCGGCGTCGTCCGCCGCGCGTGACCGCATCTGCTCGGCAGCGACCCGAGCTTCGGCGAGGATCCGCTTGACCTCCTCACCGACAAGATCGAGTTCGGTTGCCAGATCGGTCGGACGGTCGAGGCCAAGCTCGCTCAGCCCGGCTTCCAGCTCCGCGATCCGTTGTTCCAGGGCCGCTGCGCTCCGGGCAGCAGCGCTGATGTGGGCGTCCACCTGCTGCCGGTCATAGCCCTTGCGGGCAACGCGGAATGCGGTAGCGGGCGCGTCAGAATCGGTGGGCTCGTCCATGTGGCCAGGGTAACGACGTGACCCGTCCGTCCCGGGTATTCGACTCCGGAGTCAGCTGAACTCGAGGTACTCGAGGGCGTCGTCGATGGTCTCGACCCGGACAACCACGATGTTGTCCCCGGCAGCCACCAGAGCGTCGTCGTAGTTTGAAGCGGGTACGAGGACAACCGCCGCCCCAGCATCGATTGCGCCGTAGACCTTCTGTTGCACACCCCCGATGCCTCCAACCGTGCCGTCGCGCGCGATCGTTCCGGTTCCGGCGATTCGCCGACCATCAGTGAGGTCCTGCTCGGTCAACTGATTCATGATCTCGAGCGTGAACATCAAGCCGGCTGACGGTCCCCCAATATTCTGGGTATCGGTGTCAACTTCGATGGGGAACTCAACGATCGGTGGGCTGTTGTCGAGCAGCACACCGACCATCGGCCGGTCGGGGTCGTCGGTGTGGGCACCGAGGAAGATGTCGACCTCAACGACCTCGACCTCGTCAGATCCTTCGATCAGCCGCTGGATCGTGAGCGTGACGGGGTCGCCGATCTCTTTGGCGGAGAGACCGTCGATGACATCGGACCGGAATGCAACCTCGGTGCCGTCGATCGCAACGATGACGTCTTCCGCCACCACCACGCCATCGGCCGCTGAGTCGGGAACCGTCTCGATGACCAGCGCTCCGGTTCCGGTGTACGTCGGCTCGTAGCCGAGCTTCGTGAGCGCCACGAAGGTCGCGTCGGTCTTCGACTGCTCCATCCGTGCAAGGTTCTCGCGCCGCAGGTCCTCGGGAGAGACACCCGACGGCCGGATGTTCTGGCGCGGCGCAACCTCCACCTTCGGGTTCAAGAGTCCGGCTGCGTACTCAAAGATGTTGGCTTGGCGCAATGCAACGGTGAGGAAGAACAGCTCGCCATCGACCTCGTACTGCGCCTCGTCGCCGACGACGAATACGAAGTCTGACGTGTCATAGAGCGGCCCGGGAGACAACGTGTAGTACGGAACCTTGATCGGCCACGCGATGGCAACCGCGATGCCGATCACCATGAGCAACCCCGCGAGAACGAAGGGCCACTTCGGCATCGGCTTGCGCGACGCAACGGCAGACTCTGGCGGGTCCGAGAAGTCAGTGTCGACGGTGGTCGTTGGATCCATCCGCGCCGAGGTTACCGACGGTGGCGATTACGTACCACGGTTACGCGATGCGACGACCTGCGACCAGGTCGGCTTGAACCACGATTCGCTGGCTCGCCGAGCCTTTCGGATGGCATGCGAACAACGTCACCATTGGTCTGCCCAGATCGTACGAGATCCAGATGTCATCGGGGGTGACGATGAACGTCTCCGAGACCTTGTACATGACTGCGAATCCGGCCCTGTCGTCAAGGTAGATCAAGTCACCGACCTCGAGTCGGTCCAACGCCCAGAACGGGCGCGAATGAGTCGAGCGGTGGCCTGCAAGGACGACATTTCCAGGACCGCCTGGTTCCGAGGTCCCTGCCCAGTGAGCAACGCCGCGGTCGATTACGGAGAGCGCAATCCCTGATCGGACGGTTTCGTCAACTCCAATTGCCGGGATCTGGAGCCTGGAGACATCCGCTCCCGACTCCTGAGCTGGGGACCACGTAGGCTGCCGGCTTGGAGCGGGAACAGCAGCAGAGGTTGGCACTGCGGCATGCGCTGCCGTCGTCGTTGAGATGAGCGCGACGAGGCCAATCACAGCGATGAAACGAATCAGCGTCCGAGCGAGTCCCATGACTGTCCACATCGGCGGGTTGAGTGGCTTGCTTGAGCCGCTCACTCTCCGCAAACCGATCGAAAGGCACATCGTGCAAGCAGTCCACCCCAACGTCATCACCGGTGTCGCGCTGCCGCGCCGGGCCGCAATCACCGTCGGCCTCATGATCGGATTCGCCCTGGTCGCCGCCCTCGCGGCGCAGGTGAGGATCCCGCTCCCGGGGACACCGATCGCGGTCACCGGCCAGACGTTCGCCGTGCTGCTCGCGGGTGCTGCGCTGGGCTCGCGGATCGGGGCAGGGAGCATGATGATCTACGTTGCTCTCGGTGCCATCGGCCTCCCGTTCTACGCCGGTGGGCAGGGCGGTTGGACCTACGCGACCGGCGCCTCGCTCGGCTACCTCATGGGCTTCATCGTCGCCGCCTGGCTTGTTGGTCGCTTCGCCGAACAGCGCAAGGACCGGTCGATTCGCACAGCCGTTCCGGCGTTCCTCGCTGGAAGCGCCGCCGTCTACACCCTCGGGGTCACCTGGCTTTGGGCAACCGTTGATTCGATTCCGACCCTGTCGGCCGCACTCAACGCAGGGCTCTATCCATTCGTGGCCGGCGACCTCATCAAGGCGGCCCTCGCCGGCGTCGCCCTCCCCGCCGCCTGGTACGTAGTAGACCGGTCGCGGAGATACGAGTTGTAGGAAGCCGCGAGCGACCAGCTACCGGTGGCAACTGGCGACCCTAGGAATCCATCTCTTCACCCAGGTACGCCTTGATGACGTTCGGGTCGTTCTGAACCGCCGACGGGACCCCTGTGGCGATCCGCTCGCCGAAGTCGATGACCATCACGCGGTCTGCGATGTCCATGACCAGACCCATGTCGTGCTCGACCAGGATCATCGCGATCGACAGCTCCTCCCGGATGTCGAGGATGAATCGGGCCATGTCCTCGGTCTCTTCGAGGTTCATGCCGGCGACCGGTTCATCGAGCAGCAGCAATTCTGGTTCCGTCGCCAGCGCTCGGCCCAACTCCACCCGCTTCTGAACGCCGTAGGGCAGCATCGCCACGGGGTACTTCCGCCACCGAGCGATCTCGAGGAAGTCGATGATCTCCTCGGCGACGGCCCGGTTCTCGAGTTCCTCCTTCTTGGCCGGCCCCACCCAGATCGCTCCGTCCCACCACGATGTCTTCGTTCGCACATGCCGGCCGAGCATGATGTTGTCGAGCACCGTCATGTGGGCAAACAACTCAATGTTCTGGAACGTGCGGGCGATGCCGAGCGCCGCGATTCGGTCGGGCCTCCGACCAAGGATGTCCTTGCCCTTCCAGCGGATCGAGCCCTCCTGCGGCTTGTAGACCCCATTGATACAGTTGAACGTCGAGGTCTTCCCCGCGCCGTTCGGTCCGATCACCGCAAACAACTCTCCGTCGGCGACCGTAAAGCTCACACCGTCGAGCGCCTTGATTCCCTTGAACGACAGGCTGACATCCTCGAACTCGAGCAAGTGCTCGTATGCGCCGTCGTCGGCGCCACGGTCAGATCGGAGTGCGGTTCTTCGCGAGGTCATGACAGCCACCGCTTCCGGCGCTTGTAATGCTTGATGTCGCGGAACGACTTGCGAGCTCCCTCAGCGTGCAGACCGAGATAGAATTCCTGCACGTCGGCATCGGCGAGAAGCTTCTTCGGGTCGCCGTCCATCACGACCTTTCCGGTCTCCATGATGTAGCCGTAGTCGGCAATCGACAGCGCCATGTTGGCGTTCTGCTCGATGAGGAGAACCGATGTTCCCTGGCGATTGATGTCCACGATGATGTCGCGGATCTGCTGCACCAGCATCGGCGCCAACCCGAGCGTCGGTTCGTCGAGGATGAGCAGATCGGGGTCGGCCATCAGCGCTCGGCCGATCGCCAGCATTTGCTGCTCGCCGCCCGACAGATAGCCGGCCGTGTCCTTCTGCCGGCCCTGGAGAACCGGGAAGAGGTCCATGACTCGTTCATGCGCAGCGCCAACAGACGCGCGGTCCGTATTCGTGAACGCACCGGTTCGGAGATTGTCGTCAACGCTCATCTCGGCAAAGATCCGACGCCCTTCGAGCACCTGAGCGATCCCCATCCGGACGATCGCCGACGGGTCCTTGCCGTCGATCCGCTCCCCCTTGAACGTGATCGAGCCCTTCGTGATGTCCCCCGAATGCACGTCGAGGATTCCGGTGATGGCACGGAGCGCCGTCGTCTTGCCTGCTCCGTTGGCTCCGAGGAGCGCGACGATCTGCCCGTCGCTCACCGTGAGCGACAAGCCACGCAGCACAAGGACGACGTCGTTGTAGACGACTTCCAGGTTTGCGACTTCGAGCATCGGTTCCTCTTGTTGTCGGGTGGGTGGCCGGGCCCTCAGGCCCGGCCACCCACTGGTTGTCTAGAACTGGTAGCAGGCCTCGGTGAAGTCGAAGGACTCAGCGGTCGGGCCGATGAAGTCCGTCTGAACGATCTCCGAACCCGAACCACCGGCTTCGAGATTGGCCACCGACGGACGCCACAGCGTGATGGCACGTTGGACTTGGTCCGACGTGCTCCCCGTGTAGTTCTCGGCGGGCGCCATGCCCTGGAACGTCACGTTGTCGAGCGACTGAATCGCCGCCAGCACACCGGCACGCGTCAGGTCACCATTGTCGTAGGCCTTCTGAAGTGCCGCGTGGACGAGCATCGCCTCGACGACACCAAGCCCCACGTAGTCGTTGGGCGGCATGTCGGCACCGGACGCCTCGACGAGTTGCATCGTCAACGCCATACCAGGCGAGTCGCCACCCCACGGCTGCATGTAGAAGCCGCCGTACCACATCGCCTGAATCGCGTCGGCGATCGGAGACACCAAGAACGCCGGGTTGTAGGTCGGACCGGCTCCGGACCATTTCGCGTCCACGAAGCCCTGTTGGAGCGCGGCACCGAAGACTTCGGAGAACGTACTCGGCGTCGTTGTGATGTAGACGAGATCGGCACCAGACGCCACGATCGCGTCGGCGACCGGCTTCTGGTCCTGGCCCGGGATGATGGTGCCTGAGCCGTCGTGGACAACTTCGATCCCATTGGCTTCAGCCCACAAGAGGGCACCGGCCATCGGATCGAGTCCGAAGTCGCCGGGGATCGAGGCCAATGCGAGCGTCGGAGCCTCGTTGCCCTCCGTCTTCTCCTCATCGAGCATCCAGTCGAGGAGGCTCATCGCTTCGAGGCAGTACGGTGCGCCCGTGTGCAGCACCGTCGGGGCGATCGCGGTGTCGGTCCAACCCGAGTACCACGTCGCTGGGACGGCGATCATGCTGTCTTCGACCAAGGCATCGGAGATCGCGAGCGTCTGTGACGACCCGGTGGTGTGGCTGATCGCAACCACCTGATCACGGAGTTCGTCATAGGCCGCGATGTGCTGCTCGACTTCGTACGCCGTGTCGCGGGTCTCCATCATCACCTGGAGGCCGCCGATGCCGCCGTTGGCGTTGACCCAGGCCCAGTACATCTGCTGGCCCGCCATGATCGGGGCAACCAGAGGAGCGAACGCACCGGTCAGGTCGGCGGTCTGACCGACCGTGATCGTCCCGGCCTCGAGGTCAACCCCGAAGTCGGTCATCATCTCCATCGGCTCTTCCGGCGGCGCCGTTGTGGTGGTCGTCTCGTCGTCGCCACCGCTCGGTGCTGCCGTTGTCGTCGTCTCCTCACCGCCGCTTGCCGCGGCCGTGGTGGTGGTCTCGTCGTCGCCGCTGCTCCCGCACGCCGCCGCAACGAGTGCCAACACGAGCAACAGAACGAAGATTCTTGCCTTTCTCATCATTTCCTCCTCAGGCCCGATCTCATGCCCTGGCCAGGGGCGATCGGGCGATTGCTAGTAGGTAAATGGCCACGACTTCCAGTAGTTGCGGATCCGAATCCAGATCCCGTACAGACCGAGCGGTTCGAAGATTAGAAACCCAATCAGGAGCAGTCCGTAGAGCAGAAGATTGAACTGCGCGATGTTCAAGCCGGGCGACGTTCCTGGGAGCGTAGAGACGATGCCGAAGTCGCCGTTGCTCGTCGACACAAAGACGCCGGCGATCGAAGCCGGAATGCCACTTCCCGTCTCGGCGGTCGAGGCCAGGAGGCCGGTGAAGTCCTGGACGAGACGTGGAAGGACGACAACGAACGCGGCTCCGAGCAGGGTCCCGGTGACCGTTCCGATGCCGCCGATGAGCAGGATGGCCACGAACTCTACGGACAGGATCAGCGAGAAACCCTCCGGCACGAGTCGTCCGACGAAAGCACCGAGGACCGCCCCGGACACACCTGCGAACGCGGACGAGAGGGCGAACGCCATCAGTTTGTAGCGAGCATCGGCAACGCCCATGACCTCGGCAGCGATATCACGGTCGCGGATCGACATGAACGCTCGGCCCACGCGAGTGCGCTGGAGATTCTTTGCGACGACTACCGCAAGTACGACGAGCACAAGCAGGAGCAGGTACGTCTTCGCTTCGCCGGTCATCTCGACGCCAAACCAGGAACCGTCCGCGGTCGGGTCGAGCAGCGGCACCTCTTCTTTCCAGAGTCGGATCTCGAAGCCAGGGAACTTGCGGCCGGCCTGAGCTCCGCCCGTCAACGATGGGAGGCTTCGGAAGATCCACTCGCCGATGAACACGAGACCGAGGGTGACGATGGCGAGGTAGATGCCTCGGACGCGAAC
>Ga0316189_10006082_pt1 | contig 11540 bp, 8 predicted proteins | sample LowCovwburrow_MG_FD_204930 | JGI IMG/M metagenome (GOLD analysis project Ga0316189, IMG submission 204930) | Coastal sediment microbial communities from Maine, United States - Lowes Cove worm burrow | ecosystem: Environmental > Aquatic > Marine > Coastal > Sediment | place: USA: Maine... | reverse complement strand
TGTAGGGGCCGACCTCGAACTCCGCGCCCGGCATGGGTGCTTCGTCCGCGAAGATCAGCGTCTCGTCGAGATCCAGGACCAGCAGGGTGTCGAACGGAGGCATTCCGGCACAGGGCCGATCAGCATCGCACCTGAGTCTTCGGCGTCAAGCGCTGATCGCCCCGAGCGCGCGGCCGACTATGCGGGTCCGCCAACCCACGTGCCGTTGCAACCAAACGCGGGGCAACCCCAAACGCCCATCACATCCCCCATGCCATCGATCTGGCCGGTGAAGTCGCAAGCACCAACAAGCGCGCCCATCACGGTAGCGTCGATGGCCCCCATCCCGTCGACCGTGCCGTCCAGCGGACCCGTGTCGGCGCCCGCCACAGAGCCAGAGACCACCGCATCGGCCGCGACGTCGAACACCAGCGTTCCATTGACCATCCCGATCCCAGGACACATCCCCATCCAGGTTCCGTCGTAGCTGCCCTCGTAGTCGCTCCCCATACCGCCGGAGCTCGAGCCTCCTGTGCTGCCACCGTCGGTGCTGCCGCCGTCGGTGCTGCCCCCGTCGTCCGTGCTGCCGCCGTCGTCCGTGCTGCCGCCGTCGTCCGTGCTGCCGCCATCGTCGGTGCTGCCCCCGTCGTCCGTGCTGCCCGCGTCATCCGTACTGCCCGCGTCATCCGTGCTTCCGGAGTCACCTGTGCTTCCGGAGTCACCTGTGCTTCCGGAGTCACCCGTGCTCGTAGCGTCCGTCGACGCGGTCGTGTCGGCACTCATCGTGTCCGAGTCGGCGGTCGTGTCCACGGTCGGCGTCGAGCCAGACGTGTTGGTCAACGTCGCGCTGCCGTCGGCCGAAGTCCCGGCCCCTGTGGAGCTGTCTTGTCCGCCACCCGGCCCGGGCGCGTCGTCGCCACCGCAGCCAAGAGCGAGGCAGGTAGCGGCGAGCAACGATATCGATAATCCAGGCAAACGCATCATTCCGCGACTGTAGCCACTGCGCCGCGGTCGGTCCACGGGATTGGGCGCGGCGAGAGCGGGACGCCGTTCGGCTAGCCACGGAGCACGATGCGGGTGAGCCAGGGTGCGGCGACCACGGCGCAATACGCGACCGCGTATTCACGGGGCGTCAGCACGCGGCCGCACGCCGCCGCAAAGACACGCCACCCGCCCCACCCCGCGAGGGCAAACCCGACGAGCCCAACCGCCGCGACCTGCAACTCCGCTCCCGCGAACGCCCGGTACATGTCGCTGGTCGTCCGCGGTGCGTACAGCCCCGATACGGCCATCGAGGCGTCCACCAGCGGTAGCAGACAGAACAGGATGGACACCGATTTCCACGGGCGACCCGGGCGCCCGAAGGATGCGACAAGCACCCCCGCGCTCGTGTAGATCACCGCGGCACCGATCACTGGTGCCACCAAGATCCACGTGCGCTGCGAAGCGTCCGCGCCCACGTGATGCACGTAGCCAAACGTGAAATGGCCGAGGTCCCAGCTTGGGAGCACGTTGAACGCATCGATCGCCCCGCCTAGCGAGACCGCCGCTACGGCGTGCGCCCCCTCGTGCATGAACGTGCCCCACACCAGGAGCAAAGGCAGCCACAGCGCGTAGCCCAGATGCGCCCGAGCAAAACGGGTCAGGCGCTTCACCGAAAATGGGCCGTGCGCCGCTTGCTCCACCTCCGTCACGCCAGGGTTGAGTAGCACGCCAACGAATCACCCTTGCGGCGACAAAGATTGGAACCTCCAGGGCTGCCGCGCGTCCTTTCCAAGGGATGCACAAGCACTGGGCATGGGTTGGCCTCGCCGCGTTGATGACCTGTACAGGCTGTACGGGCCTGGCGCTAGGACGCAGCGCGCCCGGGGCCGACGTCTCGTTGGCCTACGGCGCGGTAGCCGTCGACGCCCGAACCGACACGGCGTTTGTGCTCCAAAAACGCAGCCACGACAACGAAGTCGTCGAGCAGCGCCTGTACGCGGTCGCCGCCAACGACAATTCGGCAACGCAGATCACCGCAATGCAGGGGGAGCAAGACCCTCGGATGCTCTTCCCCGACAGTGGCGTGCTGGTCATGACAGAAAAATGGGAGGGCGAGCGTTTGATGCTGCTCGACCCGATCTCGCTGAAGGTCAAGCGGGATGTCCGAATCGACGCGCGCTACCACGGGACTCGCCTGAGTCCGAGTCGACGGTGGCTCGCGGTTGCCGACAACGACCAAGACACGACGCCCATTCATATCGTCGATACCAAGACGCTCCGCCCCCGGGTGGTGCCGCACAAAGGGGACTGGCTCGAGGCGACTTGGCTCAACGAGTCCGATCGCTTGGTGGCCGCCATCTTCAACGCGGGCACGGAGGGCGCGCCCGCAACCGTGCGCATCGTGAGCTGGACAGTCGACGACGTCGCCGGACGCGACTACTCGACCGACACCAGCGGGGTTTGGGCCAATCCCGACCTCGACCACGTCATCCAGGGCAAACAACGGGATGCCTGGCTATCGTTCACATGGCTTGGCGTCAGCCCCGATGACCGATGGCTTGTCGTGCCCGTTCGCAATGCCGAAACCCAGATCCACGAGCTGGTCTTGGTCGACCTGCGCGACGGCTCCCACCGCGTGCTGCCCAACGCCAAGGGCCCGGTGGGGTTCACAGCGGACAGCCGCACCATCATCTCGTACGACCGCACTGAGGTCGCCCCGAACGCAGACGACGATGAGAGTCGCACGCACGTCGACGGCTTGCTGCTGGTCGACGCCGAGACCCTCGAGACCCGACGACTGCACCCGCCCCACGCCGCAGGTTTTCAGTTCTACGTCTCTGGGTCGACGGTCGTCGTGGCCCCCACCGCGCTCGAAGATCCAAGCCAGACCCACGCGCCGCTGTTCGTGGTCGACGCCAACGACCCGCAAGACGACGGCACCACCGTGCCGGGATCCATCCATCTCGCGGAGTTTCTCGAGCGCCCCGCCGAGCAAGAGCTGTGGGTCATCAGTCATGCCGCGCTGACACGGGTCGATCTGGACGCCCGAACGAGCGAGTCGGTCGCGGTTGGCTTTTCGCCCGCACACCTGAACTACCTGCCTGGGCGCGACTGGCTGGTACTGGACGAGCCGAGCACCGATGCCTCCGCCAGCGTCCAGAGCCTCGTGTTCGTAGACCCGAGCTCGCGGCAGATCGTTCGCCGCGTGCCCGTGCCCACCCGGTGACGTTCCCGGCGGGCCCCGACGCGCAGACGGCTGTTCCCCCCCGCGGTACCGCTCAGCTCCGGCGCCGCAACTTCACGTGAATGGGCGTCGCCGTCGCCACAAAGCCAAACCGCTCTTCGACCTCCGGGTGGCCAGGCACCTTGGTCGCCGAGAACTGAGAGGCGAGCATGGCCAGGACGGACGCGACCTCGGTCATCGCAAGGTTGCGTCCCGGGCAATGCCGCGGGCCGTACCCGAACGGGAACAGCGCTTGTGGGTGATGCGCGCCGCCGCGCCCGTCGAGCCAGCGCTGGGGGTCGAACACGTGGGCGTCGGCAAAATGGGCGTCGCTGAGCCCCGCCTGCCGCGGCAGCAGCAGCACCGTCGTCCCTTTCGGAATCGCAATGTTCTCGACCTCGGCATCCTGCAGAGCCTGCAAGAAAATCACTGGGGCCACGGGCCGCAAGCGCATTGACTCCGCTGCCACCGCGCCGATCAACGGCAAGCGATCATAGTCGGACAAGCTCTGCGCAAACGGCCCCCCAAGTACGCTGTCTGCCTCCTGCGCCATCTGCTCCTGGACCGAGGGGTGTTCGGTCATGAAGTGCACGACCCACGCCAGCGTATGCGCGGTCGTGTCCTCCCCAGCGACCAGCATGGTCAATACGTTGGCGTAGATCTCCGTGTCGGTCAGACGCGCGCCCGCGTCATCGGTGGCCATCACAAGCGACTCCAAGAACGTCGTCGCGTCGGCTGGGTCCTTGCCCTTGGTCGATGCGCGCGCCTGCGCCACCAGCTCCGAGACCAGCGCGCGGATGGCCCCGCGCGCTCGGTCGAACGCGCGGTCTCCGGGGAGTCGGACGTAGCGCCAGTACGGAAACGGTGCCAGAAGCCGCTGCGAGATCCGCGGCAGGAGCACCCCTAGATGGTCGCGGATGTCCCCGGCTTTGTCCTCGATGGTGTTGAGATCATGCCCAAACGCAAGCGACGTCGTGATGTCGACGGTGAAGCGCGTCATCTCGTCCTGGACGTGCACAGGCCGGCCGCTCGCCGCCGCACGCTCCCACCGCCCCAGCAAACGGCGCAGGATGTTGTTCATCGTTCCGTGGAAGCTGCGCAGCTGCCCCATGTTGAACGCAGGCATCGTCAGCCTACGGGTGCGGCGCCACGCATCTCCCTCCTGCGAAAAGAGCCCGTGCCCGCCGATCTCCTGCAGGAGCGGCGCGAGGGAGCCGATCCGACTGAAGCCCCCGGGCCGATCCCGGAACACACCACGAATCGTGTTGGGGTTACAGAGCGCAACCGCCACGCCCGCGCCCGGCAGCGACAGCTTGAACGCGGACCCGTACTCCGCTCCCCAAGCGTTGACGGCGGCGTGAAACTTCGTGGCGCGCAGCGACAGCACATTGCCCACCAGCGGCAGCGGCTTGGGACCGGGCAGGCTCGCGATGCTCCGCACGCCAGGCCGACCACGGGGCGCGTGCGGCGATTTGCGGACGCTCTTTGCCGTCCACTGACCAATCTCGCAGACATCGACGCGGACCTCGCCCTGCTCCACCACCGCATCAAACCGGCGAAGGCAGTCCCCGGGTCGGTCGAGGCGCTCGCCCGTGCGCGTGTCAAAGCACCATCGGTGCGAGGGGCACTCCAGGCTCGTGCCCGTCACCGTTGCCCCTACCAGTGAAGTCCCTTGGTGGGGGCACGTCCCCTGAAACACACTCACCTCATCGCCCACGCGGAGCACGACAAGCTCCGTGTTCGCGACGGTCGCCGAAACAGGCACGCCGCTGCGCAGCGCATCGATGCGGGCGACGACAGCGAGTTTGTCCGGCGACTCCAACGTCCGGCTAGGGTATCGCGAGTCGGCGCTGTCCTCCCGCAACGACAAAGGGCCACGCGTTGGCGTGGCCCTCGGTGTCCAGCGGAACGATACGCCGCTAGATCTGCGGGCCGGCGCCGCGGATCGCGTCGCTGGCCTCGCTCTCGTACTCTTTGAAGTTGTCGGCGAACAGCCGGGCCAACTTCTTGGCCGTCTCGTCGAACTTGGTGCCATCGGCCCAGGTCTTGCGCGGCGAGAGCACGTCGCTCGGCACCCCCTCAAGCTCCGTGGGCACCTCGAATCCGAAGATCGGATCCTTGGCCGTCGGTGCATCGGCGAGCGTGCCGTTGTTGATGGCGTCGATGATGGCGCGCGTGTGCTTGATGCTCATGCGCTTGCCCGTGCCGTACGCACCGCCCGTCCAGCCCGTGTTGACCAGCCAAGTGTTGGCGCCGTGCTTGTTGAGCTGCGACGCGAGGAGCTCGGCGTACTTGGTCGGATGCCAGACCAAGAACGGAGCACCAAAACAAGCCGAGAACGTCGCTTGCGGCTCCGTCACGCCCATCTCGGTCCCGGCCACCTTGGCCGTGTACCCACTGATGAAGTGGTACATCGCCTGCTCAGCCGTCAGTCGGCTGACCGGCGGAAGCACGCCAAACGCATCGCACGTCAGCAGGATGACGTTGGTCGGATGACCGCCCACGCACGGGATCTTGGCGTTGGGGATGAAGTCGATGGGATAGCTACATCGCGTGTTCTGCGTGAGGCTGACATCGGCAAAATCGACCTGCCGTGTCTCCCGTTCGAACCCGACGTTCTCGAGAACCGATCCAAAGCGGATGGCGTTGTAGATCTCGGGCTCGTCCTCGGGGGACAAGTCGATGGCCTTGGCGTAGCAGCCGCCCTCGATATTGAACACGCCGTCGTCCGTCCAGCAGTGCTCGTCGTCGCCGATGAGGTCGCGCTTGGGGTCGGCCGACAGCGTCGTCTTGCCCGTGCCCGAGAGCCCAAAAAAGATCGAGACGTTCTTGCCCTCGTCGCCACCCTTGCCCTGGTTGGCGGAGCAGTGCATCGACAGCACCCCACGCTTGGGCATGAGGTAGTGCATGATCGTGAACACGCCCTTCTTCATCTCGCCCGCGTACTCGGTGCCGAGAATCACGAACTCGTTGCGGTCGAAGTTGAGCGCAACGGACGTCTTGGACGTCATGCCCGACGTGTGTCGGTTGGCCGAGAACGGACCGCCGTTGAAGATGACGTAGTCGGGCTCGCCGAAGTTCTCAAGCTCCTCGGCGGTGGGCCGAATCAACATGTTGTGCATGAACAGGGCGTGGTAGGCCCGCGTGCAAATGATCCGGACCTTGATCTGGTACTTCGGGTCCCAGCCGGCGAATCCATCGACGACGTACAGGGCCTCGCGCGTGTTCAAGTAATCGATCGCGCGCTCGCGATTGATCATGAAGGTGCGCTCGTCCATGGGCTTGTTGACGGGGCCCCACCACACGTCGTCTTGCGAGCCTTCGCTCTCGACGATGCGTTTGTCGGACGGGCTCCGACCCGTCTTCTCGCCACTCATTGCAATGAGGGCACCCGAGGACGCGATCGCTGTCCCCGGTTCGTTCCGCAGCCCGTGCTCGTACAGCCGGGAGGGGGCCGCGTTTCGGATCACGGTTTTGACGGTGATTTCGTACTTCTCGAGACTGAAATTGTCTGCCATGCGGGTCCTCGCAGCCGAGCGATGAATGCGTGAAGATAGGCCATGGCGTCCGTCGGCGAAAGGTCGACGATGGCTCGGCGACAGCGGGTTCGGCCACGGGCACACGCGTTGCTTGCAACGAGATTTGTCGCACGCGGGCTCGGCCCCAACGCAGATCTAGGCTTGGCTCCCGCGGATGCTCGGTTCAGGCCCCAACGCCCCCAGTCGTGACGTAGGGCCGGCGGGGTGCGCGGCGCGCCCGATCGACGCCGTGGTACATGCCGAGACTTGATGGCGAACTCCGATTTCGGCCCCATGGTCGCCCGCCGACGAACGTTCGCGATCGTCAGCCACCCCGACGCCGGTAAGACCACCCTCACCGAGAAACTGTTGTTTTTCGGCGGTGCGATCCAAACCGTCGGCGCGGTCCGGGCTCGCCGTGCTTCACGGCACGCGGTGTCCGACTGGATGAAGATGGAGCAGGAGCGCGGTATTTCGGTCACGACGTCGGTGATGACGTTTCAGTTTCCGATGCCAGGAGCGCCCGCATCGGACCCGCCGATCGACATCAACCTGCTCGACACCCCCGGCCACGCCGACTTCGGCGAGGACACGTACCGAGTCCTCACTGCCGTCGACTGCGCGCTGATGGTCGTTGACGGCGCAAAGGGGGTCGAGAGCCGCACGCAGAAGCTGATCGAGATCTGCCGACTGCGGGACACGCCCGTCGTCACGTTTGTCAACAAGCTCGATCGCGAATGCTTGGAGCCGTTGGAGATCCTCGACGACGTGGAGTCCAAGCTCGGGATCACGTGTGTCCCGATGACGTGGCCCATCGGCATGGGCAAGACGTTCCGTGGCGTCTACGACTTGGTCAACAATCGGCTGCACTTGTTTCGTGCGGTCGACGGCACCAAAGAAGAGGACGCGCCACCCGAAGGGATCCAAGTCTCGGGCGTGGACGACCCCAAGCTCGACGAGCTGTTGGGCGATCACATCGAGCAGTTTCGGGCCGACGTCGAGCTCCTCGAAGGAGCCGCGCCCGCCTACGATCACGCGCTGTTCTTGGCCGGCAAGCAGAGTCCGCTGCTGTTCGGATCCGCGATGAACAACTTCGGGGTCCGCGAGCTGCTCCAGACGTACGTCCGCTTGGCACCCGAGCCGCAAAACCGTACGGCCGTCACGGGGGCTGCAGTCAACGCGCCGCCCGCTCCGGGCGAGCCCGTACCGACCCGCGAGGTCGAGACCGACGAGCCGAAGTTCTCGGGGTTTGTGTTCAAGATTCAGGCGAACATGGACCCGAAGCATCGCGACCGCATGGCGTTTTTGCGGATCTGCTCGGGGGAGTTCCAGCGCGGAATGAAGGCCTACCACTGTCGGCTCTCCCGCGAGGTCAACCTCGGCAACGCGACCATGTTCTTTGCCAAGAGTCGGGAGATCGTCGAGCAAGCCTACGCGGGCGACATCATCGGTATCCCCAACCACGGAACGCTCAAGATCGGCGACACCCTGTCCGAGGGTGAGGCGCTGCGGTTCACGGGCATTCCGAGCTTTGCGCCCGAGCTGTTCCGTCGCGTCCTGCTCAAGAGCCCGCTCAAAGCAAAGGCGCTGGCCAAGGGCCTGACGCAGCTCGCCGAAGAGGGAGCGATTCAAGTCTTCAAGATGATCCTCGGCGGCGAGTTCATCGTGGGGGTCGTGGGCCAGCTGCAGCTCGAGGTGATGAAGAGCCGACTGCTCAACGAGTACTCGGTCGAGGCCGACTACGAGGCGGTCGATTTCTCAACCGCTCGCTGGATCACGCCGCACACCGAGGGGCGCGACAAAGAAGAGGTTCGCAAGACGATGGAGAAGTTCCAGCGGCGCAACGAAGGCAACCTCGGGCACGACGCCCACGGCGACCTGGCCTATCTCGCGCCCAACAAGTGGAACCTCGCCAAGGTCGAAGAGCGGTATCCCGACGTTCGCTTTCAAGCGACACGCGAGCACACCTAGCGCGGCCGCGCGCGGCTACACGTTACGCATCAGCGCCGCCATGCCGTCTCGCGGCACGGGGTAGCGCGTGTGGACGACTTCGGCTACGGCACGGAGCTCGCTGACCGCCGAATCTTCGAGGTCCAGTTTCATCCGCACCGCGCGAATGAAGCTCGTGCGTCGCTCGCTCGGATGCTCGGATGCGGTGTCTATCCAGCACGCTCCCGCGTACGCCAGCCGCCGCCCGTAGGCGTCCAGCTGCTCAAACGGGACCGTGGGGAACGGCAACGGGCCGTTTGCGATAGCCCCCAGTGCTCCACCGCGCTTGGATCGGACACACATCAGATCTGCCGCTGCACGACCACGCTCGACATCGCCCGAGGCCAATTCACCGTCGCTCCACATCACGGAGACGAGGACTTCGAAGACAACGTCGGCGATCTCCGACTCCAACACAGGAACCCGAGTCGCATCCCACGCCGGGCTGCTGTTGGCCGCACTCGACGAGGATGGCGTGGCCATCGTGCCGATTGTGGCCGCCGCATGGGCGCCAGTGGTGGGTCGGTCGTTGTTCAAAACGAAACTCAGCGGGTGGTGGCGTTTGGCACAAGCAAACGCTCGGTGGTGCACGGCCAGAAGACAGCGGGCGCAGTACGCAGCAGACTCGCGGAACAGTTGGTCGCCACATCCCTCAGATTGGGACCACACCGCCTTGCGATGCATAGCGATTAGGCCGTCTCGTCGTCTCGGTCAAGGGGACAACCACCCTACATGTGGATCATTCCTCGCGAACTACGTTCACGTTTCGTTTGGGCCAACTCTGCGCCTGGCGCCACTTGCACGCCCGCGTGCCCGACCTGAGTGCGTCCTGTGCACCATGACGCTCCGACCGACCCCGAGTTGTGCATCGTTGCGTCTTTGCCCCATCGGACGGCCCAAGATGGACCCCTGCCAACAACCACACGGCCCTCTGTACGAGCGTTTGCGGCCGATGCGATGCGCGCACCCGAGCGCTGTCCTACCTCCGGCCAACCTCTGCTAGATCAGCGGTCGCTCCTCAAGGAGCAAAAGGAAGACATCGACCATGATCGTGATGAAGTTTGGCGGGAGTTCCGTTGCGAATCGTGAGCAGATCGAGAAGGTCCTCGCCATCGTCGCTTCCCGGGCGGGCCAGCGCCCCGTTGTGGTGAGCTCGGCACACAAGGGCATCACCGATGGGCTGATCAACGCTGCGGTCGCTGCGGCCGAAGGGGCGGATCCGGACCACAGCGTCATTGCGCGACAACGCGCAATCGCGGAGTCCATGGGTTGCGCCCCCGATCTGCTCGAGCCGCTGTTCGGTGAGATCCGCGACCTGCTGCGTGGCATTCAGCTCGTCGGAGAACTGTCGCCCCGCAGCCTCGACTACATCTCGAGCTTTGGCGAGCGCATGTCCGTTCGCGTGATCGCTGACTTCTTCCACCGCCAAGGCGTGAACGCGCGCGCGTACGACACGTGGGCGCTCGGGTTTCGGACCGACGACAATTTCGGTCGCGCGCGGCCGGTCCCGGGGTACGGCGAGCAGCTACGGCAGACGTTTGCCGAAGTGATTCCGTCGGACGTGATCCCTGTGGTCACCGGCTTCGTCGGCAAGAACGCCAAGGGTGAGATCACAACCTTGGGGCGCAACGGCAGCGACCTCACCGCGACGCTCTTCGGCACTGCCCTGCGCGCCGAAGAGGTGCAGATCTGGAGCGACACCAATGGCGTGATGACGGCCGACCCAGGGTTGGTCGGCGGCGCGCAGTCGATCCCCACGATGCGGTTCGACGAGGCCGCCGAGCTGGCCTATTTCGGCAGCCGGGTGCTGCACCCCGCGACATTGATCCCCGCGATCGAGGGGAACATCCCGGTACGCGTCCTCAACACCAACCGCCCCGATCACCCGGGTACCGTGATCTCGGCTCGACCCGCGCCCAAAGCTGAGCCCGTCACGTCGATCGCCTACAAAGAGGGCCAAACGGTCGTCACCATCCGCGACCCGCTGATGTTCGAGGAGGTTGGGTTCCTTGCGCGCGCATTCACAGTGCTGTCCAACCATGGCGTCGTCGTGGACATGGTGGCCACGTCCGAGGTCAGCGTCTCTGTCACCTCGCACGATGGCGATGCGCTCCGCCGTGCGCTGGACGATCTGCAGCCGCTGGGGCAGGTCGAGTTGCTCACGGGTAAGACCATCTTGGCGGTCGTGGGCCGTAACATCCACGGCGCCAAGGGCATCGGGGCGCGGGTGATGAAGGCCATCGCCGCCGCAGACGTCAACGTCTTGATGCACAGCTTCGGGATGTCGAGCAACAACATGTCTCTGGTGGTCGACGACAGCGACATCGAGCGCGCGGTCAAGTCGCTGCACGCTGAGTTGTTTGAGGGCTGAAGCGCCCGATCAGAGTGAGCCCAGCGGGTACTCGCGGCGATACCCGTGGGTTCGATTCTCGATGGCGACGCGGATCGTGCCATCGGGTGCGTGGGTGTACGTCTCGACGATGTCTCCGCCGAGTGCCTCCGCCGTGCGCGGGTCGGCGTGCGCCTGCAGGTCGGGCACGTCGAGCAGCTCCGGGTCGTACGGAAAGCACACCGCCCGGCAGGGGGTGAGGTCGCCCGACGGCTGCCCACCCTCGGTGAGCCCCGTGCACGCCAAGAATCGCAGATGGCCCACGCGGTGGGTCGGCCGGTAGTGGCGCTGCACGATCACCGCGGCCCCCATATCGGGGAGCGTCGCGGTGGAGAAGATGGGGTCGAACACCTTGTCACGACCACTGCGCCCCTCACGCCAGACGCCGAAGAACCGGGTGGCCGCTTCGCGCACGAAGATCTCAGACGTGGGGTCCGCGGCGACAGCGAGGCCGATT
>Ga0316189_10006081_pt1 | contig 11542 bp, 14 predicted proteins | sample LowCovwburrow_MG_FD_204930 | JGI IMG/M metagenome (GOLD analysis project Ga0316189, IMG submission 204930) | Coastal sediment microbial communities from Maine, United States - Lowes Cove worm burrow | ecosystem: Environmental > Aquatic > Marine > Coastal > Sediment | place: USA: Maine... | reverse complement strand
ATATAGCATCTCACCTCTGAAATACTCCCACGACATCTCATTGCACATATAGTCATACATAGACTTAACGCAATCTTCTAAGTCTTTTACATATTCATCTATCTTATCCATTGCTAATCCTTTGGTGGTTCTATGTGTGGGATACAAGCAAATCCACGTTGGTTAGGGAATTTAGTGTTGAGCTTTTCCGCTATCTTTTCACACGCCTCTTCATTTTCAAACACTGCTTGCTCTGTAATGCTTTTAACTTGGCTATCCCAGCTACTTACTATTATTAATATTAATGCCCATTTCATTTGCTAATCCTTTTCAATTAGTTTCTGTTTAGTTGTGCTCATTTGACCGGCTCCACATCTGCTGGATCAAAGCTTACAGGGATTAAATAGCCGTGCATGAACACACCTGCATTTCGCGCATCACTATTGTCTAGGTATATCAAATGTGCTGTTGACTTTTCACCTGTTGATGGGTTAATACTTTCAGGATCTGCTATAGTGCCTCTATCGCCCTTTTTGACCCATTCGCCTTCGTGGTCTTTTTGTATCTCTACTCTCATATAGGGCCTGATGTCTTGCTCTTTCATTATTTCACCGATTTTAGTTGTGTGGGATAGTTCTCTTTAATATCGTAATCTCGCCGTATGACAGCAGGCTTTAGATCATTGTAGTTCTTCCACTTTGCTGCTGTTTGATTTCGCATTAACCATAAGTCAACAGTGCCCGATGAATGCGTGTGCACTTTCTTCGGTGCCTTGAATTGAGGTTTGCGCCTTAGTGCCGATGCTAATGAACGTGCTGTGACTTCTGATCTCGTCTTTCTTTGTGTCATGTCGTATTGCGCAAGAAGTTCTTTCAATGTAAACCAACTTCTTTTGCCGGATGGGTCTAATTTCGACAAGTAATGTTCACCATTTTCCGCAAGTTCAGTAGCCCATCTATCTGACTCGGAGCTTCCTGCAACGACCATGTTATCTTTGGTTGATGTGGCTAAAGCAGGCGCAGTAGGCTCAAACGATCCGTACTTTCTCACGGACTCAAAATAGTACTTCAAATGGTTCACACCCTCTTTAGCTAGCCATTGCTTAAAGCATTTGAGTATCGGCGCGCCTTCTTTAGATGCTAATGATCTTGACGTGCCTTCTATGATAAAGAAGCGCCGGTCGTTAGGCTCAACATAAAATGCATCGGAGTGATTAGCGGTGAAATAGTAATTGGCGCAATCTCTCATAGTGACTTCAGGACTGTATTTTTTATTCACTTCAATGGTGTCTCGGGTGATCATGATCTTTAGTTTATCATTATACTTTCTAGCATCATTCCCTGACACTTCATCACCCATGATAAATTGTCTATGCGCTTGTGAGGAATTGAATTGAGACTCAATCGCCTCCTGCGTGATTTTGCCATAATTAGATGCGCCGTACATCTTCCCAATTGTGTCGCCTAAAAATGTTTTTCCGTTTCCCTGTGCGGGGGAGAAAATCGCAACGGTTGTGGCTAATTTAGTCCCTGGGTATTTTAACGGATAGCCTATCCAATTCAATAGCCACTCCTGCTGCTCTTTGTCTAAGTGCTCGCCTACAAGGAAATCAAGGAACGCAAGAAACGGCTTTATATCGCCCTTAATAGACTCGGGCCCGGGTCTCCATATATTGAAGTTTTGGTATTTAGATTTTTCAGGTGCGTCTATTTCTTGAGGTTGCCCAGGTTCATACACAATAGCGTTGTATGCAGACTTCGCAGGCCATTCATTCCATATTGATGGAACGTTTAACTTCTTACCTTTGTCATCTACATTATCTCTGCCTATTGTCAAAGACATAAGTCCTGTTGCAACAGAGGCAAAGGCAAGATGAAGCATACCTGTTCTTTTGTCTAATGTGGTGTTGTGCTCTATTTCTGTTGCAAAATGTTCATTAAGCTTTAATAGAGTTTTTGTCAATGGCATCGGTGTTTCGGGGATCTCTTCAAATTTCTTTTTATCAAACTTTACAAGGTAGTCATCAATGCCCATTTTGTCGTCAGGCTTCTTAGAGTCGATAGGTATCCGTTTTACGTAAGGTACTGCGCCCGAGTCTATAAGCATTTGGCACAATCTACTCTCTGCCTTTTGAATGTTTTTATTCGTGAGTGCGTCTGAATCATAGCAAATCACCACTTTGCGGCCGAACATGTTAAAGTCGCTGAACAATGAATGCCCTGTTGCATCTCTAAAAGAATCTACTCCTCCAAGCCCTGTGGTCGGGAAACTATCTTTGCAGGATTTTGCTGCTTTCTTCTCGCCTTCGGTGATGTAAATAGTAATGCTAGGATCTTCTGCAACTTCTAGCCAGTTGATATACGGAGGGAGATAAAGGTGAACACCTGTGCCCGATTTCTGGAAGTACTTCATTGTGCCTTTGGAACTTTTTACTGTGTCTGGATCGATTCCAAACTTCACGGCCATTTGCTTTACTTGATCCATGTTCCCCATTAATTTTATTCGACTAAAATGCAAGGGTTTATTGTCCATCCCGAAATAAGGGATTTCGTACGAGTCTACTGAAGTATTTTCTTTTTTACTCTCCATGAATTTATTTGTCGCGGCAGTAGTGAGATATTTTATTTTTAACAATTTCCAGTCTCTTTCTGTGAGACCTGACTTCTTTAAGTCAACCAGCGCATCTTTTTGAGGCATTTATAGTTATCCTGTGTCTATGTTTCATTGGTAGTTTGTACACGGTGGCCCAATGTGTGGATGAACATAATATCCTAGCCTGTAGGCATTTGTAAAACATTTTTTAAAAGTGATAGCTATCATATACTTAGAGATGTTCCGATCGAGTAAGATGCCAAGTATACTGAGTAGGTTGAGAATACCTTAAATCTATACAGTTGAGGGTCTAAGGGCGTTAGCTCGATTGTACCTTCTCTAACCATTTTTGACAGCAAGTGTATACCGATCAACAACTTGTATTTATTATTATAATTGTGCAGTTAGAGATACCTATACATATACGTTTATATATATCTTTCTCTTATTATATTACTCTCTCTTCTCTCTATATATATATATAGAAGTAAATAATAAGTAATAGATAGAAGCTAAATATATGATTTCTAAACAGATGTTCATATTATTCAAGCCTAACTTTATAATTATAATTCAATAATAGATTATAGATTGCCCCGTAACTGTAACGATTTCATATACTTAGCGACCGGCAAGAGTTTACAATTGTTTACAATTTCCATTCTCATGCACGTCTGTATACAATTCAAGGCTGTAGGGATTCGCTAACTCCGAGTCTACATATAGAGATCTACACATCGAATCACCTCCTAGCATCGTGGCCCGATATTATGAAGATAAGATTGTAGATCTCGCCTCTAACCTAGCAAATGAAATGAGATCAGTAATGAAGCAAATGGAACAGAAACAATGCATCCAAACAGCCTAGCAAACTTAAAGAGCATCCAGAAGGGTGAAGTTAGAAACCCAAATGGGTGTTCAAATGCAGTTCGAAAACGAGCTGAGCTTAAGGGCAAACTTCAGGGCAATGAAGACGTCCCAGGCGATTATTTGATCGACTTAGTTCAAAACAAAAAAGCATCACATAACGTTAAGCTCCAAGCAGCAAAATATCTTTACGATCAAATTCACGGAAAAGCAACTCAACAAATTGAAGTCACAACCACCGATGGCGATGGAAATAACAGTACGAAAGACATGAGATTAGATCTTAGTCAATTGACAGTCGCCGAACGTAAAACCTATTTGGAACTTCAGAGGAAATGCTTAATTGTCAGCGATAATTAGCGCAAAGCCCCATTTTACCGAATTTGAAATAGAAAAGTCTATATACGAAGACGACTTATACGAGTTCTTTAAGGCAGCATGGCCACATATAGATCCAGCGCCCTTCAAGGAGGGTAAACATCTCGAGCTTATATGCGTCTACCTTGAAGCTCTCGCTCATGGCGAAGTACCTGCATTACTGATCAACATCCCTCCAAGACATTGCAAATCATTATTAGTCGCCGTTGTGCTCCTCGCTTGGTGTTGGGCAAAATGGCCTTCTGATTCGGCACTATTTACAGCGTACGCCGAATCGCTAGCACAAGATCATGCAATTAGGTTCAAACAACTTATTACGAGTGACTGGTATCATGAATACTGGCCTGATATCAATATTGCATTTGGGCACGACAAAGTCAGTCATTATGAAAATGAGCAAGGCGGCAAACGTCACTCAGTGGCGCTAGGCAGCACGATGGGGAAGGGAGGCCGAATCGTAGTATTTGACGATCCTCATAATGTATTAGAGGCCGAGAGCGATGATGTACGAGACAGGAATTGTGAAAAGTTTGATTTGATACTTTCCACACGATTAACAGGAGACAATGCAGGCTTTTGCGTCATCATGCAGAGACTACATGCAAGGGATTATTCAGGGGTACTTATTCGTAAGAGAGCTGACCTCGTTCACCTATGCCTCCCTGCATATTACGAAGCCGAACATCCTTACGTTTCAAAGCCTAAACGAATAAAATCCGAACGAACTTCACATCCTACTTATGATCCTGAGACTGAAACAATAGAGCTCCCAGGTGACTGGAGAACAGAGGATGGTCAGCTACTATGGCCTGAATTGCAGACTAAAGAAAAGCTAGACAAGATGGTAATTCACTTGGGTAGCTACGGTAAATCAGGGCAATTACAACAGAGACCTGCGCCACGAGAAGGCGGCATGTTTCAACGCAGTGACTTCCAATTCTTAGAAAGGGAGCCTGTGGGAGGAGTGGTTGTCAGGGGCTACGATCTCGCATCAACAAAAGACGCTGGTGCTTATACCGTAGGATGCAAGATGATCATTACCCCTGACAAACGCATTGTGATTTCAAATATAACACGAGATAGATTAAGCCCTCATGGTGTAGATAAGTTATTAGTAGCATTGGCCGAGGCCGACGGCAAGAAAGTGCGAATAGATATTCCTCAAGACCCTGGGCAAGCAGGTAAGCATCAAATTACTTACTTAGGAAAATTACTACATGGGTACGATGTCCACTTCTCCACAGAGTCGGGTGCGAAGGAAGATCGCGCAAGGCCTTTATCAGCCCAATGTGAAAATGGAAACGTTTATTTGGTACGAGGCAACTGGAATTACGATTTCATCGATGAAGCGATCGATTTCCCAAATGGAGAATATAAAGATCAAATAGACGCCGCGTCACGGGCGTATGCCGCACTCCTTAAGAAGCCTCTGCAGTTAGTTCCTGCAGCACCAATACTAATTCAAGGTTAACGTAATGACATCGACACCACCTCCAGTTAAGAAGCAGCTAGTAGATAATATATTTCAATCGCTATTGGGTGCGGGCGTGCAAGGCACAGTTCGAGCAACGCCTACTAAGGTCGTAGGGGCACCTGGGACTGCTATATTCGGCGGTTACCCTGAAACAGATGAGCTCAATGCTGGATTGGTAGGAAGGGCTAAGTATAAGACATATTCGGACCTGTTGTCAAATACCTCGATCGTATCAGCAGGCGTTCGATACTATCTTAATTTAGTATCAAAAGCTGAATGGAAGGTAGTTGCTGTAGATGAAACGCCTCAAGCGATTGAGATGAAAGAATTTATTGAAGACGCCATGGATGATATGCAAACCACATGGCATAGAGTAATACGCAGAGCTGCTATGTATCGCTTCTACGGATTTAGCGTTCAGGAGTGGACGGCGAAACGGAGAGAAGACGGTAAAATAGGTATGCTAGATGTAGCCCCTAGAGCTCAGCAAACAATTGAACGTTGGGCTGTGCACGAGGATGGCACTGTTGAAGGAATGATCCAGCGTAATCCGCAAAATTCCGTCGAGATATTCTTACCTCGCTCTAAGACTATATACATAGTAGATGATTCGCTAAACGACTCTCCTGAAGGCCTAGGGCTTTTCAGGCACTTAGTGGAAGCATCGGACCGATTAAAGCGATATGAGCAATTAGAAGGCTTTGGTTTTGAAACAGAGCTTCGTGGCATCCCAGTTGCACGTGTGCCTCTTGCTAAGCTCAATAGCATGGTGGCCAATTCTGAGATGACAGCCGCTGATAGAACAACTTTGCTCACACCTATACAGTCGTTCATTGAGAGTCACATCAAAAATCCAGCGCTAGGTCTTATACTTGATTCTACAGTATATGAGTCTCAAGACGAGGCAGCACGCCCATCTTCAACGAAACAATGGGACATGGAGCTGTTGTCAAGCGATGGAGATAGCGGACAGGTAGAGGTCGCGGCGGCAATTCAACGGCTTAATCACGAATTAGCGAGAATCATGGGTGTTGAGGGTTTGCTCACAGGTAGCGATGGCACAGGTTCATTAGCATTATCAAAGGATAAGTCGCTCAACTTCTTTTTATTAGTGGATTCAACGCTCACTGAAATCAAAGAGGTTTACGAAAACGATTATATCGATGCACTATGGGAGCTTAATGGATTTGATGATAAGCTCAAACCTTCCTTCGAAACCGAAGCAATCCAGTTTAGAGACGTGCAGGAAATTACACAGGCGTTAGCTGACCTTGCTAAGTCTGGTGCAATGATGGCAATAGACGATCCTGCAATTGATGAAATACGGGAGCTACTCGGACTTAGCCCTCAGCCAGAAGTGTCCGAGGATGATTTGAGACTCACAGGAGGTGATCAAACTTTTACACCGACACCGAGTAGCTCAGAGGATAGGACTAAACCCAAGCCAGCTTCAAAACCAGATGAAGATGAGCTGCCTAAGACAAGTGGAGACGAGGAAGACAAATGACCATTGGCACAATCACAATCAATACCACTGACTACGACGTCTACATCTCCGTAGCAGAGGCTGATATCTATTTACAAGCTGATCTTAAGCGAGCATCTGACTGGCAGGAACTTGGCACAGAGGAGAAAGGCCAAGCTATTATTACAGCAACTAGGCGATTAGACAGACTTAACTGGCAGGGAGATAGGTCCGTGTCATCTCAAGTTCTGGAGTGGCCTAGAGATATTTCAGGTTTGGATGAAAATCCGCCGCAGGAACTATTTGATGCGACGGCAGTATTAGCAGCAGATATATTCGCTGACAACGAGGTAGCAGAAACTCGTGACGGCGAAACTAATGTCTCAAGTGTCAAGGCAGGCTCAGTATCAGTAGACTTTTTCACGACAAAAGAAGGAGTCATTTTACCCAAGGTAGCATTCGAGCTAGTAGGCCCATGGTTGGAGTCAGAATCATCTGGCGCGGCAACTTTCGTTTCAGGCGTCACGGGCTCATTAGCGTGCAGCTCATTCACTGATTCTAACAAATACGGCAGGGTGAACGGTGTCAAGTGATACACAAAGAATCGGTATGGATCAACATGTTGATCAGAGACTCAAAGGGCGAACGATTGAGAAGGCGAGATACAGGCTGGAGAAAGACACCGGATCTCAAACAAACATTGCGACGAACGAGCCATGTGAGAGAAGAAGCAGACCGTGAGAATTAAGATAGGACCCAATGGTAATGACTTCAAAGTATATCTAAATGGTGTACAGGGAAACATAGGTCAGAAGCTTAACTGTACTAAAATAGAGATTGAACAATTGCCAAACGAACCTACTAAAGCTGTACTCACATGCGAACATGTACTCGTAGAAGCAGAGCTACTTAAAGAACATTGCAAGATAGAGACAATAGACAATGCCTAAACTTTTCGGAATTGATATTGCAGGAATAGTGAACGCGAATATAAGCCCGGGTTTGCTTGATGCGCAGTTGGTACGAATTACTAAGGGCACAAGGACTACAGGGTCTTTATCTGCAGGCTCTAATCCAACAGAGCAAACAGTGAATTGCAAAGGCTTTATTTCTGAATATGACGACCGTAGAATAGACGGCACAATAGTAAAGGCAGGCGACCGCGAGGTGACATTGATAGGGAGAAGTTTATCTTCAAGCGATTCAGTGGTGCCTAACATTAACGACAAAATAAAGATTGAAGGGCAGACATTTAAGATAGTGAACCCAGTAAAACGAGATCCAGCAGCGGCAACATATATATGTCAAGCACGGCTTTAAAATTAGATCAATTCATCAAAGTAGAGGATGGCACTCCGAATGAGCGTCTCTTGGGTCTTATTGATAAGCATAGTGGCCGTACACGTCGTGCTTTTCTTAAAGCTGTGGCATTTATTAAGAATGAAAGAACATTAGGTGAATTGGCGGATTTATTATCAGTAGGTCGCATAGACGTTGCACTTGAGTCAGTTGAGAGAGCAATGAGAACAGTCGCTAACACGGTAAGCAATACGGCAATCGCCACAGGCGCGTCTACAGCAGAAGTGATAGCAGAGAATCTTAACGTGGCATTTAGTTTTAATCAAGTAAATGAAAGGGCAATAGGCATTGTACAGCGAAGTAACTTTGAATTAATTAGAAACTTTACTCAAGAACAGACGAGAGCTACACAGAGAGCTATATTAGACGGATTAAACACAGGGGCAAATCCAATTGAGCAAGCAAGACGATTCAGAGATTCTATTGGTCTCACGGACAGACAACAGTCGACCGTGGGTAACTTTCGACGACTCTTGCAGGAAGGGGACACGGGCGCGCTTACAAGAGGGCTCCGAGACAAGCGATTCGATGGAACAATCCGAAGAGTGTTCGCCGCAGGGGAAAAGTTAACAGAAAGCCAAGTGAGCACCATGACTACTCGCTATGCTGATAGACTACTTAAACATAGATCAGAAGTGATAGCAAGAACAGAGTCGCTTAGGGCAGTGAATCAGGCCGACCATGAAGCATGGGTTCAGGCGACAGAGGAAGGCGTCGTGAAAAAAGAGGAGCTCATAAGAGAATGGGTTCCTGCAAATGACTTTGTAGTACGAGATAGCCATGAAGCAATGAGAGGCCAAGAGGCAATATTGGAAGAGCCCTTTATTTCTGGATTAGGAAATCAATTAATGTTCCCAGGTGATCCTGCAGCGCCCGGCGAAGATACTATCAATTGCAGATGTGTAATTACTACTAGGATTAAATAAAGAGGCTATATCATGACTACTGAAAATCAAACGAACTCTTTACAAGCTAATGAGATTATAAAAGTAGATAGTGATCTAGGCTTGGTATTAGGTTTCGCTATCGTATGTAAAGTTGACGGCGAAGAATATTTCGATGTGCAAGGCGATCATATCCCTGAAGATGCTATGCTCAAAGCATCGACGGACTTTATGATACACAGCCGAGTCGGTAAAGAAATGCACACAGGTGAGCAAACAGGTAATGTGGTTTTTGCGTTTCCACTTACTGAAGATATTGCAAACGCATTTGGGATTGTTACTAAAAAGACCGGATTGATGATCGCTATGCGACCTGATAGTGATGCAACATTAGAGAAGTTTAAAAGTGGCGAATATACAGGATTTTCAATTGGCGGTGTTCGCCTTAAAGACGAGGTAGTTGATGATGAGTAAGAAGCGACGTATTATGAAAGAACTTAAGATCAACGAGATCTCGAGTGTAGATAGTCCGGCACAACAAGGAGCAGTCGCGCTTATCATGAAACGCGATACTCCTGAAGAGTTAACGGAAAAAGTAATGATCCTCACAAGTGCAGACGAAGGGCATCAGCACACAGTGTCAATTGATATAAGAGATGTGACCGAAGGCGGTGGATCTACAGGGTACTCCCTGACCGAAGACGCTGAGATGTCACATGACCACGCATTTATGATTAATGCAGATGGCAGCATCACCATTGCTGAGAACAACGGGCATAGTCATACTGCAGAAATAGGCGAACTAATGGGAAGGCTTGGCTTACAGGCAGCATTGGTCGCAACAGAAACAACAGTTGAAGTAGAAGTGTTTGAGTTTAATAGTGAGGAGAGCAAAGAGAACGCTGTCACTACTAAGAGCGAAGACAATTTAGAATTCTCGGCTACCGACTTTGCGTTGGTACCGGATCCGTCACAGCCTAGTACTTGGAAGTACCGACTGGCATCCCGTTCTGGGATATGCCCATCACGTCGGCTTGTAGGGAACGCAGTGACTGCCCTTAAGAGGGGCAAAGTACCAAGTGAACACGTAAACGTTGTCACGAGGCGAGTGAGGAAAGCTTGGCAGCAAGCCCATGAAGGCTCCCCACTCTCAGTTATGCCTCCGATACTGAAGCGTATTGCTAGATAGCTTGATAATCAATTAATTTTTTGGAGATAGTTTAATGTCTAAGTTAGATAAGGAACAGTATTCAAAAGCCGAAGTGGAAGAAATGTTGCGAGTAAGCACAGAAGAAGTCACTGAAAAGCTTGATGCTGTAACCCAAGTAGCTGAAATGACAGATTCTCACAAAGAGCTTTATGGCAAGCTTTCTGGCGATGCTAAGGATCAATTCCTTTTTGCATCTAAAGATGAGCGCGAAGATATTGTCAAAGGTTCTGTTGTTGAAGATCCAGTTATTTATAAAGCTGAAGACGGTAGTGAGTTCCGCAAGTCAGACGATCCACGTTTAGTGATCATGGCTAAAAAGAACGATGCTAACGAAAAACGGCTGCGTAAGTCTGAAGAGGCTCGGGAAACCGCCCGTCTTGAGAAACGTGCAGAAGATGAATTCACCAATGTCCCAGGTACATTAGAAACTCGTGTTGCTATGATTAAATCATTAGAAGCAATCGAAGATGAAGATGTTCGTAAGGCAGCGTTTGAATCTCTTAAAGCACAAAACGCTAAAATGGGTGAATCGTTCCAAGTCATCGGTGCGGACGGTCAACCTGTAATCAAGGGCAAAGGCGATGCAGAAGCTGAGCTGGAACAACTTGCTAAAGACTACGCGATTGAGAAATCAATTGGCTTCGTAGAAGCTTATGGCATTGTTTCTGATCAGCAACCTGATCTTTACTCTAAAGCCGTTAACGGCCAATAAGGATAGACTATTATGCCTAATGAAAGTGTAAGAAGTATCTCTATCCCTGTTGCCACTGCTGCAGTGATAGTCCAAGGTCACGGTGTTTACATCGATACTAACGGCCAAGCTCTTCAAGTAACAGACGGTAGTGCTCAGTTCCCGGTTGGAATAGCTCTAGAAGGACGTGTTGCAGATACAGCAACCGTGCAGGATGAGCAAACCGTACCGGTGGCGTTGTTTGATGGCGCCAAAATGGAAGTTGTCACAGGTTTAGCAGTCGCTTTAGGCGATCGCGTAATGGTCGGTGATGATGGAAAGTTTCATCCTAGCGATGCTGCAACAGCAGGTGATACTCCAGCGGGTACATACCCATTGGTCGGTGTTGCTCTGTCCGTCAGTGCTGCTGAAGATGAAGTCATTACCATAGTTGCTGCGCCTAATATGGGCACAGTTACTCTGGCATAACCCGTAATTTAATATAGGAGATTTAACATTATGTCACAATCGCAAATCGTAAAAGCGGTGACGAATCCTACTGCGGGTGATGTTCATGTCAATACACCATTGACTAACTTCTCGCAGAAGTGGCTACAAAACGCCAATGATTTCGTTTCACTTCGCGCAATGCCAAACCTGCCAG
>Ga0316189_10006080_pt1 | contig 11545 bp, 10 predicted proteins | sample LowCovwburrow_MG_FD_204930 | JGI IMG/M metagenome (GOLD analysis project Ga0316189, IMG submission 204930) | Coastal sediment microbial communities from Maine, United States - Lowes Cove worm burrow | ecosystem: Environmental > Aquatic > Marine > Coastal > Sediment | place: USA: Maine... | reverse complement strand
TACCATGAGTTGATGGCCGAGGTTTCGCCCGAATGCCGCCCCGAGCCACTGGCATCGGAGGATTTGTTGTTCCTGCTTTATACGTCAGGCACGACAGGACGCCCCAAAGGCATCATGCACACAACGGCTGGATATTTGACGCAAGTAAGCCAAACATATGAATACCTGTTTGGCGGGGGCGCGGACAAGGAGGTGTTTTGGTGTACATTTGATGTCGCTTCTGCACCCGGACATTCCTACGGCGTCTATGGTGCATTGCTCAACGGGGCATGTACGCTCCTGTATGAAGGTGTGCCGAACTTTCCTGAAGCCAGTCGTTTGTTGAGCATTGTGAATGATCACGATGTAACCCATCTTTACACATCACCTGAGATGATGCGCCTGGTCAGGGACCGTGGTGTCGACGAGCTCGCCCGGCATGATCTGTCCAGTCTGCGTATCCTTGCAACAACCGGGTCACCGCTGCAACCTGTCATGTATCAATGGCTCTCGCAAAATGTTGGAAACGCGGACTGTCCGATTATCGACACATGGTGGCTCACCGAGAGCGGTGCGATTATGATGGCAACGGATGCAAAGAACATCGATGCAGGTTTGAGCAGTAAAGGCACGCCGCTGCCCGGGGTTACACTCGACGTTGTTGATCAACAAGGCAGCCAAGCTTTGAACGAAGCAGGATTTCTTACAATTAACCAGCCATGGCCGGCAATGATCCGCGGTGTTTGGGATGCTCCAATGCGTTATCGCGAGGATTATTGGTCCGGACCAGGTGGAGGGTTTAATAGCGGTGATTATGCACAGCAAGGAGACGGTGGCGGGATTCGCCTGCTTGGGCATGTTGACGACGTAATTGTTACCTCAACCGGACGCGTTGCGCCGGTTGAATTGGAGGCTTTGCTCGTTAGCCATGAAGCGGTCTCAGAAGCTGTCTTTGTCGGCGTGCCTGAACCGGCGCCAAAGACTACGGATAAGATCGTCGGTTTCGTAACCCTTGCCGTTGATGTTGAGGCATCGGATGAATTGGCGCAGGAACTGAAGAGTTTTTGCGTTGAGGACAACACACACGAACTGCCGCTGCAAACAATTCTCATCGCACCGGATCTGCCTAAAACCGGAGAAGGAAAATATATGCGGCGCCTGCTGCGCGATGTGGCCGCGGGACAAACGGCCGGAGATATGACAGCATTGGCGAATACCGAGTTGATCGAAGCAATCAGCCTGCGCGCCACCTATCCGGAAAACTGGTATTGGAATAAAGCCCCATTTGATCCCGGGGAAATTGTTCTCGTTGATATCGATGGCGTCGTTGCTGACGCGTTTGAACGCATGAAGGGTATTGAGAAGAACCGTGACCGCTGGCCGGAATTTTTTGATACTGCAGACGAAGATGATGCCATTGCCGAGGTGGTTCGCCTGCTCGATCTGCTGGACAAAGACCTTCATATTGTCTTGTTGAGTGCGCGTCCCTTAAGCTCTCAGGAACTTACTGCTGAATGGATGAGGCGGCACAATGTGCGTTGGGATTTGCTGGTCTTGCGCGCAACAACCAGTATGCAGCTTCCAACCAATTACAAGCGTGTCAGGGTGCGAGAGCTGCGTGACTTTGGTTTCGATCCACGCTTGGCGCTTGACGACGACCGGCGCAATGTCGACATGTACCATGAGGAGGGCATTCCCTGCCTGTACATTCATTCAAGCATTCACTCATGAGCCGGAGTTGACCGTACCAAGGGTAGAATATTTGGATATTCGTTTTCGTGATACCAAACTCCATTCAATTCATTTGATCATCTAATCAACCATTTATACGATTAGTGCATCTAGTCGGATCAAATCCGATTGCATTTGAAGACGTATTAATCCGCGAGGAAAAGAATGGCATCGTATCCAGAAATTCAATTATTTATCGATGGAAAATGGCGAGCGTCAAAGGAGCACTTACCAATTACCAACCCGTCAGATGAAACGCAGATTGGCCTGCTGCCTGTCGCCGATGAAAGTGATTTGGATGACGCTGTCAGTGCGGCTCAAAGAGGTTTTGCAGTGTGGAGCAGGACAGCCCCGATGGAGCGAAGTCGAATAATCTTGAAAGCTTCGCAGCTCTTGCGTGAGCGGCAAGAGGAAATTGCCCAATCGATTGCTCAAGAGCTTGGCAAACCCATCAAACAAGCAAGGCTTGAAGTTATTCGCGGTTGTGAGTTTTTTGAATGGGATGCCGCCGAAGGCCAAAGATTATACGGTCGGGTCATACCCAGTGCGCCAGGCATTCGTTATATTGTCGTTCGTCAACCGATTGGGTGCGTTGCTGCGTTTTCACCGTGGAATTTTCCAATGAGCCAGCCGGCTCGTAAAATTGCAGGTGCCTTGGCATCGGGGTGTTCAATAATACTCAAACCTGCTGAGGAAACACCGGCCGGGGCGGTTCATATCGTGCGAGCCTTTGAAGATGCCGGTTTGCCCCCGGGAGTCCTGAATCTGGTGTTTGGACGTCCTGCAGAAATTTCCGGCTATCTTGTTCCTAAAGAGCCGATCAGACTTGTTGCATTTACTGGTTCCACAGTCATTGGCAGACATTTAACCACGTTGGCATCAGAGAATATGACGCCGGTATTGATGGAATTGGGTGGACACGCACCGGTAATTGTTTGCGATGACGTTGATCCGCAAGCTGCTGGTGTGATCTCTGCAACCCGCAAATTCCGTAATGCCGGACAGGTTTGCACCTCACCAACCCGGTTCTTTGTCCACGAAAAACTGTACCAGCCTTTTGTGGAGAGTTTTATTGAGAGCACAAAAGCAATAAAAGTGGGAAATGCGTTGGATGAAGATACTGATATGGGTCCGGTTGCCCACGCTGGACGACTTGAGGCGCTGCAAAGCTTCGTCGATGATGCGGTACAACGCAATGCAAAGGTATTAACTGGCGGTCTCAAACGCAGCGGCAGGGGTTACTTTTTTGAACCAACGGTTTTGACCAACGTGCCCGATGATGCTTTGATACTAAGAGAAGAACCCTTTGGTCCAATTGCGGTGCTCAATCCAATTGACAGTTTGCAGCAAGGAATCGAAAAGGCAAATAGTGTGCCCTATGGTTTGGCATCCTATGCATTTACCCATTCAGCCAGCAATGTTGATCAACTGGTCGATGGCATAGAGGCAGGAAACCTGTCGATTAACACGCTGGAGGCGTCTGTGCCGGAAACGCCTTTTGGTGGCGTTAAATCGAGCGGTTATGGTCGTGAGGGTGGTGATGAAGGTCTGCACCATTACACGGTGATCAAAAACGTCTCGCACAGCATGAAGCTGGTATGATTTAGCGTAAAGAGTTTATTCCTCAAATTTCTTTCTCACAGCTTCAATCCGCAATTGTCGAGCGCATGCTTTGTGATTGCTTTTTCTTCATCAGTCAGCTGAAGCAGTGGCGAGCGCACAGGTCCACCAGCCTGGCCAAGCAGTTCCTGCCAATACTTTTGATGGGCCTGAGGTTTGCCGCCAGGGCGCGTGTTTTTAAGCGCATCGCGAACCGGTTGCAGGCTGTCACGAATGATGCGCGCTTTTTCAAATTCCCCGGCAAAGGCCAATTCAGTATATTGATGCATCCGAAGATCATTTTTGGTCTGGAGCAGATATGGCGGGGAGGAGCAAAGATAGAGTTGCCATTGCAGCTCTTTGATATTGTCAAACCACTCATCTTCAGAAGCGGTGCTGACAAGGATTTTGTCACCCACAAGCTCGGTCAACTTCACGTACATGTCACGGGGTACTGAATATTTTATCGCCATAATATTTGGAAGTTCAGCAATGCGAGCACATAGCTCCGGGCTCATCAAATAACCAGAATCAGGATGGCTCCACATGGCAATGCCAATGTCCACCCGATCACAGATTTCTTTGTAATAATTATAAATCGTGTCGTCACGATCATGGATAAAATGCAAGATTGGTGCATGGACAACAATATAGTCAGCCCCGACATTTTGCGCGTGTTTTGCCAGCTCGATTACCGTGTCAAAATTTTGATCAGAGCATGACATGATCGTCCCGGCTCTTCCTTTACAAACCTGCGCCGCAATCTCAAAGTTGCGTTTGCGTTCATCCAAAGACATTGAGAAAAACTCTCCCTGCTTACCAGCAATGAAGAAGCCTTGAATTTTCAAATCGTCAATCCAGTGATTGATGTTGCTGCGCAAACCATTTTCATCAATGGCAAAATCGGGGGTCATCGGGTTCAAAGCCGCTGCCCAAATGCCCTTCATGTTTTCTCTGGAATATTCCTTGGCTTCGTTTTTCTTATAATTCATCCTGTACTTTCCACTGATGTATCTCTTGCCAGAGCAAATGCTAGTAATACTGAAATTTGCTGGTAAACATTATTTTGAGAATCGTTCAATTTAGCCTGAATAACAATTCGAAAAAAGTAAACCAGATATATGATAAATGGATAACTACCTCATTTGATATGTGTAATACATTGGGGCAGGAATTTATAGAAAAGGCAGATTATGACCCGTCAGCTCAACATTGCTTTGATAGGATATGGTGCAATAGCAAGTTATGTCGTCGACCAGGTTCTGGCGATCCATGAAATTAATATTGTGGCACTTGTTTGTCGGGAAAGCTCACTTGACAAGGCAATTGAGTTCGCCAACGAAAGATTTCCCGTGTTTACCTCTGTTGAGCAAATAGACCCCAGGCCCGAACTTGTCGTTGATTGCGCCGGGCACTCGGGCCTTTCTTGTCACGCACCCGCGGCTTTAAAGAATGGTATGGATGTCATTTCGATCTCCACAGGCGCTCTTGCTCAACCAGACCTTGCGAACATTTTGGAAAAAAGCGCCAGAGCGGGCGGTTCTACCATCAAATTCCTTTCTGGCGCGGTGGGCGGTATTGATGCTCTTACATCGGCAGCCACGGGTGAAATGAAGCAGGTTATTTACACCGGAAGAAAACCGCCTCGCGGTTGGGCAGGTTCACCGGCAGAGGAAAAGTGCGATCTTAATAATCTAACCAAGCCATTTGAGCACTTTGTCGGCACAGCAAGACAAGCAGCAAGGCTTTATCCAAAGAATGCAAATGTTGCTGCAACCATTGCTCTGGCAAGCGTTGGCCTCGACAATGTTATGGTAAAACTGATCGCTGACCCTAATGTAGATAAGAACATCCATGAAATTGAAGCCAGTGGAAGTTTTGGCAATTTGAGTGTTCGGATTGAAGGCAATCCATTACCTGGAAATCCTAAATCGTCTGCTTTGGCGGCCATGAGCATCGTGAGAGAACTCAAACAACGCATCAACCCGGTTAGAATTTGATTTTCATATTCATACAGGTTCTGTTGCTAATTCACTCGCGGTGGATCTGATTTGAGCAAGAAAGGCGGCGGCCGCTGGCGAAAGCGCATCTTCATTTCGATACGAAACGCCCACGGGGCTTTTGCTGATGTTCAGTTTGCAATTAACAACTGCGAGTTCCCCATTTGTGATTTCTCGCTGAACAACATGAAGCGGAAACACGCCAATCATGTCTGCTTCCAGCAATATTGAGCGATTGGTTAGAAAGGATACACATTCAACCGGGTTAGATGGTGCTGGAAGGCCGCGATCGAAGAATTCCTTGTCTATCTGCCTTCTAAGTGTGGTCTGGGTTGGCGGAAGTATCCAGTCATTTTGCGCCAGTTCTTTAAATGGCACATTTTTGCGCGCGCTTATCGGGTGGTCTTTTCGACAAACAACAACAACGTCTTCGTGGTACAAAACTTCCTGGGTGAATTCTTCACGGTAACGGTATTCGGCCAGCCGTCCAACCACCATATCGAGATCACCAGTTTGAAGTAAAGGCATTAGAAAGTCATTCGTCCCATCGCGAACCACTATACTGACATTGGGCCGCTGTTTGTGCAGGTGTTTGATAACCCGCGGCAGCAATCGGGCCGAGGCGGTCAACAATGTGCCCACCACTACTCTGCCTCCCAAACCTTCATTGAGGTCATCAAGTTCTTGTGCCGCGTGTGAAATTTGCGCAAGGATAAGCTTGCCGTGTCTAACTAGGGCTTCACCAAATTGGGTGGGTATCACACCACGATTGGTGCGGTCAAAAAGCTGTACGTTAAAGTCTATTTCCAGATCTTTCAGCAGTTTTGTCGCGGCTGGCTGGGAGATACAAATCTCTTCTGAGGCTCGTAAAATACTGGAATGCTCTGCGATGGCCACAAGCAGCCTTAGCTGCTTAAGTTTGAGGCGAGTAGACACGCGCTCGACGATTTTTACGTGACGGTTTTGATCGTTCATTTGGCTATTCCATTTTTATATAGCAAATTCTACTAAATTCATTTGATTGAAATAGCAAACCTAAATCATACTGCAAAGTCATACTGGCGGCACGACAAAGCAAATTAACTGCAATTAGCGCATGAGGACAATGATGACACTTCACCCAAGATTCACACCATTCAATTTTGAGAAATGGGTTGAAGATAATCGTGACAAACTGAAACCTCCCGTAAACAATCAGCTGTTGCACAGCGATTGCGGAATGATTGTGATGGTCGTAGGTGGACCGAACACCCGCATGGATTTTCATGACGATCCTGTTGAGGAATGGTTTTATCAGATCAAAGGCGACATGATGTTAAAAATTGCCGAGGGTGGTGAAATCTATGATGTGCCAATCCGTCAGGGTGAGGTGTTCATGATGCCTTCCCATACTATTCACGCACCACAGCGCCCCCAAGAAGGTTCAATTGGCATTGTTGTTGAATCGCCGCGCATGGCGGGCATGAAAGAAGGCTTTGAGTGGTACTGTTTTGAGTGCAAGCATCGTGTGCACCGGACGGAAGTTTCACTAGCTGATCCAAGTGGGATTGTGACAGCATTGCCTAAAATCTATGACGCATTCCATAATGATACGCAAGCGCGTACCTGCGGAAACTGTGGAACCGTACATCCCGGTAAAGGCAAAGCGCCGCAAGGGTGGGTCGAGTTATAATCGAATGAGTTTACTACATAACGTAGATGTTTAAAAACGAGGGAGAAAACAATGTCGAAATTTTCAAAAATCATCAAGGCTTTGATTGCTACTACAGCCATTGGCGTATTGTCTGTTGCATCGGCTCAAGCCAAGGACTTCAGAATTGGCCTGATCACGCCTCCACCCCACATCTGGACAAAGGCTGCTGGGGCTTTTGGCGCAGAACTTAAAAAAGAATCTGGTGGCAAACACACCGTCACGGTTTTTCCATCACGCCAATTGGGCAATGAAGCACAAATGCTGCAACAGCTTCAGACCGGCGGTCTGGATATGGCTTTTCTGACGATTGCGGAAGTCTCAAATCGTGCGTCTGACTTTGGTGCATTTTATGCGCCTTATATGGTAAAGGATATTGCCGGTGCAGCCAAGTTGCTCAGAAGCAATGTGGCCCGCGCCATGCTGAAGCAATTGCCCAAAAAAGTGGGCGTTGTCGGCATGGGTTATGGTTCGGCAGGTCTGCGTCAGATTGTTACGCGCGATGCAGTTGATAGTCTTGCGGGATTGAATGGTAAGAAAATTCGCATCACGCCATTTGAACCAATCAAGGATTTCTATAATCTTATTGGAACAGCTCCGACACCAATGCCACTACCAGCCGTTTATGATGCAATTGCCAATGGGCAAGTGGATGCCATTGACATGGATTTGGAATTGATCTGGAAACTCAAATACACAGAACATGCTAAAACCGTGATCCTTTCAAATCACATGATGTTCCCTATGGTTGGCTTGGTCTCAGCAAAAGTTTGGGCGGGATTGGGCAAAGATGATCGGGCCATGATCTCCAAACTAATGGCCAAACATCTGGACAGCACCATAGATTCTTATGTGGCCGGAGAGGCCAAATTCCTGGCCGAAGTCAAGAAAACCGGCATTGATGTCAAAATGGTGGACCGGTCATTTTTCGGTGATAAGATTAATGCCTGGAACGATATCTGGAGTAAAAAGTCTTCTGCTTTGGAAGCACTGCGCGCCGAGGCTGCAAAGTAGAGCTAGAAATAGCTAGCAACACGTCCCGCCGCTAGGATTTCATCTTGGCGGCGGTTTTTTTGAATTTGGATGGTCTAAAACAACTGAACCGAAACTGGCTCATGGAAACTCAATTGGGGGGAATTTAAATTGCTTACCTTATTGGCACGTATCTCGGAAAAAATAGTCAAAATCGAGAAATGGTCATTGATAATACTTGCCACAGCCGTGACGGGTTTGATCCTGCTAAATGTGGTGACCCGGTCGATGAGTTATGCGATTTTTTGGATAGATGAACTGGCCATTTATGCCATGATATGGCTGGTTATGATTGGCGCATCGACAAAAGTGCGGGCCCGCAAAGGAATTTCGGTGACTCTGTTGGAAGGCTTTGTAGGCAAGAAAATCTGGTCCATATGCCTTCTTTTGGTTGATGTAATCGTTTTCTGTTTTGCGATTGGACTCATCTGGCTGTCGTGGATTTGGTATGATCCATATACATTAGCCATAGTTGGTTTCGACATTACCAAATTTTCTGAACAAACTTTCAATTTTATCTATCAGGAACCCACGACAACCCTGACGGTGCCCAAATTTTTGATCTGGTTGATCATGCCCATAACTGCGTTGAGCATGTCATTCCATGCACTTGTTAATTTAGGGGAACGGCTGACCGGCACACCCCCTCCAACTTTTGAACTGGACGGATGATATGGTTGCTGGTGTCTTTTTTATTCTGCTGTTTGTCGGCGTTCCCATTGCTCTGGTTTTGATGATCTCAACGCTGGTGTATATTTTTACCTCCGGCCAAACCGTGTTGTTGCAATCCTTTTCACAACAGTTGTTTTCCGGGATGGAAAGCTATGGTCTGTTGGCTATTCCTCTGTTCATGCTGGCTGGCGAACTTATGAACGAAGGCGGCATAACGCGGCGTCTGATTGATTTTGCCAGCGTCTTTGTCGGGCGTGTCCGCGGCGGGCTCGCTTATGTAAACCTGATCGTCAATATGATGATGGCCTCTATCATAGGCTCAGCGGCGGCTCAGATCGCTATCATGTCCCGGGCCATGGTGCCTGAGATGGAACAACAAGGATACGAAAGATCATTCGCTGCGGCGACAACCGCAGCAGGTGGTTTGTTATCTCCAATTATCCCGCCATCTATGTTGTTTGTAATCTATGGTGTACTCGCACAAATTGCCATTGGCGATATGTTCATTGCCGGCATCATTCCTGGTTTGTTGATGGCTGGAGGTTTTTTTATAACCTTGGCATTGATAGGAGCCAAACGGGAGTTACCACTTGGAAATTCCGATCCGTGGCCCCAAAAGCTTCAATCACTGAAAATGGGATTGCCTACTTTGATAATCCCCTTGGTTATTGTCGGGGGCATTGTTGCAGGAATTGCAACACCCACGGAATCGGCTGCTGTCGCCTCGGTTGTTGCCTTTATATTGGGCAAGTTTCTATTTAACGAATTGAAATTCTCTCGCATGCCAACCGTGCTCTACAGAACGGCGATTAACACCTCGGTTGTTGCCTTCATTGTCGCGGCTGCAAAAGTGTTCGGCTGGATCATTGTCTATGAAAAAGTTCCACAAACCCTGGCTGCACAATTGACTGAACTGACGAAAGATCCATTTATTTTTCTGTTGATGGTCAATGTCATCCTACTTGGTGTTGGAATGATACTGGATGGTATCGCCGCATTGATTTTGGTCGTGCCTATCTTGCTTCCGATTGCGCAATCACAATATGGAATTGATCCGTTTCATTTTGGTGTGGTGGTTTGTATAAATCTCGTTCTTGGACTGCTAACCCCCCCGGTGGGTGCGGGGCTATTTGTTACAACAGCAATGACGGGTGTGAAACCCGGCGATCTGTTCAGACAATTGCTGCCCTTTCTTGCGACAACATTAATTGTGCTGATTTTGCTCTGCTGGCAACCATGGTTGGTGACTATCTTAATCTAATTTCGGGCTGGCCAAAACGTATGGTGAGAAAGACAGCATCAGTTTACGATACCGGACCCGTCTCTAGCTATAGACATTCATGTATTTTATACAGATTACTCGGAGGCATGAAACCATGTTTTTGTCATTGGCGACCATACATTGATCATGTATCCGCGTTATGAGTTCAGGCATGGTTATTTTCATTTCTTCTGTCATGGCTTCGAGCACATTCCAAAAAGCACGTTCTATCCGTATGGATGTCGAATGCCCGTGAATGCGAAATGCACGTTTCTCTGGAGCGAACTCCTTGATCTGATCAGTCGAACAAACGCCAAAAATGTGATCCAAGGCACTTTCTGATTCAATATAGATCGACATCTGTGTTGACTTAAACCTCCTGTTTGTTTGTCCGGCATTTCTCTAAAATCATGGCCTGTAGGCAATAGATACTACCATCGAAACTGGTAAGCCTGTTAAGTTAACTACAAATACAGGCCGATTTCAATACGACCTGAAAAAACAAAGAAGAAACCAAGGAGGAACCTCATGAAGAAATTTCTGATCGCTTTTAGTGTTGCCATTGGCAGTCTGACCAGTGCAGCAATTGCCGCAGAACCATTGGTTGATGTTGAGTGGGTGAAGTCAAATATCGGCAAACCTGGTGTTGTGTTTCTTGATGTGCGCGGGAAACTTGCCGGCAAATCCAAAGCAGACTATTTGCGCGCTCATATACCCGGTGCGGTGTGGACCAATTATCTAAAGGATGGGTGGCGCTCGAAAGATGCCGGTGGCACAGCAGGTCAGCTTTCACCAACACCAAAACTTGAAAAGCTTATCGGTGGGCTTGGCATTGATAACGCAACACATGTCGTTGTCGTACCCAACGGTGGCAAGGCACTGGATGTCGGGACCGGGACACGTATTTACTGGACATTTAAAGTTCTTGGACACGACAATGTATCCTTGCTGAACGGGGGTATGGTTGCTTACACAAAAGCGGTCGACAAGGCATCGAAAAAACCAGTTAATCCTCTTGAAAAAGGCTTGAAAAAAGTTGCGGCAAAAACCTTTAAGGCTAATGTGCGCAAGGAAATGCTGATCACCAAGGATGACGTGAAAATGGCCATGACATCTGGTACAACACTCATTGATCATCGCCCCAACAGCCAGTATGTCGGAGTAAACCGTCATCGGTTGGCCAAGCGCCTGGGAACGATTCCCGGCGCTAAAAACCTGCCTGAGAACTGGATAACCTCCAATGGCGGTGGTACTTTCCGGATTAAATCAGAACTGGTCAAGCTCTATGACGCGGTTGGCGCCAAGGCCACCGGCAAGCAGATCAATTTTTGCAATACCGGGCATTGGGCAAGTCTTGGCTGGTTTGTGTCGCATGAGCTCATGGGTAACAAACAATCCAAAATGTATGATGGTTCGATGCTTGAATGGACAGCTGACAAAAGCCTGCCAGTAGAGCAAAAAGTCAGCGTGCAATAGAATTTCAGAGAGGGCGCATATCTGCACCCTCTCTCAATCCGTAAATCTCTTTGTGATTTAAAGAATGGGCTATTATGGGTTTTTTCAGCAAGACTCTTGATCCGG
>Ga0316189_10006079_pt1 | contig 11545 bp, 10 predicted proteins | sample LowCovwburrow_MG_FD_204930 | JGI IMG/M metagenome (GOLD analysis project Ga0316189, IMG submission 204930) | Coastal sediment microbial communities from Maine, United States - Lowes Cove worm burrow | ecosystem: Environmental > Aquatic > Marine > Coastal > Sediment | place: USA: Maine... | reverse complement strand
AGGAGAGCCCCGCGCCCGCTACGCATTGCGTTCCGCTCTCGAGCCGTTCGGCCGTGAAGGCAACCTTCGCGCGCGCGGTGTTCGGGAGCCAGTCGTCGTAGTACACGAGCCGAAATGCGAGCTGACCGAGAGTCGCGAGCCCAGGCACGACGCCCACGGCGACCGCGCGTGCAGCTGCGGCGGCCGAGCGCGATCGCAGGAGCAGGAACGCGCAGATGATGATCACGAGGAGCGGAGCGTCGGGCCTGCTCAGGCAGAGCAGCCCGAGCGGGATGCCAGGCAACAAGGCGCTCTTCCAATCCTCCGCCTCCCCATCGACCAGCGGTCGCAACAAGACGAAAGACCAGGCCAGAAGCGCCGCGACCAGGCAGCCCTCGAGCCCCGCGACCGCCCAAAGAGCAATGGGGCCGGCGAGGGCGATGAACATGGCGCCCGCGAAGGCCGGCAAGCTCCTGCTCCAGCTGCGCGCCGGAAAAGCGAAGACCAGCGCCGCAATGGCGGCGACGGCGCAAGCGATCCCCAGAACCACCGGCGTATCGAGCAGGTCCACGCCCAGCGCGGCGAGAAGGGCGCAGCCCAGGACCCAAAGCAGGTTGGAATAGCCTTCGACCGGCGGACCCTCGGTCCAGGTCAGCCCATGCCCCTCGAGGAAGCGCTGCGTGTAGCGAAGCGAAATGAACGCATCGTCGTAGGTCAGGACGGGGTACCTACGCACATGGAACATCAACGCCGTGACGGCGATCAGCCCAACGACGAACGCGATCAATTTGGACCTGGGCGCGTTCGTCGCAGCAGTCGTCACGGATGCCCGTAGAACCCGTACCCGTAGCGGTCGATGGGTGCGCTGTAGAACACGTCGCCGTAGTAGTCCTCGGTGTAGCCGTAGCCGACGTAGCCGCCAGAGACGTAGCAACTGCAGACCGCGAACGCGAACAGCAGCACCGTCAGCAAGACCAATCGCTCGATGAAGCGTTTCATGGGCTCACCTCCGCCTCGGGCGTCCAGTGTTGAAGCGCAAGCGGGGCGCCGGAAGGATCGAGGACCAAGGCGAGAGTCCCGTCACGGACGTCGGGCCTGGGTGCAAGCACGACGCGGCCTCCGAGGCCTGGAACGCGCTCGGCAAGCGCCGCCGGGTCGTCGACGCGCACGTACGGAATCCAAGCCGAGCGGGTCTTCTCAAACGGGTTTTGCAGAATCCCGGCGCGCGCTTCTCCCGAGCTCCAAAGGACGCGGTACTCGGGGCCCGGCTTCTTCTTCAGCTCTTCGACGCTGTAGCCGAACGCGCTTTGGTAGAACTCCACCGCGCGGTCGCGATGGTTCGCGAGGAGCTCGTGCCAGAGCCAAGTGTGAACCGCTGGTTCGGCGTCGGGCGGGTCCCCCTGACTCGAGGCCAGGAGATGGAGCACCGCACCGTCTGCATCCTCTACGGTGACTATTCGTCCGACCCCGGACACCTCGACCGGCGCCTCGAGCTGCTTGCCACCGGCCTTGCCGACGGCTGCGAGGGACGCATCGAGGTCGGGAACCGACATCGCGCTCAACCAGTGCCCTCCCTTCACCGTCTTGCCCTCCTTGCTCGTGTCGAGGATCCCGCCGAGGTTGCGCCCTTGGTAGCGGATGACGCTGTATCGGCCCTCGTCCTTGAGCTCGAACTCCCAGCCAAAGAGCTCGCCGTAAAACTTGCGGGCGGCTTCGCCGTCGCCGGTCACCAAATTGTGCCAGACGAACTTGCCGGGGATCTGCGAAGTAGCGGGCCCCTCGACGAGCGGAGGAAGGCTAGTGCTGCGGCTGCATCCCGAAATCGAGGCTGCAAAGAGTAGTGCGATCGTGATTATCAGTTTTGGCATGGGACTCCAGTGCTTCCATTCGAAGCGAGGCGCAGGATACACTATCGGCGACCTCCATGCTTTTCGCGCGAATCGTTCTCACCGTTACCGGCCTGTTCTTCTTCGTCCACGGCCTGGTCTGTTTCATTCATCCCGCCACCATCGGGATCGAAAGCGGCCTCGCGATGCCGACGCCAGGCTCGATCATCGAAGTGCGTGCCGAGTACGGCGGCTTGCCGATGGCCCTGGGGCTTTTCTTCTTTGCCGCCGCCTCGCAGAAGATTCAAGTCCGCACCGGCCTCCTCGTGATGGTTACCGCGCTCGGTGGCTACGCCAGCGCCCGCATCCTGGCTGCCCTCATGTCGGCTCAGCTCGACCAGTACAACGCCGTGGCCATCGCCTACGAGCTCGTCAGCGCCGCCTTGGGCTTGTGGGCCCTTCGGCGCCTGTCATCAGTGGGCTGAGCTAGGCTCACTCGGCGGCGTCGACCAAGGGAGTCTGCATCGTTTCGCGGCCGTGGGGCTCGTTGAAGTCGATCACGGGACCCATCGGCACGATCCGCGTCGGGTTGATGCTCTCGTGGCTGCCGTAGTAGTGCTGCTTGATGTGGTGCATGTTCACGGTGCCTCTGACGCCCGGCACTTGGAAGAGCTCGCGCGTGTAGGCCCAGAGGTTTGGGTAGTCGACGATCCTGCGGAGGTTCGTCTTGAAGTGACCGACGTACACGGCATCGAAACGCACCAGCGTCGTGAAGAGGCGCCAATCGGCTTCCGTGATCTGAGAACCGACCAGGTAGCGCTGATTCGAAAGGTGCTCCTCGAGCCAATTCAGGGTGTCGAAGAGCGCCACCAGCGCTTCTTCGTAGGCTTGCTGTGTCGTCGCGAAGCCGCACTTGTACACCCCGTTGTTGACTGTGTGGTAGACGCGCTCGTTCACCTCGTCGATTTCGTCGCGAAGCGCTTCGGGGTAGAAGTCGCCTGGCTTTGCCCCGAGATGATCGAACGCGCTGTTGAACATCCGGATGATCTCCGAAGACTCGTTGCTGACGATGGTGCCTGTCTTCTTGTCCCAGAGCACCGGCACGGTCACCCGTCCGCTAAAGCGAAGGTCGGCCGCGGTATAGAGCTCGTGCAAGAACTCCGCGTCCAGCACCGGGTCGGGAATCACACCGTCTCCTTCGTGGAACGTCCAGCCCTGCGCCCCCATGAAATGGTTCACGACCGAGACGCCGATCATGTCCTCGAGGCCCTTGAGCTTCCGGGCGATCAGTGTGCGGTGAGCCCAGGGGCAGGCGTATGACACGTACAAGTGATACCGCCCGACCTCGGCTTTGAAGGCCTTGCCGCTCGGTGCGTTCGCGCCGTCCGCCGTGATCCAGTTCCTGAACTTGGAGTTGGCCCGCACGAACTTTCCGCCCGTGCTTTTCGTGTCGTACCAAATGTCGCGCCAAACGCCTTCAACTAGCTTTCCCATGTCGTGCTTTCCTCATCTTCAAAGCAGCTTGCCCATCCTTCCGCTCTGATAGTCGCGGAAGGCTTGGCCGATCTCTTCTCGGGTGTTCATGACGAAGGGCCCATAGGCCACCACAGGCTCGTCGAGCGGCTCTCCCGCAAGCACCAGTACACGTGCGCCCGCGTTCGCATGGAGCTGCACGGCACCGTCATCGCTGCGATCGAACACGCCGAAGTGTCTGGATGCGATCGTCTCGCGCTGCGGTCCCGCGCTCACGTCACCCTCGAGCGGGAAGACCAGCGTCGTCCAGCCCAGGGGAAGCTCGAACTCCGAGCTGCCTTCTTCGTGAAAGCGAAGATCAAAGGTCGTGATCGGCGTGTGAGTTCGAGCAGGTCCCTTTTCTCCGGCCAGCTCACCCGCGACGAGACGCGCCTCGGCCGCACCGAGTTGCAGGCGCGGGAACTCCCGATCGAGCAGCGGTTGGTAGCGCGGCTCGCTCATCTTCTTGCTGGCCGGGAGGTTCACCCAGAGCTGCACCATCTCGAAGTCGCCGCCCCGTTCGGAAAAAGCCTGCGAATGCTTCTCTTCGTGCACCACCCCGGAAGCGGCGGTCATCCACTGAACGTCGCCCGGTCCGATTCTCCCGCCGCCGCCCGCCGAGTCCCGGTGCTCGACCTCTCCCTCGTAGGCAAAGGTCACGGTCTCGAAGCCGCGGTGGGGGTGCTCGCCCACGCCCCTTCGATAGGGCGATGCGTCAAAGCTCTTCCTCGCGGCATGATCGAGCAGAAGGAACGGGCTCAACATCTGCGCGTCGATCTGAGGCCAGAACACCGTCTTCACATAGAAGCCGTCACCCACCCAGTGCTCAGGCCCCGGAGCAAAGACCGCCTGCATGGCTCTCGCTGAGGGCTTGGTTTGAGCTGTTGACTGCATGTTCGCCTCCGGCTTGGAACGGCCAAAGAGCTTCGGGGCGAGCGCCCAGCCAGCCACCGCCGCTCCCGCGGCAGCGATCCACCCGAGCACGCCCCGCCGCGAAGTGCCATTCACCACTTGCCGACTCTAATGACGAAGGGCCCCTGCCGTCAGGCCGCGTTCGATTGACATAAGGTTGCGAAAACGCAACGATAGAGGCGACATGGCCGCAGATCGGGACAATATCGCAACTTTTGTCGAGGTCATGCGGCGAAATAGCCTGGCTGCGGCCGCTAGGCACTTGGCCGTCCCCAAGTCGACCGTGAGCCGCCGCCTGACCCGCCTGGAGGAGCAGCTCGACACGAAACTGGTGCACCGGGACGCCCGCCGGGTGACCCCGACCGAGGAAGGCAGCCGCTTCTACGATTCGGTCGTGGACGCCATCGATGTCCTCGATACCGCGGTCGCGACCATCGAAGAGAGCAGCACCCAGCCGCGCGGCACCATTCGCCTCACGGCGCCGAGCGACCTCGGCCGGATGATTCTGCTGGGCGAGCTCGTGCTGTTCCTCGAGCGCTATCCCGACATCTCGCTCGACCTCCTGTTCACCAATCGCTTCGTCGACCTGGTGCAGGAACGGGTCGACCTTGCTGTCCGGGCAGGGCGCGTCACCGAGCCCAACCTCATTGCGCGAAAGCTCATGCCGTCGCGCTTCCACCTCGCTGCACGTGCGGGAAACGGTATCGACTGCGACGACATCAGCGAGCTCGAAGCCCATCCATTCGTGCTGTATCGAAGGCGGGGACGCACCCAGGTCCTTCACCTCGAGCGCGGCAGCGGCGAGGAGCAACAGTCCGTGGAGCTCACCGTCCGGGGCCGTGTCAACGTCGACGACTACGGCGCGATGGTCGAGCTCGTCGCGGCAGGGCAGGGCATCGGCCTGATGCCCGAGCTCCACATCGCGCAAGGGGAGCGAGCAGGGCGGCTGGTCCGGATCTTCCCTGACTGGTCCTTGCCCGCGCCGCCCGTCCATCTCGTCTACTCCACAAGGCAGATCCCCGAACGCGTTCGCCTGCTGGCCGACTTCCTCTGCGAGCGCCTGCACACCCCGAGTTGAAGAGACCTTTGGGGCACGGTACGCTCGGCCGATGAGCCGGGTAGCCATCTCTTCGATCTTGGTCTTGGTCTTGGTCACGGGGAGCCGTGCACAAGCGCAGTCCACCGAAGTCGTCACGACGGTGCCGAACCAGTCGCTGGGAACTCAGGGTTACCCCCAGTCGAGCCTGGGCTACCGCCACTACGAGCTCGAAGAGGCCAACAAGGGCATCCGAGCCACGCGCAACGCGCTCATCGCGACCAGTGCCTTGGCCGGCGTGGGCATGATCGTCGGCGCCACGGCATTCAGGCACTGCGAGTTCATCTATTACAACTACAACAATCCAGACGATCTGGTGTGCACCCAGCGGGGCGATGCGCTCCTCACCGCCGGTGGGACGATCTTCGGGCTAGCTGCGGTCGGCATGATCACCTCGGGCATCATGCTCGGCGTACGCAAAGGCAAAAGGCGACGACTGCAACGCGACATACGGAACCAGCAGGGCGCCCGCCTTCAGTGGAACGTCGAAGCGGGCCGCCTGGAATTCTGACCCCGCTGTTGTACATGCAACCTCATGCACTGGGACACCCTGATCAAGAACGCGCTTCTGTTTGACGGCCGTGCCGACGCTCCCAGTCGGCAAGACGTCGCCATCGCAGATGGCAAGGTCGCGGAAGTCGGCCCCGACCTCGACGCAAGCCAGGCCAGCGAAGTCGTCGATGCGAGGGGCTGCTGGCTCATGCCGGGCCTCTGGGACATTCATACGCACCTAGACCTGGAGGTGGAGCTCGACCCGGGGCTCACCGAGGTCGTGCGTCATGGCACCACCACCGCGGTGGTGGCCAACTGCTCGATCGGCGTTGCGTTTGGCCGTCAGAACAGCGATGGACACGATCCGGTGATCTCCTGCTTTGCTCGAGTCGAGAACATCCCCAAGAGCGTCCTTCGACGCGTTGCCGAACAGATCAGCTGGGACAACCCCAAGGCCTATCTCGAGCATTTCGCCGACATGCCGCTCGGCGCCAACATCGTGCCCATGATTCCGCACTCCATGCTGCGCATCGAAGCGATGGGGCTCGAGCGCGCGATCAGCGAGAAGCCCAACGAGGCCGACCTAGAGACGATGGAAAGCATCCTCGAGCAGGCGATGAAAGACGGCTACGCGGGCTTCTCCACCGACATGCTTCCGTTCCACTACCTCTCGGACGACCCACATCGCGAGGTCCGGATCCCCGCCAACCATGCGCCCTTCTCCGAGGTCAAGCGCCTCACCAACGTCGTGCGCCGCTACGGCCGCGTCTGGCAGGCGACCCCCGAGAAGGACAAACCGCACAACGTCCTTCGTTGGTTCATGCTCAGCAGCGGCCGCTTCTTCGGAAAGCCGCTCAAGGTGACCGCCGTGGCCGCGCTCGATGTGGTCACGAACCGATCGCTCGCACGCATGGGCGTCGTCCTCACCCGGCTCATCAATTCTCCCCTGGTAGACGGCAAGTTCAGATTACAGGCGCTGGCAGCGCCGTTTCGAGTCTATGCAGACGGACTCATCACACCCCTCGCCGAGGAGATCCCCGCGCTACGAGAGCTCAACGCCATCGACCTGGTCGACAGGGATGCGCGCATGGCCTTGCTCGATGACCCGGCCTACCGCGAGCGCTTCCGCCAAATGTGGTACCGCGACAAAAAGGGTTTCTCCACAGCCCGCATCAAGCGCTGGTTCCAGGTCATGGACGACAGCTTCAGCCGCGATTTGAAGGACATGGTCATGACCGACCGGCCTGTGCCGGTCTGGGAGGGCGAGACCCTTCAAGACATTTACGAGCGCCTGCTCGACTGGCAGGCGCGTCCCGGCGGACAGGGAAGGCTTCGTAGAACCGGGCTCGGCCCTCGCAACGACGCCGAGGCCCAAGTGTTCGCGAGCTTCCCGCGTCCGGTCGGCGACGATTGCGAATTCATCCTCCATCTGCTTCGCCACTTCGACACGGATCTGCGCTGGTACGTCCTCGCAGCGAATGACGACGAAGAGCGCATGGCCCGCGTTCTGTTCGACCCACAGATGCTTCCCGGCTTCAACGACTCGGGCGCCCACCTGACCAACATGGCCTACTACGACGCGAACCTGCGCGGACTCCAAATCGCGCAGCGACGCTCATTGCAAAGCGTCGCCTACCACGTTGGACGCCTGACGCGAGCGCCCGCCGAGTTCTGGGGTGTCGAGCAAACCCTCGGCACCATCGAGCCCGGTCGGCAGGCTGACATGATCTTGATCGACCCGGACGCGCTCAGCGCTTACGACTCGGAGGCCAGCACCACCTTTGGCTATCGCGAAGCCGTCGACGCCGAGCAGATGCTCAACCGGAGCGACGGTGTGGTGACCGACGTCTGGATCGCCGGAACCCCCGCATGGCGCAACTCCGAGGCCAGCGAGCATCTCGGGGTCTCCCGCATGGGCCGCGCACTGACGGTCAGCTAGTTCGCCCGCCCGCTTCGCGCAGCAGCCGGCTAGGGAGGCGTCGGGATGTCGTCCGGACAGATGATGTTCGTGCACAGCGTCTTGGTGCAGGCGCCATCGGTCGCATCGACGCAGACCTCGACGTCGCCGGGACGGTCGCAAATGTAAGTGGCGTTCTGCTGAACGACGGTGCCGCTGCCGGGCATGTTCTCGGTATTCTCGAAGCTACCCCAGAGCGCGCTCAAGGTGAGAAGCAGCGGCATGGGTTGCAGGTCGTTGTCCCAGCCGCGAGTCTGCACCAGGGTGCTCGTCGCAGGCGATCGGATGACCGAAGGAATCGCGTTGATGACGTTTAGATTCGGGCAGACGTTTGCGGGGATGGTGCTCGGACACTTGATCGTGATGCAGGTCTCCACGTCGCAGCTCGGGTCGCCGTCGTTGGCCTTCACGCAGACTTTCACGTCGCCCGGAGCGCCGCAGAGGAAAAGCGTCTCTCTGGCAAAGCGGTCCGTGAAGACACCGGTGTCCGAGCTCAGCTCCGTACGCATGGGTACGGGGAAATCGTCCGGGTCCGTCGCGTCGACACGAACCGTGGTGGTCGTCGCACCGTTTGTGAGTGGGTCTGCCGTCAGGCTCTCGATGATCGGGCAGGTGTTCTCGCCCGGATCGCCCGGGCAGCGCACCGATGTGCATCGCTCCACGTCGCAGCTCGTGTCTCCATCGCTCGCCACGACGCATATTTCGATCACCCCGCCGACTTCCGGGTCGCACTGATAGCTCGTCTCGCTGGCGTTCGGATCGCCGATGGTGCCGCTACGCGCCGTGAGGGTGGTGACCAAGGCCTCGGGGTTGTCGTCCACGTCGCTGGCGACGACCCGGACCATGGCGCTCTGTGCTTCGGCAAGTGCCACGGGCTCCACCGTCAAGCTCGAGACCTCCGGGCATTCGTTCTTCTCCTCGGGGCAGATCACGACGCTACACTGCGTCGTGTCGCACTCGAGCGGATCGGGGAGTGTGATGTGCGATGGGCGAATGTATTCGAGCTGCGCTCCGACGTTGGGAACTTCGCTCAGGGCTCCGTCGACGGCGCTCTGGTCTACATAGCTCGTGTGGACGCAAACCTCGACGGGGCCCGAGACATCCTGAGCGCACGAGAAGGTCGTTTCCCGGGCGAAGGGATCGGCAATCGAGCCGCTGACCGACGTGAGCTCGGTCACCACGTCGAGCCCGTTGTCGGGAAAGGGATTGCTCACGTCCACGAACAATTCCGTTTGGCTGATCCCGGCCGGGATCTCCGGCGAGGCGAACGTCACCGTCCCTTGCGCGCATCTTTCGCCCGGGCCGCGGCACCCGGCGCTGAGCACCGCGCACAAGAATGCAGCGGTCAGAGTGACTTTGAAGACGGGCATCAGTCGACGTCCTTTGTACCCGATCGGGCGCAGAAATGCGCGATCAAATCGAGCCCCGAACCAACGAAGGACAGGGCGATTGATTGTGAGATCGCTCACCTTGCACTCAGGCTTTCACGCCTGCGATTCGGCATGTATGCGTGGTTGCGGCGGCGCACGTGGGTACCTAGCGACGGCGGCATGTCCGTTAACGGCGAAACCCGCAAGCCGAAGCTCGCGGGTTCCACGTCGTATCAACTCGTCGGGCTCGTTACTCGACGATCGGGAACGAGATCAGGTCCTCGTCCGGCGTGAAGCCGACGAGGTCATTTTCCTCGTTGCCCGGTTCCTCACCTTCGTCGACGCCCATGACGCACTCGATAGCCACGACCAGGCCGGCGTCCACCTTGAGACCCTGCTCGATCGGGTTCACCGCGCTCGGCTTCGGAATCGTGTACAGCATCGTCATCTCGTCGTACGTGCTGTTGCTGAGGCCCTGATCTGCCCAGCCGAAGAGCACCGCTCCGCTGGCATCCGCAGTGAAGGTCTCGGTCACGGGTAGCAGCGGAACATCGAGGGGTCCCGTCACGCAAAAGCCGTTGAGCGCGCACTGCGAGGTTTCTCCGTCGGCCTTCATTAGGCCGTCGCAGACGCCACCTGGCGCACAGTCCTCGCTGGTCGGCACATCGACGATGATCACCGGATCCACGTTGCAGGTCATGCCCGCACATTCGCTGTCCTCAGTGCAGACCTGGTCGGCCGGGAAGTTGCAGAGACGCACTTCGCCTGGCGTGAGCTGCGAGGGATCTGCCCTAAGCGCGACATTGCTGTCCGCGCCCGATGGGGTCGCGCCAGAACGAAGCTGAACGATATACGCGAGGTCGGTCAGCTTGGCCTGCTTCAAGCCACCCGTCACCAGAGGCTGGGCCGCATCGAGGAACGCTTCAGGGAACGTCGCAGTTCCGGAAAGCTCGGCGTCGAACTCCTGGCCGGCCGTGATCTCACACGCAGCGACCTTCAGATCGGCGGACAAGATCGATTGCAGGCCGATCGGCGAGCTGTTGGAGCAGCCCAAGGAGAGCTCCGTCATCTGTTCTTCGGGAGTGCAGCTGGCGCCCCCGGTGCCGCCGTTGCCGCCGCTACCGCCGGTCGTCGCGGGGTCGTCACTACAGCCAACCGCGAACATTAAGCACAAGCTCAACCCCAAACTCAAAACCACATAAGAACGAATCATCGCACACTCCTTAGAACTGCCAATCAACGGCACCACCGCCGCGATGGCGCATGATACACACAAGCTTCGCAGCGCCGCAAGCTGACTGCTCTGTGCGGGTAGGAGGGTTCAGTACCTGCCGATTAAGCGAGAAAACCCGCGAGCTCGGGCCCGCGGGTTTCTCTGTTTTGGCCTCTCCTTAGGAGAGCGCGTCTAGTTGATCGGGCAGAACGGCAGCACGGCCTCGGGGGTCGCCACGATGATGTCGTCATCGACGCCCACGCCGACACAGGTGCTTCCGGGGCAATCCAAATCACCCGCACAAGCGACACCCGCGTTGCTGCCCGCCGCGCAGGTACCGCCGTCCGAACCGGCCGAGCACTGCAGGGCGACGAAGAGGGCGTTGGCGACATTCAGACGAATGCCGTTGAGCCCAATCGAAGCGGGGTTGCCGACCGGGTCGCCGTAGACCGACGCCGGCAGGACGAGCGCGCCGTCCGGCAGCGTACCGCCGTTGGTCGCACAACGCGGGCTGGTCGAGCCTGCACCGCAGGTCGTGGTGGCCGGGTCGACCGCCCAACCGAACGAGACGTTGCCAGCCGCACCAGCGGTCACGGCCTGTGGGCCACCCGGTGCGAACAGCGGAACCAGCAAGTCGCCCGTCACGCAGAACGAGGGTGGGCTGGTGATGTTGCACTGTGCGGTCGCGCCGTCGGCAGTGCCTTGGCCAATGCTCTCGCAGAAGCCACCCGGCCCGCAGTCTTCCGAGAGGGGGACACCGGCCAGGAGGACCGGAGCATTACAGGGCGGAACGATGCAATCGCTGTTCTGGGTGCAAACCGTGCTCGAGGGGTACTGACAGAACTGCGTCAGACCTGGTGTGATGCCCGAGGGATCAGCCTGGAGCAGGATTTGGCCTGTTCCGTTGCTGAGCTCGACGGTCACGTTGAAGCCCTCGACGACCGCAGAGCGAACGCCGCCCGGGACGGTGCCCTGCGCCGCATCCAAGAAGAACTTCGGGAATGCGCCAATGCCGCTCGCATCCGCGGTGAACGAGGCGCCACTGAGGACAGGCTCATTGACCGTGATGCTCAACTGGTTCGGGAACGGCGACTGCGCATCGGTCACGCCGTTGCTGCAGCCGATCGGCACGACTTGGGACTGAGCCTCGCCGTCATTGCAGGCCGTGGCACTCGCCACGCAGACGTT
>Ga0316189_10006078_pt1 | contig 11546 bp, 10 predicted proteins | sample LowCovwburrow_MG_FD_204930 | JGI IMG/M metagenome (GOLD analysis project Ga0316189, IMG submission 204930) | Coastal sediment microbial communities from Maine, United States - Lowes Cove worm burrow | ecosystem: Environmental > Aquatic > Marine > Coastal > Sediment | place: USA: Maine... | reverse complement strand
AATACATTCTCAATTCCTAGGCCAGGAGTAAAAGAATAACAGGAGACAGATTACGGTTATTTTGGTCAACAAAAAAGTCGCCTAATTGCGGTTGAATTGGTAATCAAATGCGCCTGACACACGCCCTCAAGCCATTCGCTGCACTCACTCGGATGTCTGGTACTCCGCAAAGCGGTCATTCACCTTAACCTGCCTTACGACGGTCAATGGCCGGGGGCTGCCTTTGGGGATAGGTCCCGCATAGCTGTCCTTCGCCGCAGCTTCATCTATCCAATGGCGGCTTTCGGAAAAGACTGGGCTTGCCACCACGGACGGTTGAGTTAAGAGTCCGAATTGCAGGCAAGCTGAGAGCAGATCAGCTTACTTACAGGTCTAACGGAAAAATCGGTCTTGGCACGTTGCGATACGGTAGCCGGTCGTAACGCGGGGTGCAAAGTGCGCCACTGTCACAGATTATAATTTGTCCTGAAATCGGTTCGTACGCTGCGCGGAAATGCTGCATCGATTTCAGCGCCACGACATGTTTGTTCTGCGGATCTATACCGAAGGCTCTGAATTGCTGCAAATCAAGTATTTGCCGGGGGATGCTGACAACCAATACTTCAATGCCGCCGACAAGGATTACGGCACTGGGTCCGAAGCTGCCGTGGAGCCCATGAATCATTGGACCATCGCCAGTGAAATGCCCGTCGCTGAGAGAGACAAGTTCGGCCGAAACGGCAAGTGGACCGCCACCGAAGTCTGGATCGGTCCTGCCGCCGAGCGAAATCTGAATATGTTCACCAACAACAGCAGTTTGCAGCACCTGCACTGCCGCACCATCCACCATAGGACCAAAGCACGCATTGCTCACGCCCATATCGAGCAATGCGCGCAGCAGCTCCGTTGAGTCGCCATAGCCGCCAGCGCCAGGATTATCTGCGTAATCGGCAATTATCATCGGCCCTTTGTGGGGCTCGTAAGTGACAGCAATCGCAGCCGCCTCGTCAACGCTGAGATACTCATTGAGCACCTCAAAGCGACGACTCCAAATATCATCAGCGACCGTTTCAGCGAAAGCAGTATGCTCGGCAAAATTCCCCTGTCCGCTCACCAGTACCGTCGGTCCAACCGTGGCGACATCGGCACTGGCAAAACCTGCATTGATGCTCACGGCAAACACATCGTCCCGCTCCTCATAAGCACGCGCCGCTGCAATGCGCTCGATCATCGGGCCGATGTCTGTGCGGCCACCATTGATCTCTTCAAGCATGGGGCGGCTGACGCGGACGGTGCGCGGTTTTATTTCACCGGACATCGCTCGCTGGAGAATATCTCCAGCCTGGCGCCCAGTATCACGCATATCAATGTGTGGGTATGTCTTGAACGAAACGATAATGTCCGCCAGCGCGCACATCTGCTCGCTGACATTGGCATGTGAATCAAGCGTGATAGCAATTGGCATCTCCTTGCCCACCACACTGCGGACACGCCGCAGCAATTCGCCTTCGCCATCTTCACAGAAATCGAGCCCCATCGCGCCGTGTAAGCCTAGTAGCAGTCCGTCGAACGGATACTTCTTTATGCTGTCGAGGATCGGCTCACAGAGCCAATCGAACGCCTTGCGCCCGATATGACCACTTGGCCCGGCAGCAGCACTGAGCACATGCGTGACTCGCCAGGCATGCGCACGACCCGCATCAAGAAAACCAGCAAGTTCCGTATTCTCGTCGCCGCGCTCGGCGATAGCTGCTGCGCCCATCAGGGCATAGTGGGCCATGAAGGCCTGTTTTCCGGTTTTGCGCAGACTGAACGTATTGGTTTCATGGGAAAGTTCAGCAGTCAGAACATTGAACGTCATGGGGAAATCCGTTCAGGCCATAGAAAAACATCGAGAGAAACGAATAGGGGAGGTGGAATGTGCCGGCCTGCTCGAAAAACTCCAGCCGTTCATCAGGCATCAGCGAAGTTCATGATATACCTTTCAGGAAATTCCGGTCCTTCTTCTTTTCCACTCTGTTATGGAAGCTCTGAATAAGTCTGGGCCGAAGAGATCGGTGATGAGAATCTGGCCCTTCGAGGCGCAAATCGCACTTATTAGCCGGCTATAGCGAAGATTTGCAACGAAGAAGGGGCGAATTCTGCGCCGAGAACGAGGGTCATGACTTGTTCAGAGGTTCCTTAATACGAAGTTAAGTACGAAACATGGCTACATGTACCATCTTGCGCAACAAAAGCACCCTGGCCATACGCCTGAGCTGTCGCTTAGTCGGTTCTTCACAAACAGTCAATGCCACGGCGTGTTAGAGTGTCACTTTAGCCCGCCCTGTGGAAAATCATTTCCGCAGCATCCAACCTTAGTTGGGACCACTCGTTGACAATCGGCCAATACTGGTCGGCGTGATCTCGTCGCCTCCTCTGAGACTCATACTCGAAGGAGTAGCTATGTTAGAAGGCCCGCCAAGCGTGTCTTTGGACGCGTCTAAATCCGCCCTCAAGATTGTTGCCCAAAACGACAACGTAAGATCCGTACAATTTCGCGTCGCAGAAGACAAGCCACGCGTTGCCACAGCAGTCGTTTACTGTGAAGGTAATTTTGGCGAGATCGATGGCAAGACCGCCAACGGTCTGATCAGACACTCAGAAAAATACAAAATCCTTTCGGTTATCGACAGTGAAAAAGCTGGACTTGATACCGGTATGGTCCTCGACAACAAGCCAAACGGGATTCCAATCTGTCTCGATCTCGATGACTCACTGACACAGGCCGGATCGACACCCGATTTCTTTATTTTCGGCATGGCACCATCGAGCGGCATGCTCTCGAAGCACGAGCGCGGTCTTGTGCTTGAGGCGATGAGCCACGGCATGAGCATCGTCAACGGTCTGCATGAATTTCTGAATGACGACCCGGTCTTTGCCGCAGCCTGTCTCGCCAGCAAGGTGGAGATTATTGATGTACGCAAGCCCCGCGATAAGAAAGATCTGAACATGTTCAGTGGTCGGATCGCCGAAGTCGCCTGCCCGATTATCGCTGTGCTCGGGACCGACTGCGCTATCGGCAAACGCACCACAGCCAGCATAATTACCAGCGCCCTCAATAAATCGGGCATCAAAACGGTGATGATCGGTACCGGCCAGACGGGTTTGATTCAGGGCGCCCAGTATGGTGTCGCGCTCGATGCCGTACCCTCGCAATTCTGCGCTGGCGAACTGGAAGCGACCATCGTCAAGGCGTTCGAGATTGAGCATCCAGACCTCATTATCGTCGAAGGGCAAGGCGCACTGAGTCATCCTGCTTTCTCCACCACGTCCTTTATCCTCCGCGGAAGTTGCCCCGACGGCGTTGTGTTGCAACATGCCCCAGGGCGCAGTATGCGCTGCGACTTTGAAAATATGGCAATGCCGACCCCGGCCAGTGAAATCAATCTTATCGAGACCTTCGCGGATACAAAGATCATCGGCCTGACAATCAACCACGAGCACATGAGCGACGACGAGGTCGGCGCAGCCATCACCCAGTATGAGCAGGAACTCGGTATCCCAGTCACCGATGCACTGACCCGGTCGCCCGCGCGGCTGGTGGAAATGGTTCTGGCTGCGTTCCCGCAACTCAAGGAGAAACTGGCTGCCAGCGCATGATGCCAGCACCGCGGCTGCTGATTGACCTCGACAAAATCCGCCACAACGCCCGCACCCTGGTTGAACGCTTGAGCAGGCGTGGCATCTCGGTGACCGGCGTGACCAAGGCAACCCTCGGCTCTGCCGAGATTGCCGCTACGTTGCTGGAGGCCGGGGTCAAAAGACTGGGGGACTCGCGCATCGAAAATATTGAAGCGATGCATCGTGCCCAGGTACCTGCTTCGATGACACTGATACGCTCACCGATGCTAAGTCAGGCGAATCGGGTCGTCAGACATGCCGATGTTAGCTGCAACACCGAACTCGAGGTCCTCAGGGAACTCGCACTCGAAGCGCAGAAGGCTGGCCGCACGCACGGGGTGATTCTTATGGTCGAGCTGGGTGATCTCCGTGAAGGCATCATGCCAAATGAGCTGATGAGCTACGTACGAGAACTACTCGACCTGCAGAATATTGTTTTCAAGGGTATTGGAACCAACCTAGCGTGCCGCAGCGGCATATCGCCTGATGGCAAGAATATGGCGATGCTGTCTGAGCTCGCGGACTCTATCGAGGCGACATTAGGCATCACGGTAGAAATCGTATCGGGAGGGAACTCCGCCAACCTGGAATGGGCGCTGAGCGGCGCAGAGATTGGTCGGATAAACGACCTCCGCCTGGGGGAGGCAATCTTGCTTGGCTGTGAAACCCTTCATCGGCAACCGATCGACGGGCTGCATACCGATGCCATCACGCTGTGTGCCGAAGTGATCGAAGCGAAACTCAAACCATCGATGCCGGTGGGTACGGTTGCGCAAAACGCATTCGGTGAAGTCGCGCCTGTCACTGATCGGGGCTTGGTAACGCAAGCCATCCTTGCTGTCGGACAGCAGGATATCGACCCCTCCGGCCTGCAAGCACCTGACGGAATAGACGTCATGGGAGCCAGCAGTGATCACCTTATCCTGGAGTCTGAAGGCGTTGATCTCACGGTTGGCGCAGAGGTGATTTTCCAATTGAGCTACAGCGCGTTGGTCCGCGCTATGACGTCCCCCTTTGTTACCAAAGTAATGGAACCCGTGTTGGCATGATTATTATTCAGGTTGATGTTGGGGCACGTCCTGCATCTCAACGCCAGCTATCACACCGAACGATGCTTTATCACCCTGGAGAGATCTGAAATGACCGAGAGTTCAAAAATAGGCGGGGACTTGAATACCGTGCCTTTCGTTAGCGTCGATCATATGATGAAGATCGTCGAACGTATCGGTATGGAAAGCATCCTGAAAGGGATTGCCGCTTGCATAGAGGAGGATTTCAAACGCTGGCAGTTGTTCGACAAGACGCCCAGAGTCGCGTCTCACTCCCACGCCGGCGTTATCGAACTCATGCCAACCAGTGATGGGGAGCTCTACGGTTTCAAGTACGTAAACGGTCATCCCAAAAACATGAAAGAAGGCTTGCAGACGGTCACTGCCTTTGGTGTTCTATCGAAAGTGTATACAGGCTATCCCATCCTGTTTTCAGAAATGACCATTCTGACCGCCCTGCGAACCGCATCAGCTTCCGTCGTTGCGGCCAAGTGCCTGGCTCGGAAAAATTCAAACTGCATGGCGATCATCGGTAACGGCGCGCAATCCGAATTCCAGGCGCTGGCTTTCAAATCCATGCTCGGTATAAATAAGTTGAGGTTGTATGACATCGACCCGGCGGCAACAGAAAAGTGCATGGCAAATCTCCGCAGCAAGGGTTTTGACATTACCCGGTGTGAATCAACCGCTGAAGCCGTCGAGGGTGCTGACATTATCACGACGATTACCGCTGACAAACAGTACGCAACTATCTTGACCGATGACATGATCAAGCCGGGCGTTCACATCAATGCGGCAGGTGGTGACTGTCCAGGTAAAACCGAACTGGAAAAGAAAATACTGTTGCGCTCGGACATATTTGTTGAATACGCGCCACAAACCCGGACCGAAGGCGAAATACAACAGCTGGATCCAGACTATCCGGTAAGCGAGCTGTGGCAGGTAATTGTGGGAGAACTGGAAGGACGGAAGAACCACCAGCAAGTCACCTTGTTCGACAGCGTTGGTTTCGCCATCGAAGATTTTTCGGCCCTGCGATATATCCGGGATCAGCTGAATCAGCCTGGCATGGCCGGGATGTATACAAACCTGGACCTGGTTGCCGATCCCGATGACCCGAGAGATCTCTATGGAATGGTGTTGCGATCGTCCAGCATTTCTGATGTGGCGTAGTTCGTTTCGTCTGCAATAAGCTGCATTAGAGACGTTTCCCGGCACGGTCGCGGAACAGTGGCCATGGCCCAGTGTGGCGAGGGGAGCAGGGCACGGGCTTCACGACCGACGGCATTGCTGTAGAGCACGAAGTCGATGACTGCACCTTCTCTTTTCCAATCTCGACGGTGATGTTTCATCTGACCGGGCTGCAATTCAGGTATAAAATAATCAACGTGAAGCTGCGGGCCGGACGGTGCAGCAGAAAAAGCTAGCGGAGCAAGCGAGCAATGAAAAAAGCGTTGATCGGCATTGGTATAGCCTTGGTTTTGGTTGCACTTGGCGTGACCTGGTTTCTCGGGTCGCTGGATGGAATCGTTAAGAAACAGATCGAGGTGGTGGGTTCTGAACTGACTGGTACGCAGGTAGGCGTGGGTGGAGTCAGTATCAAACTGGCCGACGGGGCTGGCCGGATTACCGGATTAACCGTGGCCAACCCGAAAGGATACAAGTCGGACAGCGCGTTTAGTATGAAGCTGCTGCAGCTGGGACTCGATTTGCCTTCTATAGGGAAAAACCCACTGATTCTCAACGAGTTGGTTATCGACTCGCCGTTCGTCACGATGGAGATGAACGAGAAAGGTGGCTCGAATCTCAAGGAGCTCTCGGACAATGTCTCTGCAAACTCATCGGCCGCTGACAAAGAGGCATCCAAGGCGCAACAGGAAGCCGGTGGCCAGCAATCGGGTGGTGAACCCTTGCGGATCCTGATTCGCAAGTTGGTGATCAAAGACGTCAGCTACGCGGTCCAAGGCACTGCTGTAAAGCCGGGTGGCGTTAAGGGTACCTTGCCGACGATCAAGATGACGAACGTTGGTGGTAGCAAAGGCGGAACCCCGGGGGAGATCGGGAAGATAATTATCCGCGACCTTTCCCAGCGCGTGATCAAGCAAGCTGCGTCGGCAGGCATCAAGTCGGTGGTCGAAAACAAGGTCAAGGATACGGTTGGTGGTGGTCTGGGTGACGCGCTCAAGAATCTGGTCAAATGACGGCAGGCGAGGTTCGCAGGTGACGGTGTTTCTGTCACCTTGCTGATCAGGGCTTACAGCGACTCAGGCAGTTCGTTGAAGCGACGCTTCAATTGCGTTATCTCCTGGTCGCATGCTTGCCTAATTTGATCGGAAGCCGTCCGCATAAAGGCTATTGCGGTTCCATGTCCGTTGAGTCACTGGGTTTCAGATTTCCTGGCCCGTCTATGGGTCCGGGTACCAGCGGTCTTTATGCATGTTATAGGTGTCGCGTGTGAGTTGCTCGACGGGCCACGGCGCGCCGGTCGCTTCAACGATACGCTCGTAATAGCTGGCAAGCAGCCCGTCACGTTTTTGGTCGATTGGTAAGCTGTGCTGTCTAAAAACCCGAAACACCGCGCCGACGAGAAATGGGCGTGGTTTCGTCTCGAGGTTGGGGGTGTCCTGATAGAGCGCTTTCAGGAAGTTGTGATAGGTGGCGCTGCCGGCCTCGACGTTGCCACACACTTTGTTGAGGTTGATCAACAGCACCTCTTCCGCCGTTGGTGACAGCTTTGTTATGGCGCGCGCGATTACATCGAATTGCGCATCGACCCGCGATCGTGGAGCCTGCACCGCTGCCAAGTCCTCCTGGACCCTGCTCACGATATTGACTGAGGCGGCAACAAAGCCATTGTCATCAAAGAGTACGCGAAACGCACGATCGAGATCTACGTTCATGCCTATAGTTCCACTGCGTGGGTTTCACCTAAGAGTATTGCCTTTTGCGTAGCCATTTCCAGTCGGCGTCGGCTCCTGGGCTTATGGAATCATTCAGGCAAACGGGTGAGGGGTGCGCGATTATCTGGCGGGCATGGCTGCAAATCCAGCTGATATGGCGGATTCCAGAGCGGTAATGCCCCAATCGTTCGAAGCGGCAAGTACGGAAAAATGCCTACCCTAGAGATGCCGGGCTTGGTGAAGATTGGTTATGATTTGTCCATCAGTCTTTGGATTCCGATTGTTTTGATCGCGACTGCCGCTTTAATCCTCAAGGAGTTTGGACGTCGATGATGCGAATTTCGTACATTTTTCTGTTCGTACTGATTGGGCTGCTACTGGTTGGTTGTGCCGGCACGGGGGGCGAGACGCTTAAGATCGACGCACGTAAGGCGCCGGGCATACAGCACGTGCCTGACGAGTTGACGGTCATGCTGAGGGACCTGGGATACGATTGGATACATGTTGACGACCCGGCGTCTCATCGTGGGGTCAAGGTTGCACAGAAGGATGGTGAATACCGGATGCGCTTCGAGTATCTGCAAACCCGGCAGGTGCGTATCGATGTTCGGATAAGACGCGAGGATGGTTTTACCTGGCTGAACTTTTACCAGCTCGACGGTCAGGGTCTGAGCCCTTCCTCCACCAGTCTGCTTGAGAAGCTGAAGATCCGTGCCGAGCAGAAATTTGGCACAGTGAATGTCAGCCACTGAGCCGTCGAAAACACCCGCGCAGCAAATCTCCGGCAGGCCGTCCCTTGATCAAATCAGCATGAAGAAAAAAGGCTTACGAGAAATCGTAAGCCTTTTTTTGTCGTCTCGTTGCCGTAACGCGGCATTTTGCCCGAAGATATACGACCGCTGGCTGTTTGCCTCGGCGCCTGCGATACAGGCGCGGTCGGACCGTGCGGTCTAAACGTGGCCGATTTTACGATCCGGGGTGCCCTGAAGAATCATGTCCACCCAGGGCCAGTCACTGTGAACGACCCGCCGGCGCGGCTCGCTGTGTGCCTGGTCGGGGAACCACGAACGGTCGAGAAACCCGATCAGCCAGACCTTGAGCGCCGCGAATCCGCTACCGATCGCCTCACTGCGCATTTGGTGAGCCTTGGCGACATAGTAGTCGGTGTCGGGTTCACCAAACTGGTTCATGCGAATGTCGAATTTGTTTTCCTGCTTCATTTTCTTCGCCTAAAATAAAATCATCTAAAGAGTAGGTCTGATGTGCGCTGTTAGAGACTTACATTAGGTGGCCAACACCGTTTTCTGTAGAAAATCTCGTCAAAAGTCGCAAAAAATGGCCTGTTGGAGGTTATATTAGGAGATGGTTGTGTGATCTACAAATGACGCTTTTTCCGCAAAAGATGAAAAAAATTCAACTAAAGGAGCCTCGTGAGCAGACGGCTGCCACCGCTTAAGTCGGTACGGGCCTTCGAGGCCGCGGCAAGACGTGGAAGCTTCAATGCGGCCGCCGAGGAGCTGTTCGTCACGCCCTCGGCGATCAGCCATCAGGTCAAATCGTTGGAGGCGTTCCTCGGGGTCAGTCTTTTTCGGCGCGCCCGACGCCAGGTGCAGTTGACGATTGCCGGTGAGCGTTATCTGGAGTCGGTCTCGCATGCGTTGGATGAAATCGACCTGGCGACCCGGCGTCTGCTGGTCTCCGCCAGCTCCGGGGCTGTCAATATCAGCGTGGCGCCGGCTTTTCTGACGCGCTGGCTGGTGCCTAAGGTGCGTGAGTTTCAGAATCGTCATCCAGACATTGAGTTGCGCCTGAGTCCCAACAATGAGCCGATCGACTTCGCCTGGTCTGATATCGATATGGCCATCTATTTTGGTGACGGGCAGTGGCCCGGGGTCGAGGTGTTCTTTTTGCGTGAAGTGGTTTGGGTGCCCGTGTGCAGTCCGGCCTTCGTCGAAGCCAATCCTAAGATCACCAAGCCGGAAGAGTTGTGTGCGCATACGCTGATCGATGTCTCCAACCGACCCGCAGAGTGGGATGAGTTCCTCGCCAGGTTTGGTGTAACGCGCCGGAAACGCCGCAAGCGCCTGAGTTTTTCCAGCACCTCGCTGGCTCTCGGTGCGGCGATGGAGAATCTGGGTATCGCACTGGCCGATCGCCAATTGGTGGCGCGGGAGGTGTTGTACGGACGTCTGGTGACACCGCTCGATATCGCCATGGACAACCAGCTTGGGTATTACCTGGTCTATCAGAAGCACCGCAAACTCACCGATGAGATGCAGGCATTCCTGGGCTGGGTGATGGAAGAGATCGCCGGCGAGAAGACGGCTGCAGGCTAAGCCAACTGCCAGTAATGACGCAGCGGACCTGCCTCCCCCCATGTCCGCCTTCGTGCAATATGCAGGCTAAATGCTGCACTTGGCCCGGCAAATGTAGGATAGTGTTGGTGACTGCCTGGCGTTAATCGTCGTTCTTTGTGCGCGCCAGCCGTAACCTGGAATCGAGGAGGCCAGTATGAGTAATATCTGTGTTGTCGTCGCGGATGCCAGTCGTGCGCGGGTGTTTTCTGCTGATAAACCCGCCGGTCCGCTGCGAGAGATCGAGACACTGAGTAACCCTGAGGCCCGCTTGCACGAAGGGGATCTGGTGAGCGACCGTGGTGGTCGTGACAGCAATGGCGGTGTTTCCAGTCACGGCTATAGCGCGGCCAATGGGGCGAAAGATGAAGCGGCGAACCGGTTCGCGGCAGAGGTATGCAGGCACCTGGAGAAAGGGCGCACCGGTAATGCCTTTGCCAGGCTGTACGTAATGGCGGCACCCGGATTTCTCGGCCTGTTGCGCAAGCACCAGTCGGACGCCTTGCGTGGCCTGATAAGTGAAGAGATCTCGAAAGATCTGAGCAGGGAGGCTCCGGATCGAATCCGTGCACAGTTGCCGGACTATCTATGACCGATCATTCAACGGCGTGCCCTGATCCCCCGGGCTCGCCGGATCTCGTACCCCTTGCCGCGGAACAACTGGTCCGTGCGTGTGACCGTGAGGCGCTCGATTTCATCGATACCACGGAGTTGCAGGTGCAGGAAAGCCCCCTGGGTCAGGACCGGGTGCTGGAGGCAATCGACTTTGGTGCCGGGATTGCGCGCAGTGGCTACAACCTCTATGTCATGGGTTCGGCGGGGGTGGGGCGGCATCACCTCTTGACCCAAACGCTGTCCGCGCTGGCGGACAAGCAGCAGGTCCCCTCCGACTGGTGCCATGTCGCTGATTTTGCCAGGCCCGACCGGCCGCATGCACTGCGACTGCCGGCGGGGCAGGGCACGAGACTGCGCGATGACTTGCGGCAGCTTGTCGAGGATCTTCTCAGCGCGCTGCCAGCCGCCTTTCAGGGTGAGGAATATCGAAGCCGGCTGCAGGAGATCCAGGACGAATTCAAGCAGCGTGAAGACGATGTCGCCAACGATATCGGCCATCGTGCCACAGAACAGAACATCGCCCTGCTGTCTACGCCCGCGGGCTATACCCTGGCACCGTCGAAAGACGGTAAGGTGCTCAGTCAGCCCGATTTCGAGGCCCTGGACGACGACGAGAAGGAACGCCTGCAGCAGACCATGGACGCGCTCAAGCAGGAGCTGCGGGCTTCGCTGGGCAAGGTGCCGTTATGGCAACGCGAACTGCGACAGCGGATACGCGAACTGGACGCCGATATCACCCGGCAGACCGTGGATCAGCTGCTGCACGAACTCGAGCCGGGATACGTCAGCCTACCCAGGGTAATGGAGTATCTGGCGGCGGTGGGCGCCGATGTGGTGGAAAATGGCGCGTTGTTCCGTGCTGACGGTGACGGTGAGGTACCCGTGGCGGATGACGCCCGCTTCACCCGCTACCGGGTCAACCTGTTGGTGGACAACAGCGCGGTAGAGGGTGCCCCTGTTATTTTCGAGAACAATCCCAACTACCA
>Ga0316189_10006076_pt1 | contig 11548 bp, 9 predicted proteins | sample LowCovwburrow_MG_FD_204930 | JGI IMG/M metagenome (GOLD analysis project Ga0316189, IMG submission 204930) | Coastal sediment microbial communities from Maine, United States - Lowes Cove worm burrow | ecosystem: Environmental > Aquatic > Marine > Coastal > Sediment | place: USA: Maine... | reverse complement strand
ATCAAAGCATGCATCAAACGCTACGGTAAGCTTGAACCAGCCTAGCTAGGAAAGTGTGGCAGATGCAAGCCAGAGCGGTTCGTCTATTCGACATATTCGGGTTTCAAATAAAGGTGGAGCCCAGCTGGATTTTGATTGCAATTCTGATCGTTTGGAGCCTCTCCTCAAGCTTTTTTCCTGATGCATTACCCGGCCTCGGACAACTGGATTATATTGCCCTGTCGATCATTGCGATGCTGGGCCTTTTCGCCTGTCTCATTCTGCATGAACTGGCACATTCCCTTGTTGCACGGCGTTTTGGGCTTGGCGTTGGGGGGATTACACTTTTCATTTTCGGTGGTGTTGCAGAGCTAGAGCATGAACCGGCTGACGCCCGTTCTGAGTTCTGGATCGCGATTGCCGGACCTTTGATGAGCTTTGCTTTGGCCGGTATCGTGTACCTGATCAGCCGATTGACCGCAGGTGCTGATCTTTCGGCACCTTTGCAGGTTGTTCTTAACTATCTTGCCGTGATCAACCTTGTGCTTGCATTTTTCAATCTTCTGCCGGCCTTTCCGCTTGATGGTGGGCGGGTATTCAGAGCCGCCCTGTGGCATTGGTATGGTGATCTGACACGCGCAACAAGAATCGCAAGCAACTTTGGTGTGGGCTTTGCCTATTGTTTGATGGCGCTCGGATTTCTAACCTTGTTTTCAGGCGGCAGAATCAGTGGGCTCTGGCAAATTCTGATTGGGATTTTCCTTTTGACGGCGGCACGTACGGCCTACCAGCAGGTCATTTTCAAAGCTGCATTCTCTGGAAAAACCGTTGCTGATCTGATGACTCCTGACCCGTGGTCCGTCGAACCCGAAGAAACCTTATCAGACCTTGTCGAAAAAATTCTGTTGCACCACGCAGTCAGTTTTGTTCCCGTCTGCGAAGGGGAACACCTGCTTGGTTACGTCGATAGCGGTATCTTGCAGAGAATCGATCGGGAACATTGGCCCGACACGCAAGTCGCCGACGTTTTTGTCGCCACGGACAGCAACAACACCGTCAACCTGGATATGCCAACAGAAACCCTGATGAAACAAATTGTTGAGACTGGGCGGCGGAAATTTCTGGTTTCTCGCGACGGTCGGCTTATTGGGGTCATCACACTGTCAGATCTTCTGTCCTTTATTGCAATACTTCAGGAGTTGGGCGGGCCAACGAAGCCTGAAAAAATAGCGACTGAACCCGGCACAGTGAGATCTTAGTATGAAGAACATACTGATCATTCAGGGCCATCCAGACGGTGTTGAACCGCACTTCTGTCACGCGCTTGCCAATGCCTACGGCGAAGGAGCTGTATCTGCGGGTCATACGGTTCATACAATTGATCTGGGGCGGCTTGATATCCCCATGTTACGCTCCAAAAAGGAATGGGAGACCGGAACACCCCCCGATTTTGTAAAGGACGGGCAGGAAAAGATACTAGAAGCAGATCATATCGTTTTCATCTATCCGCTCTGGATGGGAACAATGCCTGCGTTGATGAAAGCCTGGCTTGAGCATGTGTTACGGCCAGATTTTGCATTTGATTTAGAAGGCGAAAACAGCTGGACTGCCAACTTGAAAGGCAGATCAGCACGTATTGTCGTTACAATGGGAATGCCCGCAATGGCCTATCGTTGGTTTTTTATGGCCCACAGTCTGAAAAGCTTTGAGAGAAACATGTTGAAGTTTTCGGGTATTCGCCCGGTTCGCTGGTCACTTATCGGTATGGTCGAGGCCAAGAATGGTTCTGGACGAGAGGCGTGGTTAAGGCAAATGAAGGCTGACGGGGCCGCTGCGCGCTAGTAAAAACACGGCAAAAGCCACAGAAATGGGTGTGCTGCATTATAGGTTATTGACCTTCATACCCTTCACGGTGCCATATTCTGTCTATGACAGATACCCCAGGTAAAAATGCAGCACTTCTGGATGCGCTGCTCGATGCGGCGGTTGATGCTATTATTGTCTCTGATGAAAAGGGAAAAATAGTTCGTTCAAATCCTGCAGCAGGAACAATGTTCGGATATGTGTCCGAAGACATGTTGGGCTTAAACGTACAAATTCTGATGCCCGTCACAATGGCTGTGCGGCACGACGGTTTCATGCAGCGCTACCTTGAGACACATGAAGCATCCATCATTGGCAAAGGCCGCGATCTTGAGGGTCAGAAGCGGGACGGTTCCATTTTCCCTGTACATCTTTCAATTGGGCGCGCAGAAGTCGGAGATCAGGTTTTTTTCCTTGGCGTTTTGCATGATCTTACTAAACGTAAAAACACGGAAATCGCGCTTGAACGGTCCCAAAGACTGGAAGCTATCGGCCAGTTGACCGGCGGTGTAGCACATGATTTCAACAACCTGCTGACAGTTATTGTGGGCAACCTCGAGTTGCTGGAACCGTCTTTGTCAACGAAAGACCAGGCTGAACTTCTCCACGAAGCATTGGAGTCCGCCGAACTTGGCGCTGATCTTGTTCGACGCCTTCTGGCTTTTGCCAGAAAAAGCCCGCTCGCCCCGGTTCCAGTCGACATAAGCGTTTTTGTTGATCGGGTCGGCGCCATTCTTCGTCGAACACTAGGCGCGCGATACGAGCTAAGCGTCGTTTCCAGTCAGGACATTTGGCATGTACATGCTGATCCGGCGCAACTTCAAACAACAATCCTTAATCTTACTCTTAATGCTCAGGACGCAATGCCAGATGGCGGTAAACTGGTGATTGAGACATCCAATATTGTGATTGATGACGCCTTTATGGCGGAAGAAGTTGATGTTGAAATGGGCAGATACGTGCGCCTCTCCGTCACTGACACGGGGCATGGAATGACCCCGGAAAAATTGAGGTACGCTTTTGAGCCGTTCTTCACGACAAAACCGACTGGCAAAGGAACGGGCCTTGGTTTGTCTATGGTTTACGGTTTTGTAAAGCAATCCGGTGGTCATGTCGCGCTTTACAGCGAGCCGGACCAGGGAACCACGGTCAACCTTTATCTTCCGGCTTCAGATGGCTACGCGGTGAAAGTCGATGATCGCACCAGAGTTTCAGTTGCGGGCAACGGACAAACCATTTTGGCAGTCGAAGACAATCCGGCTGTGCAACAGATATCCCTGTTGCGCCTGGAAGCACTGAATTATAACGTCATCGGTGCCACTGACGCCGCCGAAGCCTTAGAAATCCTGGCTGACAGATCAGACATCGATCTGATGTTCACCGATCTCGTAATGCCAGGTGACATGACAGGATATGATCTTGCCAAAACCGTGCATGAAAAATGGCCCAGGATCAAAATTCTTCTGACCTCGGGCTATGCCGAAGACTTGCTAAATGGTGGCACACTTTCCAAAAGCGGATTTCGCCTGTTGCGCAAACCCTACCGCCAAGCGGATATCGCCGCGGAAATCAACGCATTGCTTTCAGAAGATCAGAGTTAAAATCTAGCCGCGTTCCACATCGGTGGCGAAGATATATCCAATTCCGCGAACGGTTTTAATGAGCATTGGGTTGGCAGGCTCTCGTTCAAGTTTTTTTCTAAGCCGGGCAACCTGATTGTCGATTGTCCGATCCAATGGAGCCCATTCAATGCCATTCAGCTGATCCATAATGTGTTCGCGTGACAAAACACGTTTAGGGTGTTCCAAAAATATCCGGAGCAAATTAAAATCACCGGTCGTGAGTTCTGCTACGTTTCCGTCACGGTCAAGCAACTCAAACCGCTCAGTATTCACCACGAACCCGTCAAAGCGAAAGCTGGTATTTTCTGAATTCCGGGAATCACGGGTATCAGACACGCCAGCAGATGGCTGCACTCGCACATCCGTTCGCCGCAGAACGGTTTTGACACGGGCCAGGACTTCGCGAACATGAAAAGGTTTTGTGATGTAGTCGTCAGCCCCAACCTCAAGCCCGACGACCCGGTCAATAACATCCCCCTTGCCAGTCACCATAATTATCGGAACATCTGAACGCCGTCGGATTGATTGCGCAATCGTAACACCGCTTTCGTGACCAAGGTTCAGATCAAGTGTTATGAGCCGGATATCATTCTGCTCCAGCGCAGAAATAACATCCTGTTCTGTTTCAGCTTCAAGAACAGTATAGCCATCGCTTTTCAAACAACGGTGCAATAATTTGCGAACGCTTGGGTCATCATCCACAACCAAAATCATTGGGTTGCTACCGTCGCGCTTCAAACCGGTACCTCCTTTGGTTGAATGGAATTCCTAATGTATGACTACTATTGTTTCGATTACAATAGCGGACATATTCATACAAAGTAATACAAACAACCAACAACCCCTGCGACAAAGTACTGATAATTTGAGCACTGGCAACATATAGGGGGTTAACATGTATGTCACAGTGCCAAATGAATTTTTCCCACAGGCCGGAAAACCGATCTATCGTCAAAGGCAGAGCGACAAACAATCCCGGGTGAAAGAACGGGCCCTTATCACTGGCCAGACCCTCTTTAGAGAGGGCGACAGAGCCGACTATGTGTATGAGGTTGTCAGCGGGGTCATGCGTTTGACCCGGGTGTTGGAAAACGGTCAAAGACAAGTGATATCGTTCGGCTACCCCGGTGACGTGATCGGGTTCCCTCGAAACGGCCGCTACCACACAGAATGCGATGTTATCTCGGCCGGCACGGTCAAAATGTACCGTCGCGATGCGCTTCACAGTTGCGCCACCGACGTCGCGCTGCACAAGTTTCTGACTGAATCTGCACTTGAAGAAATTGCCTTGATGCAGGATCATTTCCTGATGCTCGGACGAAAAACGGCAAAAGAAAAACTTGCGTCTTTTCTGATCGCACTGATGAACCGTGCAGGAACACCTTTAGGGCAATACAAAAAGATCAAGCTGCCAATGAGCCGGTCTGATATCGCAGATTTTTTAGGTCTGACAACCGAAACCGTAAGCAGGACTGTATCGGAATTCCGGCATAAAAACATTATTGCGCTGGATGATGCGCATACGGTGATTGTGTTAGAAGAGAACGAATTGCTGAAAATCGCCTATAGTAACTGATTGGCACAAACCATTCTGATCGACCAAAATCTTACTAGCTTCCGATTTTGGTCGACGGCCAGAATTCGCGGATCGCTTCTGGCAGAGACGCACGAACATCTTCAATCTCGCCGCTTGAAAGCCGTGCGTTAAGAAAACGCAGCACCGTCCTTATGTCCTCTGAACCTCGATATTCCGTTACATTCGAAACTTCTGCATCAATCTCGGCAAGAAATGCTTCCAGATGTCGGTCCTTGCCTTTGGTGTGTGATGGGTTCCAGCCTTCATAAAACATACCCCGTATCAGCAAAGGCAGCTGTGCTGTGAACTGGGCGATCTCATCGTGGCTCAGATAGTCGCGGAACGTGCGCATCGTAACACGCAGCAATCTAAGCGCTTCCTTATGGCTGCTCCAATCCAAGCGTTCGCAAAGTTCGTTGATCCATTCATGTGTCAAATGAACCGTGTGTTCGATAACTTCCAAGCCCTTTGCAGTCATGTTTTTCCCCTGGTTACAGCGTAATTGTCCGAACAAGTATTTTAACAAACGGCATTTTTCGCGCTCTGTCTGTGTCGAAATCCTCTAAAGCGATTGTAGAGAAACAATTTTCTGCTGGCTTGATCCGTATCAATTTTTTACGAAAATTGTACTGGTAGCTTTAAAGTTGATCGTCCTCAGTCAAACCGTGCGCGGCCAAATCTGCAGAAGTTTTGAAATGTTGAACGTCCCATCAAGAACTATCTATCGCACTCCGCACTTAGGGACGTATCAGTTTGCGTTCGATAGAAGCGCTCAATGACGCCTCAAAAAGCTATAAATATACTCCGCTCAGGTTTTGTGGCGATCCCGTTGTTGGGTCTGATCCTGGGTCTTACCGCGCTTTGGTATGGAAACGCTACCGCCGCCTCTGTTCTATGGGTCGCGGCAACCTTGCCAGTTCTGGCAAAACTCTGCGCAGAGATATGGGTCAGCCTGCATAGGGGCGATTACGGTCTCGACATAATTGCAGCCCTGTCGATGACGGCCGCTCTTGTTTTTGGGGAACACCTGGCCGCTGCGGTTGTGGCGCTGATGTATGCGGGTGGGCAGTATCTTGACGCCTATGCAGCGCACCGTGCCCGGCGCGAAATGACAGCGCTGCTATCTCGTGTCCCACGCACCGCATTGCGCCATCTGAATGGAGAACTGGAAGAAGTTGCTCTTGATGACGTCATCCCGGGCGACCGCATTTTGGTGCGGAACGGAGATATCGTTCCCACGGACGGAACAGTTTCAGAGGGTGTTGCAGTTCTGGACCAAGCCGCCCTGACCGGAGAGTCCCTTCCCGCACGGCATTCCGTTGGTGAAGCTGTCATGAGCGGCGTAACCAACGTTGGTGATCCCTTCGATATTGTCACCACACGAAAAGCAGCTGACAGTACATATGCAGGCATTGTGCGTCTCGTTGAGCAAGCCCAAAAAAGCAAAGCGCCCATGACGCGGCTTGCTGACCAGTTTGCGATCTATTTCTTGTTCGCAACGCTCGCAATTGCCGGTGCGGCCTGGGGCCTCTCGGATGATCCGATACGCGCTGTCGCCGTGCTTGTGGTTGCAACGCCCTGCCCGCTTATTCTTGCTGTCCCTGTTGCCTTGGTTTCGGGGCTTTCGCGCGCGGCAAGCCACGGCATTTTGATAAAGGGCACCAAAGTTCTGGAGCTTATGTCGCAGGTTCAGACTTTGGTTCTGGACAAGACCGGAACGCTGACTGACGGCAAGGCGCATATTGTGGCCACCTCCGCCACGACAGAGATGGGCGCGCAGGAAATGCTTCGCATTGCCGCCTCGCTTGACCAGACATCGAAACACACAATCGCCCAGACGCTTGTCGCAGAAGCACGAAATCACGGTTTGAACCTTTCAATACCAAAATCTGTCAAAGAAACGGCCGGGGAAGGCATGGAAGGCGTTGTTGACGGGCGCCAGGTTATCTTGGGCGGCCGCGCCTTTGTGGCAAATAAAATTGGTATCGATCCATCAAATCTTACGAATTCGCACGAAACACCCGGTGCGATCAGCGTGGCGATGGCGGTAGATAGTCAGTGGGTTGGTGAATTGATATTTGCCGATGGCCTGCGCGACGGTACTGACGCTTTTTTGAAGAACATCAGGGATTTCGGTGTTCGCCGCATCGTTTTGGCGACCGGAGACAGACGTGATGTTGCCAAAGAGGTTGTTGATGGCCTTGATTTTGATTCCATCAATGCCGAATTGACGCCGGAACAGAAAATCAGGGTCGTGCTGGTAGAGCGCAAAAATGGCCCAGTCATGATGATCGGGGACGGTGTGAACGATGCGCCCGCCCTTTCAGCCGCAGATATCGGTGTTGCAATGGGTGCCCGTGGTGCCGCAGCATCTGCCGAAGCTGCTGATGTTGTTTTGCTGGTTGACCGGCTTGATCGCATTCATTCGGCTTTAAAGATCGCGCGCCGTTCCAGAAATATAGCACTGCAAAGTGTTTATGCTGGCATTGGGCTGTCATTGCTTGGCATGTTTGCTGCCGCCTTTGGTCATATCACCCCTGTTCAGGGCGCGCTTTTGCAGGAAGTGATTGATGTGGTTGTCATTCTGAATGCATTGCGCGCACTGCAGGGGAACTCAATAACTGAGTAAAAGCAACCGCTCGCGGCTCCCTAGATCAGGCTCCACTTTTGCGACCTTCTGAAAACTGTTCCATTATCGCAATAACCTCTGCGTCACTGACTTGAGGGAAGCTGTGATAATAGGCCCCAACAGACATAAAACTGCCGGGCGTCATAAGGCAGATCGTTTCATCAACCAACGGCTTGAACGCTTCGATCGTGCCAGATGGTGCGACGGGAAGCGCAAGGATTAGACGTGCGGCGTTCTTTTGTCTGAGCGCTTTTAAGGCAGCGCGAAGTGTAGCACCGGTCGCGACACCATCGTCGACAACGACCAGTGTTTTTCCTTTTAGGGATGGGCGAGGCCGCCCCCCAAGGTAGAGTTTCTTGCGACGCTCGATTTCAGGCAACAGCGCAGATCCCATCGCCTCGATATCCGTCTTGCTTAACTCGAAAGCCCGCGCGATCCGTTCGTTCACTTCGATCATTGGCTGATCGCCATCGACAATGGCCCCAACAGCAAGCTCTGGCTGGCCCGGCGCGCCAATTTTACGTACGAAAGCCAAATCAAGGGGCAGATCAAAGTCCCGGCAAATTTCCGCAGCCACAGGCACACCGCCGCGCGGCAACGCGATGACCACAGTTTCTTTTGGATCAAGCGTTGGCAGCGCTTCGGCCAAAAGCGCACCAGCATCCGCCCTGTTGTTGTACATATTCCTTCGCCAAGTCATGTCTTACACCTTGTTCGCCTGCCCCCAATTGAATTCCGTTTCAGGCAACCGATAGGGGTTTGCGTTGCTGATCTAGTCTATAGCCAATCGCCGTTTCTTCGATTGATCCTGGTCAAAGAGAGGGCCATTCGCACAATCTATCAATGATCTGGCTTACTGGTGCTATATGAGGTCGCATGTCAAAAATTCTGACCATCACCCTAAATCCTGCGGTGGACCTTTCCACATCGGTCGAACGCGTTGTTGCAGGGCCAAAACTGCGATGCGCCACGCCTAAAGTTGACGCAGGTGGTGGTGGCATCAATATTTCCCGCGCAATTCAGATACTGGGTGGGTCAAGCACCGCCTTTGTCGCGACTGCCGGGCGAACCGGGGCAACCCTGCTTTGCTTGCTCGAAGAACTCGGCGTTACTGTTCTGCCTTTCGACGGACCCGGAGAAACCCGCCAAAGCATTATGGTCACGGATGACAGCACAGAGGCACAGTACCGTTTTGTCTTACCCGGGCCAGTTTGGGCAAAAGAAGAAACGGCCCGCGCGCTAACCGAAATTAAAGAGGTGGCACCGAAACATCGCTTTATTGTTCTCAGTGGAAGCATGCCACCCGGCACGCCTGATGATATCGTTTCAACCCTAGCAGATATTGCAAACAATGCAGGTGCAAAACTGTTAGTAGACACCTCCGGCGCAGCCCTTAAGCAGATCGTATCAGCGCCAAAGCACAAGCCGTATCTGGTAAGACTAAACCAACGTGAAGCAGAAGATGTATCTGGCCGATCTCTTGTAAATGAACGCGATTGTATTGCGTTTGCCGCTGACCGTGTCGCAGCAGGTGTCGCGAACGTCATTATTGTCGGGCGTGGACGCGACGGTTCTGTTCTGGTGAGCAAAGGCGAATGTTTGACTTGCACGGCCGCAGAGGTCCCCATCAAAAGCCGAACGGGTGCAGGCGACAGTTTTCTCGCGGCGCTGACGCTTAGCCTGTCACGTGGTGAGCCGCACGCCATTGCGCTCCAATGGGGTGTCGCAGCAGCCTCTTCCGCCCTTACAACAGATGCGACAGCGCTTTGTACTAAAGCAAGCACTGAACGTTTGCGCGCAGAATGCGACATTGCGCATATTTAGAAGTGAAATCCTGAACTGAAGGTGAATTTTTCGCCTTGCGAAGCAAACACGCAAAATATTCGTTTTGACGCAAGTCAATGCTATGATCCTGACTGACCCTCATAGTCAGTTCATAAAACAGTGGGATGATGGTTATGTCCAAAGCGAAACCTAGCAGACGCAATATGCCCTTGCCCCTTGGGGCGGGAAAGTTGCGGCGCGAGTGCGACCCTTCTGCCTTCACCTTTAAGACAACCAAAGAATTGAAAGACATCGAAGGGTTGATCGGACAAGAACGCGCGATGGATGCGGTGCGACTGTCAGCGCGGATATCCCACAGGGATTTTAACTTATTCGTTCTTGGCCCTTCAGGAACCGGGCGTCACCGCGCTGTTGAAAAGCTCTTGGGTGAACAGGCCGGGAAACGCCCCATCCCCTGCGACTGGGCCTACGTCAACAACTTTGACGCACCACATAAACCACATGCGTTGCGACTTCCTGCGGGTATGGCTGAGCAGTTGAAATCTGCGATGGAAGAACTTGTAGACGATATGGCGGTTGAAATCCCTGCCCTCTTTGAATCAGAAGATTACCAGACCCAACGTCGTTCAATTGAACAGGAGTTTGGCGAAAGACATGAAACCGCATTTTCGGATTTTGTGGATCACGCCAAAGAACAGAATGTTGCGGTTCTGCGCACGCCTGTCGGCTTTGCATTGGCCGCATTACAAGGTGGCGACGTCATAAAGCCCGAAGTTTTTGAGAAACTAGGCCAGGACGAACAGGATGCGATAACGTCAAAAATAGAAACCCTGCAGGAAGAACTGTCTGCCGTTCTAAAAACCTTCCCGGCTCTTGAAAAAGAACACCGGCGGCGGTTGGAGAAACTGCACGCCGAACTGGCTGAGCAAGCGGTTGCAGGGCAAATCAAACAGGTTCAGCAAAAGTTTTTAGGTGTAGAGCCAATCAAAGAGTATCTCGAGGCGGTTCGCGGCGACATGGTCACCAATGCGGAATTGTTTCTTCAGGTTCGCCAGGGTGGCGATCAGGGTCCCTTCCCGCAGGCGATATTGAAATTCCACCGGGAACCGATTTTCCAACGTTACGCCGTCAATGTCATGGTTTCGCACAATGGCGACAAAGGCGAAGGCGCGCCGCTGGAAAAAGAAAGCCTTCCCACTTTGGGGAACCTGACCGGTCGGATCGAACATGTGTCTGACATGGGTGCGCTTATGACCAACTTTACCCTGATCAAACCCGGCGCGCTTCACCGTGCAAACGGGGGGTATCTGGTCATGGATGCCCGTCGGTTGCTGAGCGAACCTTTCGCATGGGATGCCCTTAAGCGGTGTTTGGACAACAAAGCGATCTCAATCACTTCAATGTCAGAACGGCTCAGCCTTGTTTCTACAACGTCACTTGAACCAGATCCAATTCCGCTGGATGTGCGCATCGTGTTGATTGGTGATCGCTATCTTCATGCGCTTTTGGTTATGTTTGACCCGGATTTCAGCGCTTTGTTCAAAGTACAGGCTGATTTTGAACAGGATGTGGAACGCACTCCGAAAACGCTTCAGCTTTTCGCCCGCTTGATTGCTGCATCTGCGCGACATGACGGCTTGCGCCCGCTGACAGCTACCGCAGTTGCCCGTCTGCTGGATGAAGCGGTCAGGATGGCCGAGGATAGCAAGCGGCTATCGCTCAAGCTTGGCGCATTGGCTGATATTCTACGTGAAGCAGAATATTATGCAGGCGAAGCAAAGCGCGACACCATCAACAAAGCAGACGTTGAACAAGCGATCAAACAGGCAGAATATCGCGCGTCACGCATCCGGGATCGCAGTCAGGAAATGATCACACGCAACACGATCCTTATCAAAACCAGCGGTAAGGACGTCGGGCAGATAAACGGTCTTTCTGTTATCGACCTTGGCACGCATCGCTTCGGTCGCCCCTCGCGCATTACGGCGCGTGTGCGCGTTGGTGCCGGTAAAGTCGTTGATATAGAACGCGAGGTCGAACTTGGCGGACCTCTTCATTCCAAGGGCGTTTTCATACTATCGGGTTATCTGGCCA
>Ga0316189_10006075_pt1 | contig 11550 bp, 9 predicted proteins | sample LowCovwburrow_MG_FD_204930 | JGI IMG/M metagenome (GOLD analysis project Ga0316189, IMG submission 204930) | Coastal sediment microbial communities from Maine, United States - Lowes Cove worm burrow | ecosystem: Environmental > Aquatic > Marine > Coastal > Sediment | place: USA: Maine... | reverse complement strand
GCTTATTGCGGCCGATATGGTCGTGGATCTCAGTGACGTACCCCTGATCCAGCGCGAGCTTCCACCTCCGGGTTATTGGCACTTTGGACATGATCCGCAGGATCTGGATGCGGCCAGGCTCGTCGTAAGTGGTATGGTGGGCACCTTCCAGAAACCTCGGTTCTTCTCGTACGACCCGGATATCTGTGCCCACGCCAGGTCCGGTCAAAGTGGGTGTCGTCGCTGCATCGAAAGCTGTCCCGCCGAGGCGATCATCTCGATCGGTGAACAGGTGGAGGTGAACCCCAATCTCTGCCAGGGGGGCGGAATTTGTGCCAGCGTGTGCCCGACCGGTGCCATGCGCTATGCCTATCCTGACCCTGGAGACACCGCCGAACGTATCCGCCTGATGCTTCGCACCTATGCTGAGGCAGGCGGTACCGAACCAGTGGTGATGTTCGTGGCCGAGGATGATGTGACGGGCCTGCCGCCAACACCTCCGAATGTTTTGCTTATCGTGGTGGAAGAACTCGCAAGCGTCGGTCATGAACTCTGGTTTGCGGCCCTTGCCTGGGGTGCGAGTTGCGTCCTTTTCGCAGACAGCGGCAGCATGCCGGACAAGGCACGCACGGCCCGGGACCTTCAGATCAGGTACGGTCACGATTTGCTGCGAGGTCTCGGTTACAGTACGGATGCGCTGCATACCGTTGATATCCAACAGGAGCCGGCACAATGCGCACCGGTAGCGGGCTTACCGACGTCGGCCACATTCGCCGCCAGTGATCAGAAGCGGCGGATGGCCGGTCTCGCCCTCGACCATCTCTGGCGGCACTCAGCGCAAAGACCGGAGAGTTTCCCGGTCCTTCCCGGGGCCCCATACGGGCGCATCCATGTTGATCCGGAGAAGTGCACGCTGTGTATGAGCTGCACCTCGGTCTGTCCGGCAAAGGCAATCAACGCCGGCGATGACAATCCCCGCCTGGTCTTCCACGAATCCAACTGCGTGCAATGCAGCATTTGCGCCAACAGCTGCCCAGAACGCGCCATCACGCTCGAACCCCGTTATCTGGCCAACCCTGAGAAACGCCGTCAGGCCGTCGTGCTTTACGAAGAACCCCCGTTCTGCTGTGTCGAATGTGGCAAGCCGTTCGCCACCCGACGCGTGATCGACAACATACTCGGCAAACTCGAGGACCACGCGATGTTCCAGACCGAACGATCGAAACGTCGTCTGCAGATGTGCCAAGACTGCCGTGTGGTCGATGCCGTGCAGGATACCGAAGCCATGCAGGGTGGGCTGTTCGCGGCCGGCCCCAATCTGAGCAAAAACAATTGACCATGATGAATACACAAACCCCACAGGAGAGTATCGAGCCCAAAGGCGACGGCAGTGAAATTCCGATCGAAGAAGAACAGGCTCGCAGGGCCGGCATGTACAGCGTGCTGGCCGCCTTGTTGAGAGACGCCCCTGGTAAAGAGGTCCTGGACTTCGTCGGAGAACTGGAGGCAGATGCGGAGGCCAGCAAGAGTGAACTGGCCCTGGCACTGGCCATGCTGGCACTCGCATCACGCCACATCTCGGCAGAATCTCTGTGCGACGAATACCACGCCTTGTTCATCGGACTTGGACGGGGCGAACTCGTGCCCTACGGGTCCTGGTATCAGACGGGCTTCCTGATGGAGAAACCGCTTGGCCTGTTGCGCGCAGACCTGGCCCGGCTTGGCTTCGAACGCGCCGATGACGTTCACGAACCCGAGGACCATATTGCAGCTTTGTGCGAGGTCATGGCCCTGCTGATCCAGGATCAGGTTCCACTCGAACAACAGACACAGTTCTTCAACAGTCACGTCGGTAATTGGGCCGAGACCTTTTTCAAGGACCTCGCCGAGGCCCAGTCATCGGTGTTCTATAAGTCGGTCGCCCGATTCGGGGCGTCCTTCCTATCCCTCGAGGGGCGCTATTTGTCCCTGCTTGACTAGACAATTTGTCATCACAGGCGCATTTGGCCCACCCGACCGCCGGGCGTTATGCCGATAAGACCCATTTTGGTCATTTCTCTCCTGCGACACATGGCGTGCACCTTGCGAGATCAAGATCGAGATGGTCCGAACGGACCCGTTTTGAGCAGACAAGACTGAAGTCAGCGAAATGCATCACAGGAGCCATGGCAATGAAGAACCCCAAGCAGCAGGTCTCGCAATCCCGTCGCACATTCCTACGCGACGCCAGTATCTCAGGAGGGATCGCGGCTGCCGCAGCAAGCGTACCGGGAGTCGCCCTGGCTGATGCCGGAGACAGCGGAACCGAGCAAAAGCCCAGCGATGGCTATCGTCTGACCAAACATATTCTCGACTACTACAAAAGTGCTGCCAGCTGAGCGACGACCAACGAGGAACTTCACATGAAACTCAAAAAGATCTCCAATCAGGTCGGGGAGTCCTCTGCATCCACTCCCGCCCCAAAGGTCGGTAAAACCGGCGCCCAGCTCAACCGTCGCGATTTTCTTCGGCAGTCAGGTATTTTCGCCGGCAGTGCGGCACTGGCAACCGGTCTGGCCCCGGGCATGATGAAAAAGGCCAGCGCCGCACAGTCGGGCGCGGCTGGCGCAAGCAAAGAAGTGCGGACCATCTGTACGCACTGTTCAGTAGGCTGCGGTGTCATTGCAGAAGTCAAGAATGGTGTCTGGGTAGGCCAAGAGCCGGCCTTCGATCACCCGTTCAACCGCGGCGCGCACTGTGCAAAGGGCGCTGCGGTCCGTGAGCACGGTCACGGTGAACGGCGCCTGAAGTATCCGACCAAGCTGGTCGACGGCAAATGGCAGAAGGTCTCCTGGGATCAGGCAATCAACGAGATTGGCGATCAACTGCTGAAGATAAGGGAGGAATCCAGCCCTGACTCTGTGTACTGGCTCGGTTCGGCCAAGTTCAACAATGAGCAAGCCTACCTGTTCCGCAAACTTGCCGGCATGTGGGGGACCAACAACGTCGACCACCAGGCCCGTATCTGTCATTCCACCACCGTAGCCGGGGTAGCCAACACATGGGGCTATGGTGCCATGACCAACAGTTACAACGACATCCACAAATCCAAGGCCATCCTCTTGATCGGCTCCAATCCAGCCGAGGCACATCCGGTTGCCCTGCAGCACATCTTCAAGGGCAAAGAAGAAAACAACGCACCGATGATCGTCATTGATCCGCGGTTCACCCGTACCGCGGCGCATGCCGATCATTACCTGAAGATCCGGCCCGGCACCGACGTGCCGATCATCTGGGGCATGATGTACCACATCTTCAAGAATGGCTGGGAAGACAAGGAATACATCCGCCAGCGCGTCTACGGCATGGACGACGTCAAGGCCGAGGTGGCCAAGTGGACCCCGGACGAGGTCGAACGCGTTACCGGAGTCCCCGAAAACCAGGTCTACGCCGCAGCCAAAGCGATGGCAGACAACCGTCCCGGTACGTTCATCTGGTGCATGGGTGGTACCCAGCACACCATCGGCAACAACAACACGCGGGCCTATTGCGCGTTCCAACTGGCGCTGGGCAACATCGGTGTATCCGGTGGCGGCGCCAACATCTTCCGCGGCCACGACAATGTACAGGGTGCCACCGACCTCGGCGTCCTGGCCAACACCCTGCCCGGCTACTATGGACTCAAGCCCGGCTCCTGGGCACATTGGGCGCGTGTATGGGACCTCGATCCAGAATGGATCAAGGGGCGATTCGATTCCGGTTCCTACGAACAGTCCAAGGGCAAGGACGTACCGGTGATGAATACCAAGGGTATCCCGGTCTCGCGCTGGATCGACGGCGTGCTCGAGGACAAGGCCAACATGGGGCAGAAAGACAATGTCCGCGCCATGTTCATGTGGGGGCATGCACCCAATTCACAGACCCGTGGCCAGGAAATGAAAAAGGCCATGGAAAAACTGGACATGCTGGTCATTATCGACCCGTACCCAACCGTCTCTGCGGTCATGCACGATCGTACGGACGGTGTCTATCTACTGCCGGCCTGTACACAGTTTGAGACCTACGGTTCGGCGACCGCATCCAACCGCTCACTGCAGTGGCGCGACAAGGTCATCGAACCCCTGTTCGAATCCCTGCCCGATCACACCATCATGTACAAGCTGGCCAAGAAGCTTGGTATCGAGCAGCAAACCTTCAAGCACATCAAGGTCGAAAACGACGAGCCGTTGATCGAGGACATTACGCGCGAATTCAACCGTGGTATGTGGACCATCGGTTACACCGGTCAGAGTCCGGAACGCATGAAGCTGCACCAGCAACATTGGGGCACCTTTGACTACACCAGCCTGAAGGCCGAGGGTGGTCCGGCCGACGGCGATTTCTATGGGATGCCTTGGCCCAGTTGGGGGACAGCGGAGATGAAGCACCCCGGCACCCCCAATCTGTACGACCCCAGCACATCCGTTGCCGAAGGGGGCCTGACTTTCCGTGCACGCTTCGGTGTCGAACGCAACGGTGTCAGCCTGCTGGCGGACGACAGTTACTCGGCCGGGTCGGAGATCAAAGATGGCTATCCGGAGTTCTCCGACAAGATGCTGAAAAAACTCGGCTGGTGGGATGACCTCACCGAGGAAGAGAAAAAGCTGGCCGAGGGCAAGAATTGGAAGACCGACCTCTCGGGCGGCATCCAGCGGGTGGCGATCGAGCATGGTTGCGCCCCCTTCGGTAACGCCAAGGCACGCGCCATGGTCTGGACCTTCCCCGATCCTGTGCCCATACACCGTGAACCCCTGTACACCAGCCGCCGCGACCTGGTGGAAAAATACCCAACATACGAAGACCGCAAATCGTTCTGGCGCCTGCCGACTCGCTACGGTTCGATACAGGCCAAGGACTATTCGAAGGACTACCCGCTCATCCTGACGTCCGGCCGACTCGTGGAGTACGAGGGCGGTGGTGATGAGAGCCGGTCCAATCCCTGGCTTGCCGAGTTGCAGCAGGACATGTTCGTCGAGATACATCCACGGGATGCCAACAACGCCGGGATCAAGGATGGTCAGGACGTCTGGCTGGAGGGGGCGGAAGGCGCGAAAATCAAGGTCAAGGCGCTGGTTACGCGCCGGGTCGGCGCGGGCGTGGCGTTCATGCCATTCCACTTCGGCGGTCACTTCGAGGGTAAAGACCTGCGCGACAAATACCCAAAAGGGTCCGACCCCTACGTGCTCGGCGAGGCCTGCAACACCGCGATGACCTACGGTTATGACTCGGTGACACAGATGCAGGAAACCAAATGCAGCCTTTGCCGCATCAGTAAGGCCTGAGGAGGACACAGACATGGCAAATATGAAGTTTTATTGCGACGCGGAACGCTGCATCGAATGCAATGCCTGTGTCACCGCCTGCAAAAATGAGAACGAGGTCCCCTGGGGTGTGAACCGCCGTCGCGTGGTGACCATCAAGGACGGTGAACCGGGCGAGCGCTCGCTGTCCGTGGCCTGTATGCACTGTGCCGATGCGCCCTGTGCGGCAGTGTGTCCGGTCGACTGTTTCTACACCACCGAAGACGGGATCGTGCTGCACGACAAGGACATCTGCATCGGTTGCGGCTATTGCTTTTATGCCTGCCCGTTCGGCGCACCACAATTCCCGGAGGCCGGGGCATTCGCTTCACGCGGCAAGATGGACAAATGCACTTTCTGTGCCGGCGGTCCCGAAGAGACTGGGAGTTCGGACGAACACAAAAAGTATGGATCCAACCGGCTGGCCGAAGGCAAGCTGCCACTTTGTGCGGAGATGTGCTCCACCAAAGCGCTCATCGCAGGGGATGCGGATATCGTCTCGGACATCTATCGCAAGCGCGTGATCAATCGCGGCGCATCGGTACTCAACTGGGGTGTCAACTACGACAAGGCAAGTCTGCGTGCACCGGGCAGCAATACCAAAGGCAGGGCAAGCAGCGACAGCTGAGCTTGCCAGGCTGCCGGACCTTGGTTTTCCGGCAGCTTTTTTTGATTCAATCGGCAGCAGTTGCGCGCGGCTGCCTATGAGCCTGTAAGCGGATACCCAGAGAGGTAGAAATCGATGTCCTTCAACGGCCGGCAGCGTGGTTTTTGGCACGTGATTGCGTGCCTGGTGGTAGGGTTTGTGCTCTTTTCGAACCCCGCCGCTTCGGCCGAAGAAGCAGGCAAATCCGCTTCTCCGATCATGGTCCCCAACCCTGCTATCGACCTATGGCGAACCGTGAGACAACGGGACGCTCCGGGCTCCGGCATCACGCGTGCTCAAGGCGTCGAAGCCGGGGTTTTGATCGACAGCAGTGGAGAAGATTTTCGAAATTTCCGTCGACAGGATCTCATCGGAAAGTCAGCCATGCTGATCGGGGCCTTTGCCGTCCTGATCCTGGTCTTTTACGTGACCCGTGGGTGTATACGCATTCCGGGCGGTCGCTCTGGAAATCGCATCAAGCGCTTCGCCACAGTCGATCGCACTTTGCATTGGGCCACCGCGATCCTGTTCATCATTCAGGCGATAACCGGCTTGCTGCTGCTGTTCGGACGCTTCGCGATAATCCCCCTGATCGGAGCTGACGCATTCTCCGTGATTGCCAATGCCGGTCTGTTCGTCCACAACTGGCTGGGGCCGCTTTTCTTCCTCGCGCTCCTCTTGCTGATCATCCGGCTTGTGGCCAGGAACATCCCCAAGGCAATAGACATCAAATGGCTAGCGAGGGGCGGTGGGGCCATCGGCGAGGGTCACGTAAGCGCCGGCTTTTTCAACGGTGGGGAGAAAATCTGGTTCTGGGCCGTTGTTTTGCTGGGGATCACCGCCTCGGTCACTGGCCTCATTCTGGACTTTCCCGTAATCGCCCTGGGCCGTGAAACCATGCAGCTCATACTGATTGTTCATGCGATATCTGCTGTATTGATGTTTACCGGATCACTGGCACACATCTATATCGGTACGATCGGAAGTGAAGGCAGCCTGGAAAGTATGACTACCGGCTATGTGGATGAGAACTGGGCCGAGGCCCACCATGATCTATGGTATGCCGAGGCCACGGGTCGTGGGAAACCTGGGGGGACCCAAGCAGCCGAGCGTCAGGACGCGGTGTCTATGCAAGCCCCACCCGACCGGGCCTGAGTACCTGCATAACGTCAGCAGACAATCTTGAAAGAGCTCGCCTTGTGCCAATAGGGGCGCAAGCCACGCCACCTGTGCGTGTCATGCCGACGGAGGTGTCCAGCAGCCAGAAATCCACAGCTGGACGCCCGCCGCTATACTCCCTACTTCCCCGTACAGCAGAATTCCTCTAGCCTCTCTGGTATCCCGAGTCAGAAGTTCACGCGTTTTCGTCAATGCACAGCAGTACTGAAGATATGCCCACACCCTTGCTGTCCCGACTTTTCGGGGGACTGCTCTTGCTGACAGGCTCTGTCGCTAACGCCGCCGATCACTGCGTCGTCCTTCAATATCAGCACATCAGTGATGAAACCCCCGGTGTCACCAGCGTGAGCCCGGAACTGTTTCAGCAACACCTGGATTTCCTGCTGGAGAATGATCACGCGGTCATGCCGCTGGAGGAGGTCATCACCGCGCTGAAAATCGGCATTGAGCTTCCCGAGAAATGCGTTGCCTTGACCATCGACGACGCCTACACATCTGCGTATACAGAGGCCTACCCACGGCTCGTTCGCTACGATTTACCGCTGACGGTCTTTGTCAGCACCGAGGCCGTTGACCGCGGTCTGGAGACGCACCTCAGCTGGGAACAGATGCGCGAGATGCAGACGAAAGGAATCAGCTTTCAGAATCACAGCCAATCGCATGGCCACCTGATCCGCCAGCACGAAGGAGAGGGGATCGATGACTGGGAGCAACGTGTCGCCGCCGACATTCAAATCGCACAAAATCGAATCGAGGACGAACTCGGCAACTCACCTACCCTGTTCGCCTATCCCTACGGTGAATACAACGAGGCGCTGAAAAAAACGGTGGAATCGATGGGCCTGATCGGATTCGGCCAGCAATCCGGCCCTCTATGGCGTCAGGCCGATTTTACAGCACTGCCCCGCTTTCCGTTGGCCAGCATCTATGCGCGCATGCGAGCCTTCAGCAAGAAGGTGGCAAGCCTGCCACTTCCGATCACGGGCGCGTTTCCGGAAGACCCGGTCGTGCCGTTGGATGAATGGCATCCCTCGTTGACCCTGGTATTCGACCCAAACGTTTCCGATACGAGGAAATTGACCTGTTACCTCAACGGCAGCAGCAAGGTCGGTTACGACTGGCTGGATCAGCCCGCCGGTGCCGTGGTGGTCACCCCCAAGGGCCGGCTCAATGTGGGTCGAAACCGCGTCGCCTGCACTCTGCCGGTACCCGGTCAGGAAGCACTGGCCTGGTACAGCCACAGTTGGATCCGGCGACACGAGGACGGCAGCTGGTATCGCGAATCCAGGTAGCCGGATATACGACCGGTCAGATCTGCACGAGGTAATAGGCACTGAGAACCGTACCGAGCAGTGCCACGCCATAGCCAACCGCCGCTACTACACCGTCGGCCCGAATACCTAATCCGTGCAATGCTGTGCGCATACGGTGAGCGGCGTGCCACAGCGCCAGGGCGACCGTGCCGAACGCCACGAGCTTGCCCAACCAGTTCGAGAGCAGCCCGTGCATCTGCTCATAGCCCATGACATCGGCCGGACTCCCGTACGCCGCAAACAAAACGATCAACGCCAATACCGGAAACACGAATGCCGTCAGGGTGCCACCGGCGGCAAACAGGCTCCAGAACAGGGCTTTGTTGATTTTGGCCATGTCAGAACACCCCCGCGAGCAACAGGACAAGAAGTGAGAGCGCAATCCAGACGACGTAATGGGCACCGGCGATAATGCTGCCGGGCACGAACTCCTCACCACGCTGCACGGGCATGGCCTTCGGCGTCACGCTGAACCAGGCAATTGCGTGATAGAACATCACGATGGTCGTAATCCACATCCACAAAAGCATCAACGGGCTCGTGAGTCCGTCGAGAAAAGCCTGATACGCCGCAGGTCCAGCGGCTATCGAGCCGATTCCCCAAAGCAGGATCAACGCAAAGATACCGACGAACAGGCTGGTGAGTTCCTGCAACATATGGACGGTATAGCTGCGTTTCGCCCGGTACCAGCGCGTCTTGGAAACAGGTCTGACGTAGGCCATGGTTATTTCCCCCCCATGCCGATGAGCCCTTTGTACCACTCGACAGTGGTGGCAATCTTGAGCTGCTGCAGCGCACCGGCCGGATCAACATGCTTTGGACAGACCTCGGAACATTCCCCGGCGAAAGAGCAATCCCAGGCGCCCTCGGGCTTAGCCACCTCGTCCTGTCGTTCGGCAAGCCCCTGGTCACGGGAGTCCTGGTTGTACCGATGCGCCATGGTCAGGGCTGCAGGGCCGATGAACTCCGGTATCAATGCATACTGTGGGCAGGCCGCGTAGCAACACAAACAGTTGATGCACAGCGTGAACTGCTTGTATTTTTTCAGCTCGGCCGGCGATTGTTTGTACTCCCCCTCTTCGAGCGGCTTCTCTTCCTTGCGGATGAGGTACGGCTTGACGCGTTTCAACTTGTCCATGAAGTCATCCATAACGACGACGAGATCGCGCTCTATGGGAAAGTTGGCCAGGGGTTCGACACGCGCCGTCTTGTTGGCGTAGTCACGCACGGGCGCCTTGCAGGCAAGTTTCGGTTCACCATCGATCATCACGCCACAGCTGCCGCAGACCGCCATATGACAGGACCAACGGTAGCTGATCGTGGTATCGACGTGATCCTTGATGTAGTTGATGGCATCCAGCACCATCCAGTCATCCTGGCAGGTCACCGGATAGGTCTCGAAATGTGGCTCCTGATCCTTTTCGGGATCGTAGCGGAGGATCTCGAGCTCGATCTGTATTTCGCTCATTTCGCCCCCCCGGAGTAATCCCGTACGCCCGGTTGTGATTTGGTGATCACGACGTCGTGATAATCGATACGAGGCGCCTGGTCACCCTGGTAGTAGGCCAGCGTATGTTTCAGGAACCTGTCATCATCGCGCGCCTCGTAATCCAGCCGCTGATGTGAGCCCCGCGATTCCTTCCGTGCCAGGGCACCCTCTGCCACCGTCTGCGCCAGCTCGAGCAGATTGCCAAGCTCCAGGGCCTGGAAAAGATCTGTATTGAAGACGTTGCTCTTGTCGTGCAGTTCGATACCAAGATATCGCTTGCGCAACTCGGCGATCTTGTCGCAGGTTGCCTGCAGGGTCTCCTCGGTGCGGTATATCCCCGCACCTGACTCCAGGGAGTCGGCCATCTCCTTGCGGATGCCGGCGATCGATTCAGTTCCATCGCTGCGCTGGACCAGCTCCCTCACCTTGGCCTCGATCTTGTCCGCCTGCTCACGCATGGCCGCCTCGCTCGGCGCTGAATCATCACCACGGACATAATCCACGGCATTGGCTGCAGCCCGTTTGCCGAAAACCAGCAGTTCGGTCAGCGAGTTGGACCCGAGGCGATTGGCGCCATTGAGACTGGCGCAGGCCGTTTCGCCGACAGCGAACAAGCCAGGCATGGTTGTCTCAGCATCAATATTGGTATGAATTCCACCCATCATGTAGTGAACCACAGGGCGAATCGGGACTGGAGCCTTGACTGGATCGACACCGGCATAGGTGATGGACAGATCTCGCACCAAAGGCAGCCGTTCGTCTATATGCTTCTCGCCGAGGTGCGTCATGTCGAGGTACACACTGTCTCCCCAACGCGTCGGAATGGTGTTGCCTTTTTGCTGCTCGTGCCAAAAGGCCTGGCTGAGCCGGTCACGAGGCCCGAGTTCCATGGTCTTGAGCACGGTTTCGCCCAGCGGGGTCTCCGGCCCCATACCGTAATCCTGCAAATAACGGTAGCCGTCCTTGTTTCGCAGTACCCCACCCTCGCCCCGACATCCCTCGGTCAGAAGTATGCCCGTCGAAAGCAGGCCCGTCGGGTGATACTGCACGAACTCCATATCCTTGGTCGGAACACCGGCACGATAGGCCATCGCGGTTCCATCCCCGGTCTTGATTGCACCATTGGTGCTGAATGGGAACATCCGCCCCGCGCCACCGGTGGCCATGACCACCGCCTTTGCCTCGAATCGGTACATCTGACCGCTTTTCATCTCCATCGCCACGACACCACGACAACGGCCGTCGCTTACCAGCAGATCGATGGAAAAGTACTCGTCGAAACGGTCGATGCTCGGATATTTGAGGGAGGTCTGGAAAAGCGTATGCAGTATATGGAATCCACTCTTGTCGGCAGCGAACCAGGTACGTTTGATCTTCATTCCACCAAAGGGACGTACCGCCACCGACCCATCCGCTTCTCTGCTCCAGGGACAGCCCCAGTGATCCAGTTGCAGCAGTTCCTTGGGCGCCTCGTTGACAAAATACTCGACAACATCCTGATCGGATAGCCAGTCACCACCACCCACGGTGTCGTTGAAATGGAGATCCAGGCTGTCATCTCCCTTGATAACCCCGGCAGCACCACCCTCGGCTGCGCAGGTGTGACTGCGCATGGGGTACACCTTC
>Ga0316189_10006074_pt1 | contig 11552 bp, 7 predicted proteins | sample LowCovwburrow_MG_FD_204930 | JGI IMG/M metagenome (GOLD analysis project Ga0316189, IMG submission 204930) | Coastal sediment microbial communities from Maine, United States - Lowes Cove worm burrow | ecosystem: Environmental > Aquatic > Marine > Coastal > Sediment | place: USA: Maine... | reverse complement strand
CTCTGAACTTACCATTTACCATGTCGCCTTCAAGTTCACGATTGGTTGCGGTAATGATCCAGGCACCCATCTTGACGTTTTTTTCGGAACCTAACGGGCTGAAATCACCCCCTTGCAACACATGCAGTAGTTTTGCCTGCAGTGGAAGGGACATATCTCCGATTTCGTCTAGAAACAAAAGCCCGCCGCTGGCCTGTTCGAATTTACCCCGTTTGCGGCGCTCGGCTCCGGTAAAGGCACCTTGCTCGTAGCCAAACATCTCACTCTCGAGAAGCGTATCCGGCAACGCGGCGCAGTTGACCTTGACAAAAGGTTTTCCGACCCGATTCGACTTTTGATAAAGATTCTGAACCACCAACTCTTTGCCGACGCCGGTTTCGCCATAGACGACGGTATTCAAGCCGGTATCCGCAACTTGGCCGATCAGTTCTTTTATTCTGCGGATATTTTTACTGACACCAATAATTGTGGGTTTCATGGTAATTAAATGCCTATTTTATTGGTCCGTTAAATAAATCGTCATAAAATGACGTAGGTTTACTTCCCAAAATTGACGACAAGAAGAATGGGCCAACCGATTTTAGGGGATCTTAGCGGTTTTTAGCCTGTTTGACAACAGTAAAGAATACCGGGCCACCGATGGAGCTTATCAAATTTAATGATAATGAACCTGATCTGACCTTTGAGCTTATTTCGCAAAATGTCCGTCAGACATTTCCGATTCGGTTTGTTATTCAATCCCTTCGATTAAAGCTCAAAGTATTCTTTATTTAAATAAAAATCGGAATGTTATATTGGTATGGATACCAAAAATACCCTATTCTGTCAACTGAACCGGAAAATTTGACAACTTTCAAATTCCGTATTTATTGACATTTCAAGTAGTTTATGTAAATTAATCTAATGGTTAAACATCCGTTAAATTTTGATGGTCATTTTCATATTTTTTGTAGTATCCGATTACCTTTTTAATATCCTGGTATCGCCTGAGCTGCACGGAGAAAGAATTTGGCAAAATATGATGAAATATCATCAACTGAACGACTACTTGATCTAATACGCGACGACAATAAATCGGAGTACTCACCCTCCAATACCGGTTTTCAGGGTGCCATCGGTCACCGACTAAAAAAACTGTTAAGCATTCCGGTGACGTTTAAAAAAGTAATTTCGGTGGGACTGGATCTGGGACATGATGATCTGAAAATAATCAAAATTCAGCGCGTCTCGGATTACAAGTTTAAGATGCTGGAGTTTGACAGAATTCCTTTTGACCCCGATATCTCCCGGGAAAGCCCCCAATTTCATCAATTTTTAAAACCGATCCTGACAAATTTTTGTGGTCATCCAAATAGCGCCGAGATCTGGTGTACCACCTCTTCGGCCAGAGTGGAAACGCGTCAAATCCGGATACCAAAAGTCAATTCCAGGCTAATTCCAAATTCCGTATATTGGTCATACCAAAGAATATCCGCTTTTAATGAAAAAGATATTCTTTTCGATTTTGAGATCCTGGGTGATGTCGAGGAGGATGACAAGGCAAAAATCGATGTTATGGCTTACACCGCCCCCAAGTCGGAAATAAAAGATCTGAAGGATCTTTTCAGCAAAGCCGGGTTTCCCCTGACGGGCATTTCAATCGTTCCTTTTGCCTTTCAAAGCCTTTTGAGAACAGGACGGATCAAAACCGCTGAATCGCACATTTCCAGCTTATATATCGGACGGGACTGGTCACGCATCGATATTTTTTCAGAGGGATTTCTCGTGCTCTCGCGCGGTATCAAAGCCGGTGTGAAAACCATGTTGGAAGCCCTGCGCTCAGAAATCGAAGGCAACTTGTTTGAACTTTCCATTGCGAGATCACCGACCAAAGATACGACCAGGATACGGGCCATAAAAAAGAAGCTAAAGCATGAACTGGAACAGGCCCGCCAGCTATTTTTCGGGGAAGGCCATGACTCCCCTCCAGCTGCCCCAGAAGAGAGAAAGCGTTTGCTTAAAGAAGATAGGTTATTTAAGATGGTTCTGCCGGCTCTGGAGCGACTGGTTCAGCAGGTGGAGAGAACGCTGCGGCATTTTGCGATGCAATATGAAAACGTGACCGTGGGGAAAATATATATTTCCAGCGGTGTGGATCCACACAAGCGAATTCTGGAATACATCGGAAAGGAACTCGGTGTCGCCACTGAGACGTTGGACCCCTTTGTCGAAAATCCCAGCTTTATTTCACTGGTGCCGGTTCCCGAAACCGCCTCCGAGCGAAGTTCTTATGTGCCGGCATTGGGTATGGCACTTTCCAGAAATGGGCTGACCCCCAATTTTTTACACACGTATAAAGACAAAAAAATAGCGGTCAACATTCAGCGCATAAATCGAAGTGTTTTTGCCGTGTTTTTATTGTTGGTGGCGCTTTGTGTAGGGGTGTCTTTCTGGCAGGATGGTCAGGTTAAGGCCAGGGAATTGAAACTGCTAGAGTTGCGGCAGCAACTTGATGGATTTGCAGTGCGGGTGGATAAAAATCTCATATTAAAACTGGTCAGTGAAACTCAGACCAAGGTTCGGGAGATCAGGGAAATCGGAGAAAAATACTTCTCTGTCGCCGTTATTAGTGAAATCACGGATCTTACACCGGTCAATGTCCGTTTGCTGAGCATATCGACACAAGTGAACAATCAACCGGGAAGGAAGAAAGCACCGACAAAGGGCAACGCAACAGAAAAGGGGACTGTGATACTGGATGGGATTGTACAGGGCAATCGCCTGGTACTGGAGTCCACCCTGGCCGGGTATTTAATGGAACTCAGAAATTCGCCTCTATTTGATCATCCCACGATAAGCAAGAAATCATTTGAGCGTATTGAAAACAAAGATGGGCTAAGGTTCACGGCCCGACTAAAACTTATATAACGAAATGAAAAAGATAAATTCAGTTCTACCGACCCGGAGTCTGCTTTATTTCTTAATATGCGGAACAGGGATCCTTGTATTTGTCCTGTTGATCATCATCCCGACGCATAAAACGTCGGCTGAATTAGACCGGGACATCGACAAACTCAATGCCCGTATAGATGAACAGCGGGTACTCAGGCCAATTTTTGACAATTTATTAAAGCAGATAAAGAAAAAAGGCCCGACGGGCTTACCGGTAACCCCCAAAAAAAAACTGGCCCGCGGTGACATCGGTAGCATTTCAGAGCGTCTGCTGGAAATTGCCGGTCGCCATGACCTCAAGCTTCACGATATTCAAACCGATGTCAATGCGCTCGAGAATAATACCGATTACTTGCTGTTACGTATCCGTGCTACAGGTGATTTTAAAAAATTCCGCGATTTTCTGGTGGATCTGGGAAACATTCCTTCCCTCGAGCAAATTGAGGAGATCGATATACGGGCTATTGAGAATTCCAGACAGTTTAAACTTAAAGTCTGGTTGGCGCAGCAGTGAACAGATGAAAGCTGGCAGATGATCTAAACCAAACGTTAGAATTTTTAACTCGAAATTCCCAACCCGGACAAGCCGGAATTGAAGATTGCAGATTGAATATTTAATGCATCGCTTTGTTAGAAAAAATGCCTAAAGGCCTGAGGTGCGGGACGCAACCTGTAACTCGCAACCCTAAACCCGAAACGCGCAACTCGATATATGTCAAAAAGAGAAAAAATACTGGTTGGCCTGATGTTGCTGGCAGTGGTTTACGGTATTTACGTTTGGTTTCTATCTGAACCGCAACAGACTGCTACCGTTAAGGGGCACAATGAGCAAAAACTGCTCAACGCGTTTATCATCGAAGTTGCTGAAAAAACAACGACCGGGCTTTCTAAAAATCAAGCTTACACCTTACAAAAGGTTGAAGCCAAGTGGAAACGGGATCCTCTAATTCAAATAGAGCCCAAGGCCTTAGAAGATGAACCTGACAGTCAACAACCTGTATTAAAGTCCAAAATGATCTACACCGGTTTTCTGCGGATGGATGATAAACGACTGGCGATCATTAACGGGATGGAATATGAGGCCGGAGACAGTTTGGAGCCGGGCGGATTTGTTATTCGAAGTATTTCTGCCGGCCGTGTCGTCATCGCCCCGCCTGGCAAAAACAAGAAAACAATAATCCTTCCAATGGAAGAAACCGAATAGGATAATTGATACATGGACAGTTATCGGCGTCTACTAAAATGTTTCGGAATAGTTTGTCTTTTGTTGATAGGGGCATGGCTGGGGGGGTGTTCCAATAAAAAAGATTTAAAAGATATCCAGGACCCTTTTTATGAACAGTGGCGGGTAAAGGCCGAAGAAGCAAAAGGGAGTTCGCCGGTTGAACCACCCCCGGTTGATGAGGAACCATTTGAAATCGTCTCACAAGATCCGGCTGATAGAGAGGCATTCGAAGTCCCGAGACCACTTCCCAACCGCAAGATCAGCATGAAAATGAATAATATTGATGTGGCCGTCCTGCTGCGGGCATTGGCCAGGGCTGCGGATCAGAACATTATTCTCAACGAAAAAGTTATCGGGAAAATTAATATCAACATCCACCAGGCGCCCTGGGATGAGGTGTTTTTGGGTATCCTTCAAACCCATGGATTGAGCTATGCCTGGCAGGGCAACATCATCCGTATTATGACTGCCGAAGACATGGATGCCGATCTTCTCGCCAAGGACCGTAAACGAGAATTAAAGCTGACTCAAACACCGCTGACAAGGATCGTCGCCGTTAAATTTTCGGAAGCCGAAAAGCTTAAATCGAATCTAGAACAATTTGTCACCCTTGACAGAAACGGTAAACCCGCCGGATTGATCCTGGTGGATGAGCATACGAATTCATTGATTATTCAGGCCATCAAAAGCGACATGGATAGAATATTGGCGGTGGTTAAGAAACTTGACCGCCCCACGCCCCAGGTTCTGATCGAAGCCTATATCGTTGAGGCCAACAAGGATGTGGCCCGGGAGCTTGGAATCCAGTGGGGAGGCTTTTATAGGGGTAAAAGCGGCGACAAAAAAACCATTATTTCAGGGAACCAGGGGGGTACCGCATCCGGTGGGATCAACGATGCGGTCGATGTCACCGCAGGGTCGGTGGTTGACCTGCCGGCCCTGGGCATCGGCGGTTTTAATCCCGCGACCCTCGGGCTCATCTATACGCGGGTGGGGGAATACCTTTTATCCGCGCAACTTTCCGCCCTGCAGGATCAGGGCAAGCTTCACATCCTGTCGAGTCCTTCCATCACAACCCAGGACAACAAACTCGCATTTATCGAGAGCGGTCAGGATGTTCCCTATCAATCGGTGGAAGACGGCGAGGTCAAGGTCGAGTATAAGAAGGCCGTGCTCAAGTTAGAAGTGACTCCCAACGTCATTGACGGGGACACGCTCAAATTGGATATAAAAGTAAACAAAGACGAGCCTGATTTTTCCAGAACTGTGCTCGGCAATCCCACGATCATCACCAAAAAAGCTGAAACCAATGTCATTCAGAATGATGGGCAGACTATCGTTATCGGCGGTTTGAGCAAAGAGTCGGCGAGCCGCAATAATACCGGCACACCTTTTCTGGAAGATATTCCCGGGCTGGGATATTTGTTTAAACGCAAAAGCAGCGCCGATCAAATGGAGGAATTGCTCATTTTTATTACACCGCATATTTTAAAACCCAAAGCAGCCGGGGGTAAACCTTTGAAATGACGAATTACGAGTGACAATGGATTACTTCAGCATTCTTAATTTAAATAAGGAACCTTTTTCAAACTCCCCGGATCCGGAGTTTTTTTTTCATTCCCGGCAGCATCTGGACTGCCTGCAAAAATTAGAACTCTCATTACTGCTTCGTCGTGGGCTGAACGTTATCATCGGTGATGTCGGCACCGGTAAGACTACCCTGTGTCGGCAGCTCATCCGACGGTTTGCTCAAAAAGAGGAAGTGGAGACCTACCTCATTCTTGACCCGCATTTCCTGTACGCCACCGAGTTTCTGGCTACGGTAACCAAATTGTTGACGGGCAAAAAGCCGGCGGCGGGAAGTCGCGACTGGCAGATCAAGGAGTATATAAAACAATATTTGTTCCGCAGAGGCGTGGATCAAGGCAAAACCATCGTTCTCATTATTGACGAAGGGCAGAAGATCCCGGCCTTTTGTCTGGAGATCCTGCGGGAATTTTTAAACTATGAAACCAATGAATACAAATTGCTGCAAATCGTCATATTTGCGCAAAGCGAGTTTGAAAAAACAGTTCGGAAATACCCCAATTTTGCCGACCGCATCAGTCTTTATCACCTGTTACAACCTTTGAGTTTTCCCGATACGCGGCGGATGATTAAATTCCGCCTGGAAAAATCCTGTAATTCCCAAAAAAAACAAAATCTTTTTACCTACCCGGCGCTATGGGCAATTTTTCGCATTACCGGCGGATACCCTCGGAAAATAATTAATCTGTGCCATCAAAGTATCTTGTCCATGATCATCCAGAATCGGTCCAGGGGCAACTACTTTTTGGTAAGAAAGTGTGCCCGCAGGGTGTTCACGGAAGAATCGCGCCGCTGGAAAATACTTATTACGACGGTAGTGATGGGTGCGGCGGCTGCCGTTATCCTGCAGGTTTTTCAGCCTTGGGATCGCTTTAAACAGGGACAATTTCAAGAAATCCGGCAGGTTAAATCGGAATTATTTCTAAATCCAAGATCTGCAATCACGGACCCGATGCCTGAGGCCAAAACTCTAAGCCTCGATGACCTGATTGTGCGTAGAGATGTTAGTGCCCCGCCGAACCATATCAAACCCAAAATTGTTCCTGAGGCGCCAAACCGGATCAAACCCAAAATTGTCCCTGAGGTGCCAAACCGGATCGAACCCGAAATTGTCCCTGGAGCGTCGAACCATATCGAACTTCATACGGTTCCTGGGACGCCGAACCGGATCGAACCCGAACCTGTTCCTGGGGCGCCGGAGCGGGTTGAAGAACCGCAAAAACCCGCAAGCGAAAGGGCAGAGGAGGAAATTCCGGTTGTGACTGCGGTGGATACTGAGATTCAAGATGAGCGTGCTGAGTTGATATCCGAGCCCACCTATGCGGCCATTTTAGGCCGCATCGCATTGAACCGTAGGGAAACCCTTTCGCGGATCATGAGGCAAGTTTACGGCAGGTTTAACTCCGACTATCTAAAATCGTTCATAATTGCCAATCCCGACATAAAGAATCCCGATCGGGTGGCCGTCGGCCAGGTTATCTCGCTGCCGGCAATTCCTGTCGCAGTGGCGTCCGGGGATAACCGTGGATGGTGGATTAAAGTTGACGAGACGGATACCCTCGAGGGCGCTTTTGACATCCTGAGAAACCATCCCGGCAGCTTTCCCCCCGTGCGGCTGATTCCCTATTGGAATCCCGCTGCCGGCCCTAAATTTGCTGTGGTCCTTGGCAAGCTCTTCAAAGACGAAAAATCCGCACGCGCCCAGCAGGAGCAGCTTCCCGCGAAGTTGTCGTCCGGATCAAAGATTCTGTCCCGGTGGGATAAAAAAACCATTTTTTTTGCCAATCCGTATTTTGAACGAGCACCATAGGCCCTTATCGAATTTTATCTGACAACATGCTGTAAAGAACTGAAGGTTTCAGATGAAACCGGCTGCAAATTTTTTTGCGGTAAAATTGAAATATAATTTGGATCCGGATTACGAATCCTTTGCAGGTATCATAAGGGATAAAAATTGAAAGTAAGAAAGAAATTGGGAGAGATTCTAGTCGAGGGCGGACTGCTAACCCGAAAGCAGCTGGAAGAGGCATTGCCCTTTCAAAAGAAGAGCCATTTGAAACTCGGACAATTTCTGGTTCATGAGGGAATCGTCAATGAAAGCCAGATTGTGGACCTGCTATCGAACCAGCTGCGCCTGGAAAAATACCGGCCGGAAAACTACACCATAGATATGGACCTGACCAATCTTCTGCCGGCTGACATTGCCCACAAATACCAGGCAGCACCCCTTCAGAAGAACGGACTTTTGCTGAGCATTGCCATGGTGGATCCACTGGATATCCATGCGCTGGATGCCATCGAGCTGTTCACCAACTGCGAGGTCGAAGCCCTCATTTGTTCTGAACAGCATTTGAATGGTTTGCTCAGCAGTCTTTACAGTACATATGCCGGTATCGGCGGCGTGCTGGAAGACATGGAAGAGATGGAAATCGACAAAAACACTGTGAAATCAACGATTACGGAAGATGTGGAGGTCAGTTCCCTGCAAGGTATGGCCGAAGAAGCACCGGTTGTCCGGTTGGTCAACTCCATTTTATCCCAGGGTGTCCGGGAAGGTGCTTCTGATATTCACATCAGTCCGGAAAAAGAATCCGTGCAGATCCGCTTTCGGGTGGACGGCAGACTTCACGAGGTGCCGGCGCCTCCTAAATCAATGTTTTTGCCGATTATTTCCCGCTTAAAAATCCTTTCCAATATGGATATTGCCATATCTAGAATTCCCCAGGATGGACGTTTCACCGTAAAAATGAAAAACAAGGATATCAATATCCGGGTTTCGACGATACCCTCCATTTACGGCGAGAACATGGTATTGCGGTTGTTGGACACCAGCAGCAGCATCTACTCCCTTGAGCGGCTGGGCATGAACGAAAGAGACCGGAAAAGACTTGAAAGCATGATTTCCAGGCCGCATGGCATGATTTTAAGCACGGGACCCACCGGTAGCGGGAAGAGTACCAGTTTGTATTCGATATTAAGAAAAATAAACCAACCGGACATCAACATCATCACGATCGAAGATCCGGTGGAATACCGCATCGAAAAAATACGTCAAGTCCAGCTGAACCGCAAAGCCGGCATGACGTTTGCCGGAGGGTTACGTTCCATTTTGCGTCAGGACCCGGATGTCATCATGGTGGGAGAAATAAGGGATTCGGAAACTGCCAGTATCGCCGTTCAGGCTGCGTTGACGGGTCACCGGGTGTTAAGCACCCTTCACACCAATGACTCGCCGGGTGCGATCACACGCTTTATCGACATGGGTGTCGAACCCTTCCTGGTAGCATCGGTTATGATCGTATCTTTTGCCCAACGACTGGTTCGCAAGGTTTGTCCGAGCTGTAAAACCGCTTACCGGCCACCCCCCGAGGCCCTGAAATTCTGGCGGTTGGATCAAGTAAAAAATGTCCATTTTCAACAGGGCCGGGGATGCTTCAACTGCATGCATACCGGTTTCAAAGGAAGAACCGGTGTGTATGAAGTGTTGGTCATCGATGATGTGGTCCAAAATCTGATATTAAAAAGAAAGTCAGCCTATGAAATTGGCCGGGCCGCAAAGGAAACCGGCAATTTTACCACCCTGAAAGAAAATGCGGCTGAGAAAGTTATCCAGGGAATCACCTCGCTGGAGGAGGCTGCCTCGGCGGTCATGTTCTAGACGCTTGGCTGCGTTATATCGGAAATTTGCCTTAGATATTTTGAATCATATTTTTTCACGTGTACGACAAATACTGGATACCGGATGCTCGATACTCGATAACCCAAAGATGGATATACACTCAAAGTCGAAAACGTATTAAAAAGGAATCAAATGGTAATTTTCAGTTACCGCGCCATTACGGATGCCGGTACGACGACTTCCGGCGAAATCGAAGCCGACTCCGTTGAAAAAGCCGGTACTTTGCTGGCCGCCCAGGGATATATTCCGACGAAGGTGAGGGAGAAAAGATCGGCCGGGGCGGGTGCGCAATTGAGGAGCATCCTTGATTTTTTTTCACCGGTCAGAACCTCCGAACTGATCCTTTTTACCAAGCAATTTAATACGATGATTCGCGCCGGCGTGCCGATGTTGTCTCTGTTAAAAATTTTAGAAGAGCAAACCGAGCATCCCGGTCTGCGCAGAATCCTGGACACTATCCAGCGGGATATTAAAGAAGGCGCCAGTTTATATGAGGCCTTTCGCCGGCACCCAAAAGTATTTTCGCCCTTATACTGTGACATGCTCAGGGCCGGTGAAACCAGCGGTTCCTTAAACGAAGTGCTCGATCGGCTGACCTATATCATCGAACATGAACACAAGGTCAGATCGGACATTAAGTCCGCCATGATGTATCCGATTATCGTTGTTTGTTTTCTGTTTGTGGCCTTCATTGTGCTGCTGACGGCCGTCATACCCCGTTTTGTCGGTATTTTCAAAGGTGCCGGCCTGAAGCTCCCGTTGCCGACCCAGATCTGTATGCTCATGTATGAATTCCTCATCAATTACTGGTACATAGCGATCTGCATGTTTGTGGTCGGGGGTGGCGCACTGTATTTTTATCTGAAAACCGATCAGGGCAAGTACGTTTTCTATACGGCGGTGATGAAATTGCCCCTGGTGGGACCTTTGTTCAGAAAAAGTGCCATCTCCCGTTTCGCCAGCGTTTTTTCCATCCTGCAGTCCAGTGGTGTGGATATTCTGCAAACCATGGATATATTGAGTGACACCCTCGGCAATGCTGCAATTTCGCGTGAACTGGATGGAATCAAGGATCGTCTGGCCGAAGGTCACGGTATTGCGGACCCGTTACGTTCGGCTAAATATTTTACACCCATGCTCGTTAACATGGTGGCCATCGGTGAAGAATCCGGCAGCCTTGAAGAGTTGCTGCAGGATGTAGCCGGCCATTACGATGCTGAGGTTGAATATGCCATGAAAAAATTATCCGACGCCATTGGTCCAATTTTAACCATCGGTTTAGCTGCGGTGGTCGGCTTTTTTGCGTTGGCCATTTTCCTGCCCATGTGGGATTTAACGCTGATGGTAAAATAAAACACATGAAGCAATCCCGATTTTATATTAGCCTGTATATTATTTTTCCGTTTATTTTCACCGGATTTACCACCTTTGCCGCGATAGTTTCCTATCGGTTGACCCGGTACGCTCTTGTGCGTGGAACCGACCCGGTGCAGCCGGTTTTCTGGTTTATTGTTGTGGTCGGCTTACTGGCCTATGCTGCCGGTTTTTTATTGGTGCGGCTTATCTTAAAGCCGATGGAAAAATTTATAGAAGATACCAGCAAGTTTCCGACCTTTACAGGTGCCAAAAAAGCAATAAAAAAAGATTGGTCCGTCGACAAAATCCAACAATTTACCAATGTTTTTGACCAGGTTACTTCGGTGCTCAGCCGCATCGACGCCCGTCATTTTTTCCCGGATATTATCGGCGAAAGTCTTGCAATGCGGGGACTCCTGAGCCTGATTAAAAAAGTGTCGCCAACGGATTCCACGGTACTTATTTTAGGTGAAAGCGGAACCGGCAAGGAATTGGTGGCCACCAGTATCCATGACAACAGCCAAAGGGAAGATAAACCGTTTATCAAACTCAATTGCGCCGCCATCCCCGCAGAGCTGCTGGAAAGCGAATTGTTCGGCCATGAAAAGGGCGCCTTTACCGGTGCCACCAGTTTTAAGCCCGGAAAGTTCGACATGGCCAATGCCGGGACCATTTTTCTGGATGAGATCGGCGATATGCCGTATAATTTGCAGGGCAAAATTTTGCGGGTACTCCAGGAACAGGAGTTTTACAGGGTCGGCGGCAGTCGTACCA
>Ga0316189_10006073_pt1 | contig 11553 bp, 9 predicted proteins | sample LowCovwburrow_MG_FD_204930 | JGI IMG/M metagenome (GOLD analysis project Ga0316189, IMG submission 204930) | Coastal sediment microbial communities from Maine, United States - Lowes Cove worm burrow | ecosystem: Environmental > Aquatic > Marine > Coastal > Sediment | place: USA: Maine... | reverse complement strand
CTTCGAGGACACGAGCGTCATTCGAACCGACGCCATCAAGCGGCTCCCCGCGAAGCGAGCCGCGGCGGAGCGCGCGATGTACGACCCAGCGCGGCTCGAAGCTGTCGTCCTCCACAACAACGGCGATTACACCTTCGAAGAGGCCCACGCCCGAACCGGGCGTACGGTGAGCATCAGCGTTTCACCGACACGCGAGCGGCAAAAGCCCCGCGTGCTCTGCTACTACACGACCCCCAACGTCTTGATGAGCAGCGCCGCGGTCGCCTCGGCGTCGATTCCGGGCGCCTTTCCTCCCGCGACCCTCGGCCAGCGCCTCCCGTCGGGTGAAGTCGCGCCGTACATGGGCACCGAGACTTGGATCGACGGCTCTCTCAAAGGCGATCTTCCGATGCGCCGAATCAGCCGACTCCACAACGTCAATCACTTCATCGTCAGCCAGGCCAACCCTCACGTCGCTCCCATTCGCGGCCTCATGCGAAGGCGCGGCTTGCCCGGGGTGTCCGGCATCGTCGCGTCCAGTCTGCGGACGCAGGTCGCCCATCAGCTCGAGCTCGCGCGGGACCTTTCCCGGCGCACCCCGCTCTACGGAGCGCTCGACGTTGCCCAGTCCCTGGCGGGCCAGCCCTACGGCGGCGACATCGACATCCACCCGCGCGTACGTCCCGTGGCGCTCCTTCGCGCGATGGCCAACATTTCGCAGCGGGAGCTCCGCCAATACATCGAGGAAGGAGAGCGCGCGACCTGGCCTCTGCTGGCTCGAATCCGCGACCAGACCTGCGTCTCCCGTTCCCTCTATGCCGCGATGCGAGGCGAGCGACTCCCGCTCTGAGGCTGCCGGGGCGCCCCCCGACGACGCGTTCGACCCATGCGCGCATCGCTTGCGATCTGCCTCATGACGCCGCTGGTAGCGTTGCCGGTCGCGGCCTCCCTCCCCAACATCCCCGCCATGCGCAAATCCTAGGGGACACGCAGCCCCCCTAAAACCGCCCTACTTCCGGCCACCTACAAGCCCAAACGCGCACTCACGGTTCGCGAAGCCGTTCTCGGCGCCGATTCTGGAGACGCTCGATGACCTCCTGGAGCTTTGGGTCGTCGCGTCGCTTGTGATCGTGACGGAGCCCCTTCTCCGCGTTGCACCTCGCACACGCGATGGCGAGGTTCTCGAGCGCGTCTGTCCCGCCATGGTTCTTCGGGACGATGTGCTCGAGCGTGGCCCCGTTCTGAGGAGCGCCGTCCATCGCGAGCACTAGCTTCTTCTGGCAGTGGATGCACTTGCCTTCGAGCACGCGTTCGCCCGCGAGCTCACGAACCTCGAACGTCCGGTCCGTCGAGGCCACCCGAAGAAGCAATCGCCGCTTGCGGCTCGCGCCCATACCCGCTTCCTAGTGCCAGGCCACCAAGGGCGCGAGCCGCGCCCTTCGTGTTACACAAGTGACATCCATGGTCACCGACCCCGCAGCGCCCCGGCTTGCTCCCGTTCCCACTTCAATCGAGGTGCTCTATCGAGACGACGCTATTGTCGTCGTAGACAAGCCCTCGGGTCTTTCTGTTCACCGCGGCGATGACCGAGGATCGACGTTCGCGCTCAACCTGACGCGCGATGCAATTGGGCAGTGGGTGTACCCGGTTCATCGACTCGACCGCGCGACGAGCGGAGTGCTCGTTTTCGCTCTGTCCTCGGAGCACGCCCGTACACTTCACTCCGCGTTCGAACAACGAACTGTCGACAAACGATACCTCGCACTCGTCCGAGGAAAGCCTCCCGAGCGCGGCCTCATCGACAGCCCCATGGCGAAGCGGGAAGGGGGCCCCGACGTCGAAACCATAACCGAATACGAGACGCTCTTCATGTCGGACAGCGTGCGCCTTTCCCTCGTGGCCGCTTATCCCAAGACCGGGCGCCGCCATCAGATCCGTCGTCATCTCCGCCGCATCAACCATCCGGTCGCCGGTGACGTTCGCTACGGCAAGGGCATCGAAAACCGCAGCTACCGGACCGACATCGGACTCTATAGACTGGGTCTCCACGCCCAGCGCCTGTCGTTTTTGCATCCCCTGACCCAAGAGCGCGTAACGTTCGACAGCGTCGTTCCCGAAGATCTCGCGGAGCCCCTTCGCCGTATCGGCGTCCCCGAGGCCCTGTTCCACCCAAGCGGCCAGGCTATGTAAACGAGCCCGCTCCGCTACTGGCTACCGATGGGCACCGGTCTCGGTCCTTGAATCGGAACCGCGCGCGGACCATCGATGGGGACTCCGTCAGGCCCTTCGATCGGCTCGGGTGCCGGGCCTTCGATCGCTTGACCGCTCGGCGCGATCGGCTCCTTCTTCGGGAGTGACGGAACGACATCCTTCGCCGGAGGGGGCGGCGGTGCCACGTCGTACTCCTGCACCGTGGGCGGTGTGAGCTCGACATCGACGTAGGTCGATACCGGAATCGATGTCGAACCAGCCAGCGGCGCTAACACCACTGCGCCGACACGTTCCTCGATACAGCGCCGATCGTTTTGCGAGAGCCCCGTACCACTCGCGCTCGGCTCGATGATCACCCCCGTCGCCCGAACTACTCCTCCAATGTTCACGCGAATCGTCTTCGCCGTGCTTGGCCGGTAGTCTTTCACGCAGTCGACCGGACTGCCGATCGCATCACGAAGCTCGGCCGCGAGGTCACGAGCGGGTGCCGGCTCTCGTGGCTCGACCGGTGTCTCCGCGACGGGCGCCGTTCCAAGGTCCATTCCCGGGTCCGCGTTCCTTGCTTCCGCCGCGTCCACGTCGGGTGCGAGCGCTTCGGCCACGCTCGGCTCCCCAGCTTCCACCGGTTCTGCGGCCTCTGTCGGCTGCGTTACGTCTGGAACTGGCGCCGGACTCTCCGTCTCGCCCTTGCAGGCCACGACACACAGAACGAACATGCAGATCGAGAGCTGGCGATACATTCGCCTTCATAGTACCAGCTCGGAGCATGTGGCGCAGCGCGACGGAACGACTCGATCTGCCCCTGACGCTCGTCGCGGTGCTCGCCGCGCTTGCCCTAGCCGTTTACGCGGTCGCGGCGCCCCTCTGGAACGCTCACACGCCCATGATGGTCGACATGCCCTTCCACACGGCAACCGCTGCCGTACTTCAGCACTACTCCGATCCGGACTGGCACTTCCGCGAGCAGTTCATCGTTCAAGCGTTTCGCGTGCCGTATTTGTCTTTCTACGGCCTGATCATGGCGTCCATGGCGCTGTTCCCGCCGCTCGTCGCCACTCGAATCGCCATCGCGCTCATGCTCTTCTGCCTGCCGGCAGGCCTCGCCGTGCTCGCATGGGGCATGCGGAAGTCCCCGCTCCTTGGTCTACTCGGCCTCCTCCCCGCGTGGGCGGTCCTCACGCACTGGGGCTTCATCAATCACCTCGGAGCGCTCGGCATGTTCGCCGCGGCCCTCGGCTTCGCGCTGCGACTCGTCGACCGACCGTCGCATTCCGCTCAATGGGCACTCGGAATCACACTCGCGGCCATCTTGTTCACGCACATCTTCCGATTCCCTTTCGCGTGGCTCGCCTCGCTCGGTGCAGCGCTCTGCATGTGGCCAGACCGAAGTCGCATCCGTGCGTTCCTGTGGCCACTCGCCGTTCCGCTCGCGCTCTTCTTCGTCTGGCTGGTCATTCGCCCCCGGTCCGTCGGCTTGAACATGGGCCTGCATTGGCCCGACGCCGCGCGCTTCGCGACGATGGAGACTTTTCTCTACAATGCCTTCAAAGGCGCGGCCGACGTTGCGCTCTATCGCCGCGCCCTTGTGATCCTCGGCGCCGGATTCTCCGTCGTAGGACTCATCGCATTGGTGCAGCGCACGCGGGGCGAGACGACAGCATCGACTTTCAATCGACGTGCTCAGCTTCTCGTCGCGGCATGCGCGTTCGGTTTCTTCATCGTCTACATGGTCTTCCCGATGTGGATCGGGAACTGGTTTTATGTGTACCCACGAGCGATCACGAGCGCTGCGTTCGTTGCGTTGGCCCTCGTTCCGAGTATTCCCCGGCACGGCGCCTGGCGTCTGGGCTTCGTGCTCCTCGCTGCCGTCGCCATCGTCCCCATCACACGGCACGTATCGACGGCCCACGTCTCATTCGCCCAAACCACCGACGGAATGTGGGCGCTCTCCAAGCAACTTCCCCGATCCCCGCGGCTCTTCTATCTCGTCTTCGACCACAAGGGAGCGCAGACCGATCAGACTCCCTACGTGCACCTCCCCGCCTATCTACAGGCGCAACACGGCGGTTGGCTTGGCTGGCACTTCGCAACGCTCGGCGGCTCGCCCGTTCGGTTTCGCGAGCGCGACGAGCCGGGTGCCGTCGTTCCCCCCGGCCCCGAGGCCCCTTGGATTTGGCGCCCAAATCAGTTCGACGTGCTCCGCGATGGCGCCTTCTTCGACTGGTTCATCGTGCGAAGTCGTCGCGACCCCAAGCGCCACTTCCAAAAAGACCCGGCGATCGTCCGGGTAGGGCGCGAGGGCATGTGGTGGCTCTACAAGCGCAACCCCGGCGCCGACGCGGCGCTCAGCGCGGAGTAATCGGCACGAGCATGATCTCGGTTCGCCCGAGGTCGTGGATCTCGTCTCCGTCGTAGAAGTGCTGCTCGAAGAAGACCCTCACCCTTTCGACCTTCGACTGCCCGTCGTAGTGGTCGTCGGGAAAGGTCGTTTGGAAGTGATAGGGCACCGACAGCCATCGTGGCAGAAAGGCCTTGCGCTCACCGTTCATCGAAGCCCGCACGTACTGCTGCACGAAGCCCCCGAAGATGTCTCGCAAGCGTGGATTGAAGAACTGAATCGCGTGCTGTTCACGAATCTCTTCCAGGTCTTCGACGCTTGCGTTCTCGAGTGCGTCGAACACGGCATAGCGGTGGGTCACTCCGTAAGTCCCCGGGAGCACCGGGGCAGGAAGCAAGTAGTAGAACCGGCTCTGAACGAACATGATGTCGTAGGGAACGAAGTAGCGCGGATCCAGCGTGTAAATGTCTCCGGACTCGGTCTCCGCTTCGAACGTGAAATGCTGTGAGTGCCGCGTGTCCCACCATGCAAAGAGGACACCGGTGGTGGCAAAGTGGGTGAACGCGAATGCGAAGGTGAGGGCAGGCAGCGCCACGGCAACCCTTCGCGGCACCGACATGTCGGCATCGCCCCAGGTCCACAGTCCGCCGGCGTACCAGATCATCGCAATGTCGACGATGATCCACTTCCAGAAGAAGATCCCGGTGGTGGCAAGGATGCCAACGTGCAGTAGCGCGCATGCAGCCAGGAAGAACCGGGCAACGCGCCTGTCGAGGAGCATCAGACCCGCCCCGACTTCGGCAAAGAGGGTGTACCCATTCGTCGCGACGTCGAGACTGCGCAACACGTTTGCGATTCGCAGGGTTGCCGGCTCGCTCAGGAAGCCGAGCCAGTGGCCCTGAATGTGCGCGGACACGAAGATGTTCGACGTGGGGTTCTCGAGCAGCCAAGTCGTGAGCTCGGGCCCGATCGCAATCTTCGACAGCCCCGCGTGAACGTACGTCGCGCTGGCGACGAAGATCGCCAAGACGATCGGAAGCCGTCTGTCCGTCTGGACGGCGATGCGCAGATAGATGAACCAGACGAACGCGAACAGCACGTGCATGGGCATCCGTTTGTCCGGCCAGTTCCACATCCCGTCGGGCAAGGGATGATGAATCTGCAGAGCAAACGCCATCACCGTCAGCACAAATGGGAAGAGAAACGCCGGGTGGAACCAGAACAGGGCCAGAAACGCCAGCATCACCAGGCGGTCGAGCAGGAACGCGCTGTCGTAGAAGTAGTTGTAGTCCGACGTGATGAACGTCACCCCGATGACGAGGGCCACGATCCACATGAACCGCCTCATCTTCATGGAGTCGTCGATCAGCTCCCACGTGATCCGCTTGCGAAACACGAAGAGAGGCAGAACCCCAATTAGTAGCAGCGCCAGGGTGGGTGGATGCTGCAGCATCCCGAGGACGCTCGAGCCGGCCGCGTAGCTCTCGGGGGGCAAGAGGCACACCTCGAAGAAGAGCTTCCGCCACGTCAGCGCATACGCGACGACGCAAATGAGCAAATGAACGACCAGCAAGCGCGACCCCCTTGATCAGTCTACTCGTCCTCACCCATGCCGAGCGAATTCGGGACCGTGGCGCATTTGCCCGGGTGCGGGTCGCCGCGATAGGCTTTCGCGTGATGCGGGGGGACCGTTGGTTTTCAATTTGCTTCTGGGTCTGCTGCGCATCGATCGCGGTGCCGCTGTGGACCGTGGAGTATCTGCCGATGGCGGATCTTCCGCAGCATGCAGCCCAGATCTCCATTTGGACCCACTGGAACGACCCGGCCTTCGGCTACCAGGAGATCTACGCGCAGAACTGGTTCACTCCGTATCTCTTTGGTTATCTGCTCACGTTTCTTCTCACCCCGTTCATGTCGGTCCAGGCGGCGCTCACCACCGTCATCACCGCCGCGCTCATTGGCATACCTCTCGCCACCCGCCTGCTGATCCGCGAAGTGGATGGCAATCGTTGGTGGGTCTTCGCCGTCTTCCCGTGTGTCTATGGGTTCGCGTTCGATTGGGGCTTCTACAACTTCCTCGTCGGCATCCCCATCGCGCTTCTACTCGTTCTGCTCGCCCTCAGGTTCGCGGCCCGTCCGACCCTGATCGGGGGCGTCGTTCTCTCCCTCGGCATGGCCGGGCTCTTCTTCGTTCACGTTCTGCTGTTCGCCTACGTATCCCTCATCTTCGGTCTTACCGCCTTGCTCGAATGGGGCGGCTGGCGTCGCGTATCGACCACGCTCTTGCCGGTACTCGTCCTCGTGCCGATGGTGCTCTTTTGGCTCTACGTCACGCGGGGGAGCGAGGCGATGACGCATCGCGCGGCCATGTGGGAACTCAAGGAACAGGCCGTCGAAGGGCATCGTCTGGTTCGGTTCTTCGGCGAGGTCGCGGGCGACCGGCTCACGGTATGGACCTTCGCCGTTGGCTTTTCGCTGTTCGTGCTCCCGCTCTTGCTCGGCGCGCGTCCCTCGCGCTCCACTCGCCGTTGGCTCCCCTTCGGCGTCACGCTACTGGCGTACTTCGCCGTTCCACACGAGTTCCTCGGCACCGCGTTTCTCTACTCACGATACGCGATCTTCGCCATCCCCACATGGCTCTACGCCATGGAGCGTGACCCTGAGCACTCCCCCCCGTCTCTCCGTCTCGTCATCGGCCCTGCGCTTGCAGTCGCTTGGGTGATTGCGACGACGTTCCAGTTCTGGCTCTACGAGCCCGAGGTTGCAGGACTTGCCAAGGTCATCGAAAAGATGCCTGCGAACGCTCGAGTGCTTTCCGTCCCCATCGAGCGGAATAGCATCTACATGCGGACCCCGGTCTTCCTGCATACGCCGCTTTGGTACCAGGCGGAGAAGGGTGGCATCGTCGACTTCTCGTTCGCCATCAATTTCCCGCTTCTCTTCCGATATCGGCCGGAGCACGAGCCGAAGATCCCGAGGCTTTTCGTCTGGGATACGAACCTCTTCGATTGGGATGCGTTTGACGGCCCTCGGTACGACTATCTCATCGTACGCAAGCTTCACGAGGTTCCTTCGACCCTCATCGCAGAAAGCGATGCACCGGTGTCCTTCGTCGGTAACGTCGGACCTTGGCAACTCTTCAAGAAAGACTAGCCGAAGCTTCCCTTGCGGGCGTGTGCGAGCGCACGAGTCGCCCATGCGGGCAGTTGCCGAATGACCGCCTTGCGCATCCGATAGAGTGGCGGCGAGAGGTCGCGCACGGTAACGCCAGCCGGAACGTGAGTGGCACGAACCGCCTCCGGCAATTCGGCGACTCGGTCGCTCTTCACGTACAGCAGCGGATTGTAACGATGCCAGGGTGCTACCTCGACCCTATCCAAGACCGTCGGCCGAATGAAGTCGAAAGGCTCGTAGCCCTCCTCGGAGAAGAGCACACGCCAGTAGTTGTGTGGTTGCTCGTTGATGTGGTGCTCGCCGCCTTGGCCGGGAGGCGCAGCGCCAAACACGACCATGTCGGCGTGGCGGCAGAGGTCCTGAACGAATCCGAGGCTTCGCGATTCGGGCAGATGCTCGGCGACCTCAAGGCTTTGGGCCAGGTCGAAACGTCGCCCCAGAGCGAGAGGCTCCTTGAGGTCGTGCGCTACGAACGAGTCATTCGGAATCACGAGATCCCGCTCGGAGACGTAGCTACCGTCGACGCCCACTACTTCGCCCGCGCCGGTGCTGAGCCATTGTCGCAGCCAGACCCCACAGCCGCAGCCGAGGTCGAGAACGCTCGAGGGTCGAAGTGCGTCGAACACCAATGGCACGACGACCTTCGCAGACTCGGCGGAGACCTGGTTGGTGTACTGGAAGAACTGTTGGTCGTAGCTGTAGTTTGTCATGAGAGGTTCATGCCCGTCCCGCGATTCCCCGTGCCTCCCGCCACAGCTCGAAGCTGAGCAGGGTCCAGAGAACCTTCCGATGATTTTGCTGGCTGCCGCGATGCTCGTCAATCAAGCGGCGCACCACCGTGGGGTCGAGATAGCCAGCAGTGCGCACGCGCGATTCGCTCAGAAGCTCGTCGACGAGCGGGTCGAGCGGGCCCTTGAGCCACTCCGCCACCGGGATCCCGAACCCCTTCTTCGGGCGGTCGATGACGTCGGCCGGAATGCGGCTCCGCATCGCCTTCTTGAGAATGGCCTTCCCGTTCGAAGGCGCTTCGAGCTTCATGCTGACGGGCAGCTTCGCGATGAACTCCACCAACTCCCGGTCGAGAAACGGCGAGCGTGCTTCGAGCGATACGGCCATGCTCGCCCGGTCCACCTTGTGAAGGATGTCTTCTGCGAGATACGTTCGGCAGTACTGGTAAGAGAGACGCTGAAGGTGCGATTCCGTATTGGGAACATCGTAGAGGGCTCCCGCGAAGCCGAGCACTTCTTCGGTCGGCCGCGCTGCTCGGAGGTCAGGGTGCAGGACGTCGTCCCTACCGCCGGGAATCACACTGCCGAGCCAGAGTAGATGCCGGAAAGAAGGCGGCGCATCGGCGGCGCGCAGAAACGAATTGACCTTGAAGTCGAAGCTGAAGTTCTTGGAGCTGACGGGGAGCATTCGGCCCATCGCGCGCATGCCGTTTCGAGCTGCACGCGGAAGCCGTGAAAACATCGCAGCGTACGCATCTGCGAAGAAGGTCGGATAGCCGAGCAAGAGCTCGTCGGCGCCATCACCTCCAAGCGCGACCGTCACCTGCTCCCGAGCGAACTCGCTCAGCAGATAAGTCGGCAGCAAACTCGCGTCGCCGAAGGGCTCATCGAGCACGGCCGCCACTCGGGGCAGTACATCCCGCATGGCGTCCGCCGTGAAGATTCGCTCGTGGTGCTCCGTGCCGAGGTGCTGCGCCACTAGCCTTGCCATCGACGACTCGTCGTAGCTCTTTTCTTCGAACCCGATCGAAAACGTCTTCACGTTCGCAGCGGTACGCTGCCGGACCACCGACGCAGCGACAGAGCTCGAGTCGACGCCTCCCGAAAGGAATACACCGAGCGGTACGTCGGCCATCAGGCGCCGGCCGACGGCGTTATCGAACAAATGAAGGAACTGTTCGACGGCGTCCGCGGGTGCGGGCTCGTCACTGAACGGCATGTCCCAGTAGCGGTGCTCCGAGATCTTGCCGCCCTGCGCTTCAAGCCACGTGCTCGGAAGGAGTTTTCGCACTCCCTTCAACATCGAAAGGTGCCCAGGCAGGTACTCGAGCGTCAGATAGGCGGCGAGCCCGTCTTCATCCACCACATGCTCCACCCGAGGGTGAGCGAGCAAGGCCTTCAGCTCCGAGCCGAAGACGAGCGTGCCGTCGGCGAGCTGCGAATAGAAGAGCGGCTTCTGGCCCATGCGATCGCGTGCGAGGACCAGACGTCGGTGCTCCGCATCCCAGATGCCGAACGCGAACATGCCGTCGATCCGGTCGAGCAGCACTTCCGGGCCCCACTCGAGGTACCCGTGGACCAGAACCTCGGTGTCGCACCGCGTCCGAAAGACGCAGCCACGGCCTTCCAGCTCGGCTCGAAGCCGCTCATGATTGTAGATCTCGCCATTGTAGGTGACCCAGACCCGCTCAGTCGGGTCCGACATGGGTTGCGCGCCACCGCTCAGATCGATGATCTTGAGTCGCCGGTGTCCAAATGCGATGCCCGGGCGCACGAAGAAGCCCTCCGCGTCGGGGCCACGGTGGACGATTGCGCCGGTCATCGCCGAGATGTCCTCTCGGCCGAGCTCAGGGGCGGCCGGCGTTCCTGCCGCCGGATGAACGATCCCCGCGATCCCGCACATCGCGCTAGCTTTCCACGTCCCCGGGGCGAAGGTCTTGTGCCAGCACGTAGGTCTTCCGATGCCCCTGTCCGTGGTAGATACGAACGACGAGTTCGGCGAGCAGACCGATGCAGAGCAAGATCACGCCGTTTGTCACGAAGAAGGTCGCCAGCATCATGACTGTCATCTTGTGCGGCCAGGTGTTCACCGTCAGCCACTCGATGATGGCGCCAAGCGCCAGCAACAGTCCGATTCCGATGACGGTAAAGCCCATACCGCCGAACAGATAGGCTGGCTTCGTGGTGTAGCCGCTCAGGAATTTCACCGTGATCAGGTCAATTAGCACTTTGAACGTGCGGCCGATGCCGTACTTGCTCGTCCCGAATTGCCGTGCGCGATGATTGACGACGAGCTCGGTGATGCGGCCGCCTCGCCACGACGCGTAGATCGGAATGAAGCGGTGCATCTCGCCGTAGAGTTGCTCGCCCTTGAGCGAGGTTGCCCGGTAGGCCTTCAGCGTGCAGCCGTAGTCGTTGAGCGCGACTCCCGTCCATCGACTGATCAGGCGATTCGCCATCATCGACGGGACGCGCCGGCTCCAGAGTCGGTCCTGGCGGTCTTTGCGCCAGCCGCTGACCACGTCGTACCCTTCTTCGAGCTTCGCGAGGAGCCTCGGGATGTCTTCCGGATCGTTTTGGAGGTCGGCATCCATCGGGATCAGCACCGCACCGGTCGCGTGATCGATGCCGGCCAGAATGGCGGCCGTCTGACCGAAGTTGCGCGCGAACCTCACCAGTCGGACGCGGGGGTCCTTCTCCGAGATCGCCTCGATCACGGCAGCGCTTCGGTCGCTGCTCCCGTCATCGACCATGATGACTTCGCCTTCCCAGGGCTCCCGATCGAAGACGGTACGCAGCTCTTCATAGAGGGCCGGAAGGCTCTCTTCTTCGTTGAAGACTGGAACGATCACGCTGACTTTCATCAGTGGCCCCCCTTAGCAGGTCGCCCGCTCTTGGTGCAACCAAGCGGCCACGAAACGGCCGGCTCAGTCAGTTGCGAGGACGAGCTCCAGGCCGTCCAGCGACAGTACCCCCGAAGCCAGGCATTCGCGCGGAACTACCACGGTTTGCGTGATGTCACGGGCGGGCCCAAGCGGGCAGCGCGAGGCGTTCGAGATCTGCTCTTGGAAATGCGGCGGCAGGGAACCGTCGAAGAAGACCCCTGCATACCGGGCCTTTGCT
>Ga0316189_10006072_pt1 | contig 11555 bp, 6 predicted proteins | sample LowCovwburrow_MG_FD_204930 | JGI IMG/M metagenome (GOLD analysis project Ga0316189, IMG submission 204930) | Coastal sediment microbial communities from Maine, United States - Lowes Cove worm burrow | ecosystem: Environmental > Aquatic > Marine > Coastal > Sediment | place: USA: Maine... | reverse complement strand
CACAATGGCATTAATGGAAATTAATAGATTGAATAAGTCACTCGACTTACCATTCTTTAATCTCAAAGAAGATATTCCTAAAACGCTATCTGTTTCAAAAGATATTTTCAATCGAGATCATATTGTTCCAAACGTTTTAGTTCCAACAAAAGCTGGCGAACCATTTCAATCTGGAGGACTCAATTTAGGCGATGCTAATTTTTTGAGAATGAAATTTAAGAGGCTTTATACAATCACAGACGATACTATAGAACAAGCCTCTGGATTGGATTTATTCCGCCTATCGCAAATGGCACATCCTAATGATTATGGAATTAATATTAATCGTTCTACTGTTCTACGTGAGTTGGAAAGTCGTGGTCGTGAAGCGTTTGAAGAAATCGGTTTCCCAACTGATTTAGATTATCCGTATGTAAATATTCACACAGGCTACAAGAGTATTTCATCGCTCGCTTCTCAAATTGGTGCAAATGATGATAGGCATCAATGGTGGTCTGTAGTAGAGCATTCTAGACCAATAGCAGACTTAGCAAAAGGAATTGTGATTATGGATGCTTTACTGATGGAATTGGTAGAAAAACGATTAGAATTGGTCAATCCTAAAACAAAGAAACCAAAAACGGATAAGAAATCTAAAGAAGCGTTCAATGATATTGAATGGGAAATAAAACGATTGGAAAGGTCTAAACTAGTCATTCAGGATTATATGAATAAGGGTTTAGAAGTTGAAGAGTCACTTCCCGAACCTAAACCAAAGAAGGAAAATAAGCATCAATCCAATGACTATTTAGATAAAGTCATAGCTATTATGCATACCGCTTTCACGAAAGCAGAACGTTTATCTAAAAAGAAGGTTGAGCGCTTAAAAGAAGAAACAGGCGCGCCAACAATGGGAGCACTATGGGAAGCAGTAGAATTAAGCTGGTTACTCTGGTATAAAATGCTGTATAAAGAACCAATTCCATTTGAAGCGCGATTGAAGAAGATGATGTTGTTTTGGGATAAGGTTCAACCTACTTATGCCTATTCAGATAGTAGTAAAGAACTCTATAAACAATATTCCACACCTTGTCCTATTGGAGCCATCATAGCGCAATACACAGAAATGGATGAAGCCGAATTCATTTTTGAACCAAGTGCTGGAAACGGATTATTATTGGTCGGAGCAAATCCAAGAATTACACACGTCAACGAGATAGATAAAAGCCGAAAACAATCCTTAGAACATCAAGGATTCGGGAGGATCACATCGGACAATGCTGCACAACCTTTCCCTGAAATGATGCATAAAGTTCACGATGTAGTAGTAACGAACCCACCTTTTGCGAGTTGGGATGATTCTAAGTTTGACAAAGAACGAATCATTCAGAAATACTTCAATAAGCATCGTGGATTAGCTAACCATATTCGTCTGGAACATTTAATGGCAGGATTGGCACTTTACACGATGAAAGATGATGGTAAGGCAGCGATTATCATAATGGGTCACGTCTATTTTGGAGACGACGGACTCTTTGCAAAATATCGTCCGTTCTTCAATTGGTTGTATCGCCATTACAAGGTGGATGATGTTATTAATATGAACAGTTACAAGCTCTATAACAAGCAAGGCGCTGTCACAAAAACAATGCTAATTCTCATTGGTGGTCGTAAATCTAAACCTTCAGGAGTCGCACCAAATAAAAGCGAACAACCACATTTAGAGGATATGGTTGAGACGTTTGAAGATCTCTGGAAGCAAACCAAATCTCACATCAAACCAAATATCGACACCATCATAAAACAGTTAAAAACCGCACGTACAAAATGATCTATTTCAACAATCAATTAATGCCCAATGACACAAAAGCGAAGCTCTTTATGGTCACAAACAACAAACCTTTTGAACGCTATGAAGATCACGAAGCAGCGCTTTACATTCAATTATATCAACTGGTGGAGCACGCTTTCGCGAAAGGTGAAAACCCAATTGCTCTTATTGAGGATTATCTGGAGTTGGTCTACACCGAAGGGAAATCGATAGCAGAAATTGCAGACTTTCTTGCCAATACAGATAAGATGCAATTGGCACTATGGACGCTTAAGGAAAGTTGGGATAAACTCGATGAAAGCTTACCACAAGATTCATTGCTTTATGGAAGCGGAATGGATAAAGAAGAAGCCATCCAGTTGTATTCTGAAATCACACTAAGAACCTATTTAGAAGCATTAGCCCAATACAAGAATGAGTAATCAAGAATTAGAAATTGAACAGGCAGATTTTAAGCAAGATGCCGAAGAAGTTGCCAAACTTGCCACGCAAGAAAGTGCTTTAGTAGAATACGTCCCAAAGTCAAAAGCACCATACCGAATGAATACGCTCATTCCACGTAATATGGCTTTTGAAGTTCAGAAGTCGCTTAATAGTATTGTAAAGTCAAAAGGCAATATAGATAATTATGTCCGTAACCAATTAAAGTACGAATCTACCAAACAATTGTGGAAAGGGTTGGGTGCAGAACAGGTTGATGCAGTTGGTTTATACTTGAAGCAATTTGAAAATGAGCAAGGCATTATTATAGCAGATCAGACAGGGATAGGAAAAGGTCGGCAGGCTGCTGCGGTGATACGACACGCAGTTATGAACGATTATATTCCTGTCTTTTTTACCAAGAAATCAGACCTTTTTACAGATATGTATCGCGATTTAAAAGCGATAGGTTTTGAAAATATTAGACCTTTTATTGTCAACACAGATACTAATGCAAAAATCAAAGATGCAGATGGAAATGTGGTGTTTAGTCCGCTGAGTAGTTCTGCTCAAGCTGACTTGATTTCAAACGAAATTGAATTCCCTACGGAAAGTCCAGAATCTGTTGAATACCATAAAAAGATTGGGAAGAAACTACCTGATCCAGATAAAACACCAACGATTAAAATTCCTTTGACTCTCGACCATTTACCATTAGGTTATGATATGATTTTTGCTACCTATTCTCAGGTGCAATCTGCACATCCCTACAAACGAATGTGGATTGAGAAAATGGTAAATAATGGAATCGACGGAAGTAAAAAATACAAGAAGCTCATCTTTATTCTAGATGAGTCGCATATGGCTGGTGGATTTGATTCCATCATCGGTACCTGGATGCGCGAAGTCTTACCACAAACGAAGGCTTGTTGTTTCTTAAGCGCCACGTTTGCTAAGTATCCAGAAGTGATGCCTTTCTATGCGAAGAAAACCGCTATTGCTGAAACTGGATTGACAGATTCCAATTTTGTACGCTCAATGACAAGTGGTGGATTAGCTCTACAAGAAATTGTGGCATCTAATCTTTCGGAAAGTGGACAGCTAATTAGACGACAACGTTCCAACGAAGGTATCAAAGTAGATTATATCACACTTGATGCAGAACCACAACGAAGCAAAAGTCGTGAGAGTGTGAATCGTATTATTAGCTTGATGAACGACGTAGTTGCTTTTGAGCAAGAATTTGTTGCGCCACTATTGGCAGATGTTCACGCTTCGGCGAAAGCACAAGGTGAGCATATGTCTTCTAAACCTAGAGGTCTTGGCGTAAAACAATCGCCATATTTTTCGCGTGTGTTCAACATTATTGACCAAATGCTCTTTGCATTAAAGGTTAAAGATGTGGTAGCACACACCATCAAATTATTGAAAGAAGATAAGAAGGTAGTCATCGCATTCAAGTCAACAATGGGTGCATTTCTCAAAGATTTGAATTTAGTAAGTGGCGATGTGATTCCAAAAGAACAAATGGACTTTGTTAGAACCTTAGTAAAAGGACTCGATGGAATCTTCAACTATAATTATGTGGCAATTGATGGCGAAAAAACCAGAGAACGCATTCAATTAGAAGAGTTACCTCAAAACGGGATTGAGAAATACAACGATATCAAAAAGCGAATGTTATTAGAAAGCTCTGGACTTTCTATTTCGCCTATCGATGAGTTAATTCATTTATTACAAACCGAAAAGAAACCAAAACACTTAGGCGGACATTCTGATCTATTTTTCAAGGTAGCAGAAGTTACAGGTCGTAATCAACGTATTGATTTAACAGATGATGAAGCGGTTGTAGAATCTTTCCGAAGCAATACAGAACGCTCTTTTAGAATGTTCAATAGTGGCGATTATGATGTGCTACTTATTAATCAAAGCGGTAGTACAGGATCTTCTGCGCACGCCAGTAAAGATTTTAAAGATCAACGCCAACGAGCAATGATTGTACATCAGTTTGAATTGGATATCAATACTGAAGTTCAAAAACGCGGTCGTATCAATCGTACTGGTCAAGTAAATTTACCAGAGTACTATTACATCACGAGTGATATTCCTACCGAAAAGCGTTTAATGACAATGCTTAAAGCGAAATTAAAATCGCTGGATGCGAACACCACAGGTTCCCAAAAGACAAATGACGACACGCTGAAAAGTGCCGACTTCCTAAATAAGTATGGCGATATCGCTGCGTGGAATTGGGTAGATGAAAATCAAGAAATGATGGAACAGCTCGGTTATCCTACCTATCAAAAGAAAACGGATAAACGAGGCTTTATTTCTTATGAGCGTAATGGTTTTAAAGAAGGTGCTATTCGTCAATTGACAGGACGAGCTGGATTACTTAAAGTAGAAGACCAAGATGCTTTATATGATGATTTATTAGAACGTTATGACCATCAAATTAAATTAGAAAAGCAACAAGGCACGTATGATCTGGAAACTGAATTCTTACCACTCGATGCCGAAGTAAAAAAGCGTTTCCTGTTTCAAAAAGGTCAAGGCGGTCGTACGCCATTTGGTAAAGACACGGTTCGAGATATTACCATCGTCAATAATTTAAAACGACCATTTACCAAACAGGATATCGATGAGCGTATTCAAGATGCACTCGATGGCGAAAAACCAGTTCAAGTGCGTTTGAAGTTGGAAGACCAAATCAATGAAGCCTATCCGAAACTTTTAGAAGACCGAAAAGTAAAACGATTCAAGGTCATTGAAAAATTGAAAGAAGACCGTGATATTTTACCACAACGAGGAAGTGGCGAAACTGAAGAGGAAAATGAAAAAATTCTTGCGGATTGGAACAAGCTCGAAGCGCTTATCAATCAAAAAACGTCTCAACTCGCAACTTATATTGCTGGATTGGAAAATATTCAAAGTATTATTCTGCGCTATATCAATATGTGGAATATTGGCGATGTGATTCGTGTTCCGTTTATTGGTACGACCATAAAACCATCTTGGGGAATCTTTTTAGGTGTGAGCGTTGGGAAATCTGGTAAGAACCCATATACGTTGAGTAATATCAGTTTAAAATTTGGTGTTACGGATTCCCGTAAGATTTTAACCTACAGTTTACAGCCTGCCGAACAAAGTTTCATTAGCCAGGTATTTACAGAGAGTCGTGGCATTACCGATGCAGATGTTCAGATGGTTAATTTGGAATGGAACGAACTCATTAAAAAAGCGTCTTCTAAACGTGAACGACGTCACATTTTAACAGAGAATATCGTTGGTGCTTCAGGTCAAATAGGTACACAAAACAAACTGATTAAATACAATACCAAAGAGGGAACTATCAAGAATGGAATTTTATTGCACAGAGATTTTGGTAAAGAAGGCGAAGCAGATTCGGCATTGCTTCCCGTTTCTGAAGCGTATCCAATAATTAGCAAATTAGAATTAGATGACTTTTTTGCAGACCATAAGTTAAGTTTTCGCGCAAAGCGAATAAGTGATAATTACTACCAAGTCTATCTCGATAAACGAGATCTGTATCCAGCGATTATTGACGAAAAGTTACGCTCATTATTAAAACGTGAATCTGGGCAATCGCAAGATGAATTGCCAGACTTTGTGCAAAATGCTGGCGATATGACTGGCGCATTGCATTTGGAAAACCTGCAACCGTTTCTAAATCGATTAGATGCTTTTCAAGTGCAGTATATGGGCAAAGCGCGCGAACTGGAAGATTGGGAGATTGAAAATGAAACGGACTGGAAAGCACAGACCAAACAGAAAAAAGGAAACTTCAAATATCAATTAGGTCGTGCGTATGGCCAAGGAAGTAATCCTACCATTGGTTTTGTGAGCTACGAAGAACCAACTGCAGACTATGAATTTGGTCTTGTGATTTACAATCGCCCACTTACGGATAAGGAGAAATACAATTACTCGCTGATTCCCATATTCAAGAACGTTGAAGAACCTTACCAAGATTGGAAGACAACGATTCTTCAGACAGGAATTAAGGATGACTTTAATGCCATTATTGACGAAGTGAGAGACTTGCCTTTACACGAAGCGATTGAGGCAATGGGTTATTTTATTTTGAATAATCTACACGAAGATGGTAATGCCGAATTTGTATTTGGAAGCTATACAGCTCAAGATTTAGGACGTGTCTTTTATGAAGATACTATTGCTCAAATAGCATCTATCGATGAATTGATTAATCAACTACAAATAGCCTTAAAGTAAATGAAAGTCAATCCTAACAAAATGTACATCGTGTACACACCATTTTACAGAACTCGAAAATCCATATTTGATGGTCAACCGACAACGATGCAAGAACTCAAGAATAAATTTAAACGTGGTATGGATGCCGAAGTCATCGATAGTATTTACTCAACAAAAAAAGAAGCGAACGAAGCTGCTGATAAGCTATTCAAAAAAGCAAAAAGAAGTTAAGAATGAACAATAGAAAATTAGATATTCCAGAAGTACAGCAAATTCCGCAGTTTATGAAAATTATGGATGATTTGAGTGTTGGGAACAATCCATACTTAGTGGGAAGTGCCGGAACAGGAAAAACGACCATAGGCGAAAAGATTGCCTATGCCATAAAAGGACGAGCAGAAAATGATGGACGAGAATTGCCTTTTACCATTGTAAACTGTAATCAATGGACTTCGCCTATTGATATTAAAGGTGGTCAAACTATTTCTGGTTATAAAGAAGGTGCTCTTATTGAAGCTTGGCGTGACGGGAAGGTTTTAATCCTGGACGAAATGCCAAAACTCGATGCCAATACCGCTGGATTATTAAATGATGCCTTAGCAAAAAGTGCTCGTGAAGATGCTACCATTTTTAACGGAAATAACGAACCGATTAAGAAACATAGAAATTTTGGCTGCATCGCTACTGGAAATGTTATTGGCAAAGGTGCAAGTGGAAACTACGTTGGGAACAACAAGCAAGATGCTTCTCTGTTAGACCGATTTAGTGGTTGTATTTACCGTATTGGTTTTAATGAGACCTTAGAGCGACAGCTGGTATATCCAGCAGTAGTGGATATCTGTTTGACCATTCGTAAATCTATTTTGAAATATGAAGGAAAAGAAGCTGGTGACGACGATACTGAAGATATTATGACACTTCGTACAATGCTCAACTTTGAACGTGCTTACGAGCTTGAAATGAAGCGAGAAACGGGAATGAAAGATGAATTTGGTAAAACTTATCGTAAGATGCCTAATGGGAAAACACTAAAGGATGCTTTGCACAGTTATTTTATAGCAATGACTAAAGAAAAAGCAGAACACATTAAAACGGAAATCAATCTTGAAGGCTTTTTAAATTCTTATAAAAGTAGCGGAATGAAGCAGGCTTTTATTGTTGAGTTTAAGAGGCGAATTGGTTAATTTTTTAGGCACTATTTAAAGTGGTAAAATCAAACATAATGTGTTTAATCAAGAAATCATTTGGATGCTTGGATTCGTAATAGTCCTTGTGCGGATGATTCTTCTCTTTTTCTAAAAATTCAGGTTCTCTTTTATCCTTCTTCAGAAGTTTATTTATTCCATAAACAGACTTATGTAATTTACCTTCAACAACGTAACCTAGCAGACAACCATTATCGTATTTGCCAGATAAAAAATTATTGATTCCGGTATCTATATAGCGCCGTTTTAATGCTGAACTTTTCTCTTTCAAGTTCTTTGCTTCCATATGATACACATATTCAAGTTTTGAGTTTATAACTGCAAAACTAAGGTCAATTCTGGGTAGCTTAGCAGCAAAGCCCTTTTCCTTCTTTATGTCCTCTTTAGGAAGATGTTTCTCAACATTAGAATGAATGTTCCATTCAAGTCTAAGAGGATTGTTATTAATATGTTGATGAAGCTCTGAGGTAATGTCATTTTCATCCCAGTTGAGTTTGATGACTTTAGTTTCCATTGCTGAAACATAAGACTCTGTTATCAACTGAAAACATTTATTTTCAAAGCTTACGCGAAAGCTATTTCCGATATCCTTATAAAGCCCCATATATTAAATCTCGTTCAGTATTTCAAGAATCAATTCTGAGGCATCTTCAATCGCCATCGACTGTGTCCAGAACCTTCTCTGATTGGGACGAATAATAAAAATATCATTACCTGTCTTATAATTTAACTTCTTTCTGAAATAGATATTTGTAGCTTTCTCAGACCATAAATGTTTATCTATACGTTGTAATTCTTGTGTAACGTCCTCTGAAGATTTTAGCAATTCATTATTGTCTTTATCGAAAGTGATTTTTGTCAACATCAATGGTGAAAATCTATTGACCGAGAATGTAGTTGCATTGGCATATAAATTTTGACCTTTCACAAATTGATTAAGATTTTTGCATATTTTATTAGCATAATCGGAAACGTCTTCAACAGGATATAGAGCTTTTGATTTCGCTTTTGAATGAAATAAATCTAAGCTGTAATCCAAAGAATCATTTATTAGATTAATTTCATCAACGTTCAACCCAAAGCTTTTGCTTATTATCTTTTCTATAGTTTCACTAAATGAAGTTATCAGTTCATTTCTTTTTGTTTCCTCGCCCCAAAAACTTAGTGATTTAATTTTATTGATGAATTCATTATTCAATTTAGAAATTTGAGATATTTCAGACTCATTTAGATTAATTGGGATTGAAAGGTATTCGTTCTTCATTATTTGTTCCCTTTCAATTCCATATGATGAAATCGTCATAAATAAGAAATAGCTGCTTAATCTTGAGTTGAAATACGAGTTCAATACTCTAAGAATAGAGTCATCATTTTCGTTTGAATAAAATCCATAAACACCATCTCGAAAAGAACATTTGTCTTCGATTAGTGAAGAACAGATGTTGTTTTTCTCAAGACCTTTTTTTACGATAATGTGAGGATTTACAAATGCTTTTAAATCTCCTAAACGCCTATAATGTTCTAAGTTTTCAATTTCTTCAATTTTCGAAACGTTGTAAAAATTCTTATAAAAAGCTTTTGACTTGGGTGTCTTTACAGATTCTCTTACGTTTTTTAGCCTCTCACTTTTAGTATAAAACCTCGTAATAGCATCAGCATCTAGGTATGGTAATTCAGCTAACAACTCCGATGGTTTCGGTTCGTCTTTTTTTTGAGTTAACAATTGAAAACCAACACCTGACTTTATATTGTGTTCATCATTAAAACTTTCTATTGTATGGAACTTTTTTTGATTCAACTTTTCAATTAAATGAAAATCCATCATTCCGCCCCACATAGCAATTTTCCAAATTTTGGTATCAGTCTTTTGGCATTCCTCACGAGGCAAAAACTTTAAATCTGAGCTATTAATACTTACGCCTTCAATAACATTGGACTTTATATAAGTTTTTGGCGCATAGTATATAATGGTTTTTGATTTTTTCTTAGGCTCGTTCTTTCTAAAAAATACTATGCTTATAGGCCCTGTTGCTGAACCAAATAATTGACCACCAAAGTTTTTAGGGGCTTTCCGCAAAATTGAGAAGTTATAAATCTTCTCCACGTAGCAGTCGTTGAAAAGCCACCTTCTAAAATTCTGATATGTTATTTTGGTATTTGTAAGCACCTTTGTATTAAAAATCAATGCTATTTCTCCGTTTTCAGAAAAGGTCGTTGCTTTATGTAAAAACGGTAGAACCATTTCTTTAGCGAACCCATATTTATCGCTATAATTTCGAATAGATTGGGATAGATTCTTAGTGCCAAAAGGCGGATTTCCTACAACTAAATCAAAATCAATTTGTTCTACTTCTAGATTTTGCTCAATAGTATCACTTCGGAATAGATTATTGCCTTGTTCAACTAGAGTATCATCCGAAGGGTCATTTATCAGGTATGGTAAGCGATAGTCTTTATTTTGCCAAATTGTCTTAGGGTTCAAGTTATCTACCAAAGCCAAATAAAGACTAAATGCCGCTACTTTGATAGACTGAGGGTGTATCTCTATACCAAATATATTATCCGTTAGTAGCTTCTTCAGCTCATTAAAGTCTGTAAGCTTTTCTGAATTGGCATTTTCGTGACGTTTGACCAGGCGTTTAAAACTTTCAACCAGAAAAATCCCCGAACCACACGTTGGGTCTAATACCTTAACATTAAATTCTTTTTCTGTCCTAGAAATTGGTAATTTCTCATTCAATATCAGTTCAACTAGGGAAGGTGGTGTGTAATAAGTACCCGTATCTTGCTTTGAAGTAGGGTTTATTTCAGCAAGGAAATTCTCATAGATTTCACTCAACAATTCTATTTGAATAATGCTAAAATCGAACAGGCGTAAATCTTCAAAAAGATTCTGTTGAATTGAATTGTTATTACCATTTATAAAACACTTTCTAATGATTTGTAGATGTTCTCTAGAGATTGATTCATTTCTATCAACCGTAAAAACATTACCGTTGAAATATTCTTCTAATTTCTGAAAAAGAGAATAAGTTTTATCTGCATCGTCTAAAATGTCGAAATAAGACTTTGCTCCATTTTTTATTTCTGAGTAGAATTTTTCATCAGTCGCTCCTCTATCCTCTAAATACAAAAGAAATAGAGAACGCATTATTATTTTATGGATAAGGTTTATCTCTAACCCTTCTGCCTGTAGTTGCTTAGCAGTATAAGTAAGACTCTCTACAAGGTATTTATCAACCCTACGTTGAAGGCTTATCTTCTTTCTTATCTCAAACGCTTCTTCCAATGTCCATATGATACCTGTATCAATAGCAATGGTGGAAAAAAGGTTTTGAAGCTGTTTGAGCTTGGTTTTATCCGAGAACTTGTAAGATTCTATTTCGAGTGTTTTTAGTTCTTTCTTATAATCAAAATCATCTGATTTAATCAAAAGAGGTTTTTCCGCACAATTGTAAATACGAATTTCAGTTTCTGAGTAAACGTATAGAAAAATTACCTTTTTGAAGTTCCAGATTTTTTTTTGAGCAATTGCAACTTGCCGCAGAGCAAGGTCGTCAAACTTTTGAACTTTCTTTAAAAAAACCGCAGGATAACTGTTGTGATTTTCGTCAGTACTGAAATAAATTTCATCAATACCGAAATCTTTAACCTGATTAATTACAACTAGCTGACTTTCAGAAATTTGTTTAGATTTCGAAGTAATAGAGATAGCCTTATCCAAGCCTAAGTCTTCTATAATATCAAAATTAATCATGTCGAAAGTTGTCTAAAATGCCTGATAGTTAGTTACATACTAAATTAATTCCAAAGGTACAAATGATTATGATAATTTCGTAAATTTTCTAATAGAATACTTCAAGTAAGATTATTTAGTTCCATAA
>Ga0316189_10006070_pt1 | contig 11558 bp, 14 predicted proteins | sample LowCovwburrow_MG_FD_204930 | JGI IMG/M metagenome (GOLD analysis project Ga0316189, IMG submission 204930) | Coastal sediment microbial communities from Maine, United States - Lowes Cove worm burrow | ecosystem: Environmental > Aquatic > Marine > Coastal > Sediment | place: USA: Maine... | reverse complement strand
TTTCGTGCAGACGCGGCGCTCACCGCAGTGAGTGCAGGCGCGCGCCATATCAACTTCGCGCCAGTGCTCTCGGTTCAATGCATCCGGCGCAAGTCCATGCGCCCCGGCCATCGCTTCCATTCGTTCGCGGGTGTCGGACGGACCGAACGCCAGCGATTGCAGGTCACTCGGCGAAACCCCGGTATCAGCTTGCTGGGAAGGATGGAGTGCAAACAGGAACTGGCTGTTCCGGCGCTGGTTCAACGCGCGCTGAACCTGTTTCAGGATTGATGTCATGGTATACACCTTTCGCGATTGCCATTTCCCCTATGAGCACACTCTCACGCGGCAGGCCACCGAACATTGATCTTGATCAATTGAGCTGAACCCGGGCCATGCCACGATTGCAACATCATCACGACTGCAGGAGGCGAGCGATGAAAGTTCTGATTGCCTATGCGACCACGGAAGGGCAAACCCGCAAAATTGCCCAGACCATTGCCGATCAGATTGCTGATCTGGGACATCAACCGGAATTACTGGATACAGCGCGCAAGCGCCGCGAAGTTCATGCCGATGACTTCGACGCTTTCATTGTCGCCGCCTCCGTCCACCAGGACAGGCACCAGGACGAAATTGAAGTGTTCGTCGCGTCCTGTCTGGGTGTGCTCGCTGCAAAACCGGGCATGTTTGTTTCCGTCAGTCTGGCAGCCGCATTCGAGGATAAAGCCGCGGACGCAGCCAGGTACATCACTGATTTTCAGTCTCGCACCGGCTGGACGCCCGCTCAGAGCCTCGCCGTTGCCGGGGCACTCAAAAGCGATGAATACGACTATTTTCAGCAACAGATCATGGAACACGTCGTTCTCGAGAACCAGGACAGCTTCCGGCTTGACGAACCACGCGAGTTCACTGACTGGGCAGAAATTGCCGATGCCGTGAAGAAATTCCTGTAGCAGCCTCGAACAGTGTGCGCCGCTTTCGCGCGCGAAGAATGCTAGACAGCCATCGAGTACCTGGCCTGTTTCTCTTTCATCCTGGTATCGAACCAGGAGGCGACAGTGCGCACAAATCCGTGACCATGCGGCTTGATCCGGAACGTCTCCCCGTCGAAGTCTGCAAGACCGTGTGGGTCTGCGTCCAGCGCCTGCTGTATATGGGGAACAATCCGGTCGCTCAGTGAACCATGGTCTGCGCGCAGCGCGGAGATGCTGAACGAATACCGGCACATCAGGCTCTCGATGATATCGCCGTGCAGCTTGTCTTCATCAGTCAGTGTGATGCCGCGTGCCACCGGCAACTGCCCGTTGGCCACGGCACGCATATAGTTGCCGGTTGCCGTTTCATTCTGGACGTACCCGTCGCTCAGTCGCCCTATCGACGATGCGCCGACCCCTAGCAACGTTGTGCAGGCATCATCCGTATAGCCCTGGAAATTGCGGTGTAACCTGCCTTCAGTGGCAGCGATTGTCAGGGAATCCTGCGGCAGCGCAAAATGATCCATGCCAATTGGCAGATAGCCGCCCGCCTGCAGAATGTCGGAAGCCACCCTGGCCTGCCGGACCCTTGCCAGCGCGTCGGGCAAGGCAGCTTCGGGGATCAGCTTCTGGTTCGGTTTCATCCACGGCACATGCGCATAGCCGAACAACGCTACCCGGTCGGGCTGCAGTGTTCGAACCTGCTCGATGCTGCACGAAACGGTTTCCTCTGTCTGGTAGGGAAGCCCATACAGTGCATCTATGTTGAGGGACCGCACACCGACCTTGCGCAATCCCTCTACAACCGCTGCAGTCTGCTCAAACGTCTGCGGACGATTGATGGCTTTCTGCACGCGCTCGTCAAAATCCTGAACCCCTATGCTGGCGCGGGTGACCCCGAAGGCCCGGTAACTTTCAAACTCCTCGCCGGACAGGTCTGAAGGGTCAATTTCGATGCTGATTTCAGTGCGGTCATCCAGCTGAAACTGTGCCTCAATGCATGCACGCAGGCCTTCAAGATCTTCGCGGCGCAGCATGCTGGGAGATCCGCCGCCCAGATGCAGCCGGTTGAGCACAGGCGAAAACCCGATCGCCTCCCTGAGGAGCGAGACTTCCTGGCCCACAGCGTGCAGGTAGGGCGGGATCGGATCATAACGGTTGACCTGCTTGGTGTGGCAGCCGCAGAACCAGCACATCCGGTCGCAGAACGGGATGTGGATATACAAGGATACACCCTGTTGCTTCGGCAACCGGCCAAGCCAGTTGCGGTAGTCGGCCTCCCCGACACCATCATGAAAATGCGGTGCTGTAGGATAGCTGGTGTAACGCGGCACTGGCGCACTCAGGCGCGCGACCAGATCCGCCTCGCTGATTTGTTTCATGTCGCCTACTCACTTTGTGAGCGCAGTAGAGACGCGGTGGCGGACTGCAGCCTTGATCTGGATCAACGGCGCTCCTGCTGTAAATCACGCATTCAAATGGCCAGGGTCAGGCCCCAGGCGAAAGTCGGCAAACCTGACTTTCGCCGCATTCATCAATACAGTCTGCCAAACCAAGAAAACCCGCTTCCACAAAGGTACCCTGCCCCATGTTCAGATCTGCAATGTCCAGGCATGCAATCAACTTTGCCGTCGCCGTCATGTTCGCCGCCACTGCATTGCTGGCCACGCCTGCTTTTGCCCAGGCCACGCAGCAGGTTCCACAACGCACCCTGTCATTGACCGGCAAGGCTGAGGTGACATCACCGCCTGATATCGCTGTCATATCTGCCGGCGTGGTGTCGGAAGCCAAGACCGCCCGGGACGCGTTGACGAAGAACAACAAGGCCATGGCAACTGTGCTGCAAACCATCGAGGCAGCAGGTGTTGCCGGCAAGGACATCCAGACCTCCAGTTTTTCCGTCCAGCCGAAGTACATATATCCACAGCGCACCAGCAATGGCGAGCAGGACCCGCCCCGCATTGTAGGCTACACCGTGTCGAATTCGGTAACGGTGACGGTGCGCGATCTGGCGCAGCTTGGGCCCGTGCTGGACGCGGTGGTATCTTCAGGCGTCAACCAGATGAACGGCTTGAATTTCTCCATTGCCGAGCCGGAACCGCTGCGCAATGAAGCGCGCAAAATGGCTGTCGCGGAAGCCCGGACAAGGGCTGAACTCTATGCACAGGCCGCCGGCGTGTCGCTTGGCAGGATCCTGTCGATATCCGAGGCCGGCGGGGTGCAACCGCCACAACCCGCATTCCGCCGGGCAGCCCTGGAATCTGCAGCCGCTGTTCCTATTGCGCAAGGCCAGCAGTCCATAGAAATGCAGGTCAATATTGTCTGGGAGATAGAATAACCCCGAAGCAAACGGTTGTTGACCTATTTGATGGCGTCAAATCTCTGCGTTCAACTTTAACCGTCTGACCCTGATTTTACGGGAGACTACCGGTTACCGGACTCTGATCGTCTCGGCCAGGCAAAAGGCCCGCGCTCCGGTTGTCACTGGAACACGGGCCGATTGAACGGGGAACAGGGAGGCCTCCCCCGTTCGAAGTACGCTCTACTCCCCCGGCATCACAGGTTGCCTTTCGACATTTCGCCGGCAATGAAATCTGCCTGGCGAAGTGCCAGCGCCACAATCGTCAGCGTCGGATTTTCTGCCGCTCCGGTGGTGAACTGGCTGCCGTCAGACACAAACAGGTTGCCGATGTCATGGGTCTGTCCGTGCTTGTTCACAACGCCATCGGCAGCGTCCGCGCTCATGCGGTTGGTGCCGAGATTATGGGTCGATGGATAAGGTGGCGTGCGGAATGTCTTCACCGCACCGGCGGCTTTGTACACCGCCTCGCCGCGGCCAAAGGCGTGGTCGCGCATCTTGAGGTCATTTTCATGATCATCGAAGTGCACATTTGGCACCGGCAGACCATGCTGATCCTTCTCGGATGCATGCAGGCTGATGGCATTGGTTTCCTGTGGCATGTCCTCGCCGACAAGCCACATGCCGGCCATGTTCTCATAATTGTCCATCCACCACGAGAAATCCTTGCCCCACCCGCCGGGGTCCAGGAATGCTGCCATGAACGGCAGCCCCAGCGACAGGGTTTCCATTTCATACCCGCCCACGAAACCGCGCGACGGGTCATAACGGGCTTCGTCCTGGATGATGCCGGCCATCGTCGTGCCGCGATACATGTGCACAGGCTTGTCAAACACCGCATAAACCGACCCGGTCATGTGCCGCATATAGTTCTTGCCGACCATGCCGGACGAATTTGCCATCCCGTCGGGATACTTCGATGAAGCCGAATTCAGCAACAGGCGGGGGCTCTCGATGGAGTTGCCAGCCACACACACCACACGGGCTTTCTGCACATGCTGCTTGCCGTCCTTGTCGGCATACAGCACGCCCGTCACCTTGCCGCTATCGTCGTGCTCAATCCTGAGCACTTGTGCATTGGGCCGCACCTCCAGGTTGCCGGTGGCTTCGCCTTTCGGAATTTCAGCGACAAGTGTCGACCATTTTGCACCCGACTTGCAGCCCTGAAAGCAGAACCCGATCTGCAGGCACGACGCCCGGTCGTCGCGAGGCTCGGAGTTGATCGCCATGCGACCGGTATGGACTTCCTTGTAGCCGAGTTTTTTGGCACCGGCTTCCAGCACCTTGTAATTGTTGTTGCCGGGAAGTCCGGGAATCCCGTTGGTGCGGGTGACGCCCATGCGATCTTCGGCCTTGGTGTACCATTGATCCATTTCGGCCATGTCAATCGGCCAGTCGAGCAGGTTTGCGCCAGCCACGTCGCCATAGGTAGTCCTGGCTTTCCATTCATGCTCCTGGAACCGCAGAGATGCACCTGCCCAGTGGGTTGTGGAGCCGCCAACAGCCTTGACGATCCAGGCCGGAAGGCCGGCAAAGTCCTTCGCTACGCGCCACGAGCCTGACGTGGTGCGCTTGTCGAGCCACGAAATCTGGCCGAACGACCCCCACTCATCATTCTGGAAATCTTCGGTTTCGTGACGCCCGCCTGCTTCCAGGATTACGGTTTTCACGCCCTTGATTGCCAGTTCAGCGCCCAATGTTCCGCCGCCTGCCCCGGAACCGACAACAACCACAACGCTGTCGTCATTCATGTCAAATGTCGTCATATCATTGTCCTCCCTTACAGCCAGTCGATGTCATTGAAGCCACGATCAATATATCCGCCCTGGTCGGCAGAGGCGCCTTCATAGCCGAACAGCGGCCAGACTTCCTTGTTGTTGTACAAACCCGTCACCAGGTTACCGCGCACCTTCTGGAAGAACCCGTCAGTTTCGATGGCCTTCAGCAGGGCCACGCGCCGGTCCGCATCGGCGACGGCTGAATAATTGCCGCCTGCGGCCTGGTTCAATCCGGCAACACCGTCTGTCAGCATGGTCTTCAGCGCAGCGTCGTCCTTGGCTGCCTTGTCGAGGCCGGACACGGCCGCGGCATAGAAGCTGTCTTCCAGCCTGTCGTGCGGATAGGTGTCGCGCGATATCTGCACCAGGGTTGCAAACGTATCGGCATCAAGGTTTTCCGCCGTTGCCGCCCATGCATCATTGTGGCCGTAAACCAACCCGCCGGCGCCTGTTCCGGCAACAATAAGACCCGCGCCGGCCGCTTTCAGCGCGGTGCGTCTGGATATGGTCGTGTGTCCGTTCATCTTGGGTTTCCTCCTTGTTTTATTGTTTTGATGTCAGGTGTATCTGCCGTGGCGTTGCAGGACCTCGATCTTGTATCCATCCGGATCCTGCAGAAAAAAGAACTTGGCCATCAACGCGCCATCACGATGAAATTCCTTTACGTCAGTGGGATTGAGGCCGTGAGCCTGCGCGGCGGCGTGCTGGTCATCGACATTGGCGACTGACACTGCCAGATGACCGTAGCCATCGCCGTGCTCATAAGGCTCGGTGCGGCCATGATTGACCGTCAGTTCGACCTCAAAATCGTTTTCCGGATTTTTCAGATAGACCAGCGTGAAGCCGTCAAATTCGTAGCGGTCTTTTATACCCAGACCAAAGGCGGTCTCGTAGAACTCGACGGACCTTGCCTCGTCGAGCACCCGGATCATGGTGTGAATGGCTTTTGCCACCGGCACTTCTCCCTTGCAGTTTTGTTATCCTGCAAAGGCTACCACCATCGCCGTCCAAGTGGTGTTATCAGGCTACTACACTTTCCGAAACGCTTACCCTGCCCGGGCAGTTTCCGATTTGGCGCGTGTATCGCGTGCTTCAAGCGCCAACTGCTGGTGATCAAATGAAGGATCCAGAAAATTGATGCAGCAGCATCTCAGCAACGAGGCAAAGTTACTTACCTCACCATGAATCTCGGATGCTTCCTCATACAAAGCCGACAGAAATTTCGCCATCGGCATGTTCTGGGCATCAGCCAGTTGTTCCAGCACAACCCAGAACTTGGCCTCAAGGCGCACACTGGTCGGATGCCCCATCAGGCGAACCGAGCGCGTTTCAAATGTATAGTTGGACGGTGATTGACCCGCAAATATGTGACACATAACAAACAACCTCCCTGTAGCACGAGAGAGGCAGCAGGTTTGAAGCAGCCAATCCGCGCTTTTCGGCCTGTTTCAGGCTCTATAGCGGTAATGATGTCTGCTTGTGATGCGGTTGGCAACCACCACTTTTATCAATTCTGTAATCGGCAAACCTGATCAGGCAGCGCCGGGGTCCGCCAGCATGGACCAGTCGCCGCTGCGATCATCAAGCACGTGAAGTTCGCCGAGTGCAATATCGAACCAGGCGCCGTGCACGCTCACCTCGCCACGCTGTTCGCGATGCCGTATCCACGGAAACGTCCTCAGATTGGCCAGCGAATGTTCTACATTGGCGCGTTCCACGTGGGTCTGGTGCTCGTCGTCCGAGTGTCCGCCTTCGCGTTCCACAAACTGGGCCAGATCACGTATCTGGGTCAGCCACTGGCCAATGAAGTCGCCGCTGGTCAAGGGCCCGGATCGGTTTACAACTGCCGCAATACCGCCGCAGCGGCCATGCCCCATGATGACAATGTGCTTCACACCCAGTTGCAGGACCCCGAATTCAAGCGCCGCCGAGGTCGAATGGTGTTTGCCGTCAGGCGCATACGGCGGCACCAGATTGGCAACATTGCGCACCACGAACACCTCACCGGGGCTGACATCAAAAACCGTTTCAGGTGCAGCGCGTGAATCGCAGCACGCGATGATCATAATCGCCGGTTTTTGTCCGTGTGCAGCCAAAGCGTCATAGCGTTGCCGTTCGCGGACAAAAGACTGCGCGCGAAAGCTGCGATAGCCATCGCTCAAACGCTTTGGAAAGGAATTCGTCAAAAGTGTGCCCCATATCTATGTCGGTGTCAGAAATGCTCCGAGCGAAGCACTTCTACATCGCAAACCGACACAATGCCAATAAAGCGTTCGACAATATCCTTGGTTGCCAACAGGACATCTTCCTCTCTGGAAGGGTCAGTGATGCACACCACGCTCACAATGCGCGCTGTATCGCCAAAGGCATCATCACGTTGCCAGTCACCGGACATGCCGCGCCCGGCCAGCGCCGGCAACACCGTATATCCAGTGACGCCAAACCGGTCCAGAACCTCGATAATCCGGTGCAGCGCTGCCGCTTCGATCATGATTTCGATGCGCTTTTTCTTGTGAGTCTTCAGCGTCATGTCAAAACCTCTGCAAGCCAGATATAGAGCGGAATGCCAATTGCCAGATTAAACGGAAAAGTGATCCCCAGAGACAGGGTCAGATAGATGGAGGGCGTGGCTTCAGGCAGCGCCAGACGAAGAGCCGCCGGTACAGCAATGTAGGACGCTGAAGCCGACAGGGTAATCAACAACGCCGCACTTCCAGCCGGCAAGGCGACCAACACGGCAGCTCCTGCACCAATAACCGCACCGACCAGCGGCATGTACAACCCGTACAACAGTACCGGCATTGACAACCTGCCGAGACTGGAGCGAAGCCCGCGTGCTGCGATCAGGCCCATGTCCAGCAGGAACAGGCACAACACGCCACGGAATGGATCAACAATAAACGGAGCGATTGTTTGAAGTCCCGGCTTACCGGTAATGTAGCCGATGACAAAGGCACCCGTCAGCATGAGTACAGACGAATTGAAGAAAATCTCGCGACTGATATGGGTACCCTGCCCTTCCGGCGTGCTTGTTGCATTGGCCTGCTTGGCCAGAAGCAACGCCATCATGATCGCGGGACTTTCCATCACTGCAGCAACCGCAATCATATAGCCATCGTAGCTCAGTCCGGCTGTAGCCAGGGCTTGTGTTGCAGCCACGAATGTAACGATCGAGATCGACCCGTAGTGAGCGGCAACAGCAGCCGCATCCACCCGCGACAAATCACTGGTCACCCGCAACAGGCCAAAGCCGATTACCGGCAGCAGGGCGGACAGCACCGCGCCGGCAAGCAACACCGCAAACAGAGTTGCCGTCAAGCCGCCGCCGGAGAGTTCCACCCCGCCCTTGAAGCCGATAGCCATCATCAGGTACAGCGCCATCGTCTTGGCGATGGCGTCGGGCACCGACAGGTCAGACTTCACAAAGGATGCAAACAGGCCCAGGGCAAAGAAAAGCACCATGGGGGAGATCAGGTTTTGCTGAGCTATTTCAAGCATGTCGCTCATCCCTTGTCTGCCTGAATTGTCCGATTGTACTAGGTCCTGACCCTAAACCAGTAGAACTGTCCTTGCACCGGGAAGCAATACCGCACCCGGTTGTTCTCCCCAATGGTTGTAGGTTTGCACACCGCCCGTGCTGCGCACCTTGGCAAGCAGTTCCATATCAAGCTCGGCATAGACCCACTGCGGCTTGTTCAACTCGCCCAGAGCCAGCACACCACCGGCGGGAAAACCCACATCGGAAGCCGCATAAACACCTGCCGCACCCACATTCATTTCCACCGGCGGGCACCAGCCGGCAGCACCCACGGTGGGTGAATGCACCGTGTAAACCTGGTTTTCCAGTGCCCGCGCCATGCAGCCGGTGCGAACCCGCCAGTATCCGTGTTCGGTTTCGGTGTTGGAGGGCGCGAGTATGATCTCGGCACCGGCTTCAGCCAGTGCCCGCGACAACAGCGGAAACTCAATGTCATAGCAGATCAGCAGGCCTATCCTGGCGATACCGATGTCAAACACCGTCAGTTGCTGAGGATGCCCTGCGGAAATTTTCCATGGATCACGCTCCCAGGGCGTCATCATCAACTTGTGGTACTCGCCACACTTGCCGGACCTGGAAAACATCCGTGCCACATTGGTTGCACTGCCGTCTGCGTGGCGCTGCGGACCCGACGCCGCCACTATGGCAACGCCATGCTTCATGGCCAGTCGCTTGTGCAGTTCAGCCTGCATCGGCAAGCGGTCGGAAACCGCATCAATCGCGCCTTGCAGATCAGCCGCAGCATCCGCGCCTGCGAGAGCAGCAAGCTCCATGGCCCCGTATTCGGGGAACACCAGCAGTTCGGCCCCCGCGCCAACGGCTTCTTCAACCCAGCGTGTAATCTTGGCCTCGTAGGCGCTTTGAGACTGCAACTCGTCCAGCGGATACTGGGCAGTGGCAATCTTGAGGGTACGGGTCATAGCTGCTTCATCCAGAACTGCATGGGTTTGGAAGTCTCGGTCGTCTCGCCGACATCCTTCCACGAATATGATGTGGTCACACCGTCCAGCTTATCGAAACCACGCTTGCGCCAAAACCCATCAAGCCGGCGATAGTCGTGCGGCCGCGCCGGGTGATCATCCGGTCTGACCACACCACAAAATACAGCATGGGTATAGTTGCCAAAAGATCGCGCGTGCGCCTCTCTGGCGTCGAAGAACTGATGCCCCAGTCCGCGCCCGCGATATTGCGGCAGCAAGAGACTTTCAGCGAAGTAGAAAATCCGTGACACGTCAAATCCGGCACGCTCAAACGGCTCGCGAAATGCCGCCGCTTCGCCTGCCATCGGTGCCGCAGTTGCTGCTCCCACGATTGCATCGCCATCGAATGCTGCGGCCATGAATGCCCGGTCGGCATCCTTGAACCTGGCCAGGTAGCCGGCTTCATAGGCCAGATCACCGTCATACAGATACGGCCACGCCCGAAACACCTTGATGCGTAGCTCACACAGCGCAGGCAGTGCAGCATCAAAACCAGGTCCGGCAAGAGGTCTTACGTCGACACTCATCCGTTCAGCCGACCACCTGCCGGGTCCAGTCAGGCAGGCTGTAATGGGTCGAGACACGGGTGATCTTGTCATCCTTGATGTCAAAGAATGCCCCAACGGTCAGCTTGTAAACCTGACCCGCCGCCGGCGGCAGCCCTTCGTCGGTTGCAAGATACCTGCCCTTGAGTTTGAATTCCGCTGCAGCACGCGATCCATCCATCGACGTCATCACTGCAACGTCTGACAGTTGCTCGTGATAGCACTTGTGCATGTGGGCCAGAAAATCGGCAAACTTCTTCTTGCCCCGGCGCCGGTCGCCCTGGCTTACGTCGTGCACGAAGCCTGCTCCAAGGCAGTCCAGCATCGTAGCGGTATCTTGTGCATTGAAGGCTGCATAATAGCGAAGGATGAGTTTGCGCGTAGCGGCTGCTGTCATGTTCGAGTTACCCCTCGTTGCCGTTTTGAAACTTGCTGCGCGTCATAGCAGTGGCAGCGCAAGCGGAGCAAGCTGGATTATGGTCCCGGAAAATTCGCGTGGCTTCTCCAAACAATCAACACCATCGTTGATTATCAACCATATTGTTGATAATTATTGAGCATGACACAGATCCTCTCGACCAATGTCACGGATATAGCCGAACGTCGCCTCGACATGGTGTTTTCCGCCCTGTCGGACCCGGTTCGGCGCGCCATACTGGAGATGATCGCCGATCACGAGTTGCTGGTGTCGGAGATCGCGTCTGCCTTCAGTATTTCGCTGCAGGCGGTTTCCAGGCATATCCAGGTTCTGGTGCGGGCCGGCCTGGTGCAGCAGCAACGCAGCGGCCGCATCAGTCGCTGCCGCATCGAAACAGGGCCGCTTTACGACGCTGCCGTTTGGCTCAACAGGTACACCCAATACTGGCAGGATCAGTTCGACTTGCTTGCCACGCTGCTGGATACCGGTCCGGCACCAACTGGAGAGGAGAAGAGTTCATGACCGCACACAACCCCGGCCTGCGCAAGATGGCGGATTTGCATCAGCGGATAATCGAGCTTCGCCAGCAAATGACCGATTTGATGAAAGCCACACCGCAGGAAGTGCAGGACTACACCTTCAAAACCATTGATGGCGATGTCTCCCTGTCCAGCCTGTTTGGCGGCAAGCCGGATCTGCTGATGGTTCACAATATGGGAACCGGGTGCACGGGCTGCACATTATGGGCCGATGGCTTCAACGGCATCTATCCTCATCTTGCGAACCGGGCCGCATTCTGCATATCCAGCCCCGACACGCCTGAAACCCAGCAGGAATTTGCAGCCTCGCGGGGTTGGCGCTTCCCGATGGTTTCTCACCAGGGGTCCAGTTTTGCCGAGGACATGGGGTATCGCGGCGAAGACGGAAGCTGGCATCCCGGCCTGTCGTCTTTCCGCATCGACAATGGCAAGATCACGCGCATTG
>Ga0316189_10006069_pt1 | contig 11559 bp, 12 predicted proteins | sample LowCovwburrow_MG_FD_204930 | JGI IMG/M metagenome (GOLD analysis project Ga0316189, IMG submission 204930) | Coastal sediment microbial communities from Maine, United States - Lowes Cove worm burrow | ecosystem: Environmental > Aquatic > Marine > Coastal > Sediment | place: USA: Maine... | reverse complement strand
ACGCAAACAAACCTGATGCTGGTTCGTCTCTTGCTAAAAGAACAAGGGGTTAAGGTTACCGAAGCGCAAACAGGGCGCGATGCAATTGATTTGCTAAAGGAAACCGAATTCGATGCTGTTTTATGCGATCTACAACTACCCGATTGCAACGGAAATAATCTGTTGAAAAAAATACGGGTTTTGAAAAACGCGAATGCACGTATTCCTGTTATCGCTTTAACGGCACAACCCGAAAAAATTGACAAGGTCGCATATGATGCAGGTTTCACCGCAATCATTTCCAAACCCATTGACCAACATTTATTCATCTCTACACTGACACGTATTGTCAAAGGCCAAACAAGAATATGAAGGAACACACAATGTCTGAACCAAAAGTGCAAATCAAGAATCTGTACAAAATTTTTGGCAACACCCCGGACAAAATGGTTTCACATGTTCAGTCAGGCATGTCCAAGCCGGATCTTTTGGCAAAGCATGGCCACGTCATAGGGTTGAACAACATTAATCTGGATATTCCCGCACGCGGCATTCAGGTAATTATGGGCCTATCCGGTTCAGGTAAATCCACCTTGATCCGCCACATCAACCGCCTGATAGAACCTACTGCGGGCGAAATGATTGTGGACGGAGAAGACGTTCTGACCATGTCTGCGGATGCATTGCGCGACTTTCGCAGGTTCAAGGCATCTATGGTGTTTCAGAAATTTGCCTTGATGCCGCACCGATCAATCATCAGCAATGTGCTTTATGGCTTGGAAATCCAAGGGATAGATGATGCCCAAGCACGTAAACGCGCGCAACGCTGGATCGACCGTGTCGGACTGAAAGGTTTTGAGGATCACATGCCCGAACAACTGTCGGGCGGCATGCAACAACGTGTGGGTCTGGCCCGTGCATTGGCCACTGATGCGGAAATTCTACTGATGGATGAAGCCTTTTCCGCCCTTGATCCACTGATACGCACCGATATGCAAAACGTACTGCTGGATTTACAGGAAGAGCTGCACAAAACCATCATTTTCATTACTCACGATCTGGACGAAGCCCTGCGTATCGGCGACAATATCGCCATCCTGCGTGATGGGGCTATGGTTCAAAAAGGATCGGCGCAGAATATCATTCTAAAACCTGCGGATGATTATGTGACCGACTTCATACAGGACATCAACCGCGCACGTGTGCTGGAACTGTCCTCTATCATGGATAAAAAAACCACATCCACCACAGGTCCCAAACTGGATAAAACCACGGTCATTGATGTCGCAATGCAAAAATTGTCCAAAGCAAAAGCCAAATCCGCCACCGTGGTTGAAGACGGCAAAATCGTTGGCTCGGTGACAATGGATGCGATGATAAAGGCGATTGCACGCCCCGAGGGTAAGGCAAAAGGGATCGAAACCTACCGCTGAAACCCATTGCCCCTTTTTATCTAGACAGCTGCATGTGAAAGCGTCAGACTACACGCATTGCCAAAACAGGCTATATCAAGGGTTGAAAAATGGCGTTTCATCTACTTCGAACTTTACTCTTTATCTCAAGTATTTTCATTATCGGTATCGGTTTGTCGTTCTTTATACTGGGGCCAAGCGTTACCTTTGGTATGTTGTTAGAGCTTTCAAAACCCCTTTTAACCAACCCGATCCCCATCACAGATATGGCAACACCCAATGTCGACGGTGAAATCCGCACACTCGCACCTTTTTTAATCAGCTACGGCGTGCTGGTAATGTTGGCTGCAAAACATTTGCGCACGCATCTTTACTACGTCCCTCATCTGTTAGCGATATTTTTTGCAACGGGTATTGGCCGTTTGCTGTCCTATTTTATCCAAGGGGAACCGCATCAGTTGTTCTATGTTCTTCTGACAGTAGAACTTGGCGTACCAATCCTGCTATACCTGATCTATCGAATGGTCGTTGCCAAACTAACCAAAGGCTAAAGCATCTTTCGCCGATAATGTACTCATTCGAACCTGTGATGTGTGAATACCGAAAACAACAGCACCGGTTTCAGGCAACTTTCGCAACGTTTGCCGTTCCACCCTGACCCAACGTTGGTCACCTTGTAGACTGCGCTTGTTTTCTTCGCGTCTGGGCTGAAACAAATCCGGATCGGAATATACCAGACAATTTGCACGCCATAACGGTTGTTCCGGGCGCATCAGATCAAACATTCTTTGTACTTTTCTGGCCTGCACCATATCATAGCTTTCAACCGGTGTATGAATGGCCCCCAACGGTTTACCTATTTTCTGGCCCAGACACCAACTGGCCGGAAAGCACAAAACGGCCGCCTGCAAAACATGCTCATCGCCGATTTTGGTCAATACACAAAAGTCTTGTTGCCCCAGGCGTCCGATGGTTTCCATCGCCCCCCAATGGCCTGTTGGCACAAACTTGCCGTCTGGCCGCTGTACACCGTCTTTGTGGACATCGTAACCTGCAACAGATGGTAAATGCGCCAACAATGTTGCCAACAATTCGTCCTCAGCATCGTCTGCATCTGAACATGTCGCCAAAACGTCTTTGGATTGATGTTCCAACAAATACTCACGATAGGCCATTTGACGCGCGAAAGCATCATCCACCCAAACCCACTCCGACAGTTCCAATGGTTGAATTCCCGGCAAACGGCGCAGTGCTTCGGTTCGCCAAGGCTTAACAGGTAAATCATTTTGGGTTATCTCGGAAAATTCATGATCCATTCGCCACCTTTCATTTACGACATATTTATGTCCAAGAAAGCCGCAAATAAGCATGTCGTAAAGCCGTTTCATGCATTTACTGCTGTTAATGGAGACAATCATGACACAACATTACGCAGACACCCGTAAAATCGATCCCACACGCGGTGACACTCTGGCGGATGGCAGCCCGAATGACGGAGACCGCATTGAAATCGGCCCAACACTGTTGGCCCTGCGCGAATGGGAAGCTGCGGGCCTGACCGCACCCAATCTGGAAGCGATGCGTGATTACCGTTGGAAACGTCTGACCCAACATATCGTAGAGCGTGATTACGGCGGCTTGTTGATGTTTGATCCCTTAAACATCCGCTACGCCACCGACAGCACCAACATGCAACTGTGGAATACCCACAACCCGTTTCGCGCCGTGCTTTTGTGTGCCGACGGGTATATGGTGATCTGGGATTATAAAAACTCACCTTTCCTGACCGACTTCAACCCGTTGGTGCGCGAACAACGCTCTGGCGCTGATCTGTTTTACTTTGATCGTGGTGATAAGTCCGATGTCGCCGCTGACGTCTTCTCAAAAGAAGTCCGCGACCTGATTAATGAACATGGGGGACGCAATAACCGTCTGGCCGTCGACAAAGCCATGCTCAACGGCATTCGTGCGCTTGAGGCACAAGGTTTTGAAATTATGGAAGGTGAAGAAGTCACCGAAAAATCCCGTTCAATCAAGGGCCCTGATGAAATTCTGGCCATGCGCTGTGCATCGCACGCCTGTGAAGCATCCATTTTAGAGATGTTCGAAGCAACCAAGGTTGGCATGTCCGAAGACGCCATCTGGGCCGAACTGCACAAGGCCAATATCAAACGCGGCGGCGAATGGATCGAAACCCGCCTGCTGACCACGGGGCCGCGTACAAACCCCTGGTTCATGGAATGCGGCCCACGGCGTTTGCAAAACAATGAAATCGTCGCCTTTGATACCGACCTGATTGGCTGTTACGGCATCTGCGTCGACATCAGCCGCACATGGTGGATAGGTAACGAAAAACCCCGCGCAGATATGATCTACGCCATGCGCCACGCCCATGAACATATCATGACCAATATGGATATGATGAAACCCGGCGTTTCATTGCGCGATCTGACGTTCAAAGGCCATCAATTGGATGCCCAATATATCAAAGGCCAATATGGCTGTCGATTCCACGGTGTTGGCTTGTGTGATGAATGGCCGCTTGTGGCCTATAAAGAGGGTTATGTTGAAGGTGCGTTTGATTATGAGCTTCAACCTGGCATGGTGCTTTGCGCCGAAGCTTTGGTCAGCCCCGCGGGTGGCGATTTTTCCATCAAGTTGGAAGATCAGGTGCTTGTCACCGAAGACGGCTACGAAAACCTGACCAAATACCCGTTCTGTCCACATCTGATGGGTGAGATATAAACTTTACAAAATGTCACATGCCTGTGAAGCTTCCCAAGCATGCCTTGCCATCGCAAAAGGTACGGCTAGTTTTACGTCAAGTAAAAGGAACCACAGCATATGTCACAAGAAAAAATAACATTTACAGGTCACGCTGGAACACCGTTGGCTGCACGTCTCGATATGCCCAGCGGGCAACTGCGCGCTACAGCAATTTTCGCCCACTGCTTCACCTGTTCCAAAGATATCCCGGCCGCGCGGCGCATTGCACAACGGCTGGCATCGATGGGCATCGCTGTTCTGCGGTTTGATTTCACCGGCCTTGGCCATTCCAAAGGCGAGTTTGAAAATACAAATTTTACCAGTAATGTCGACGATCTGGTGAATGCTGCTGCATATTTGACAAAACATGAAAGCCCACCCACGCTTTTGATCGGCCACTCACTGGGTGGGGCGGCAGTGCTGAAAGCCGCAGGTCAAATCCCGTCTATCAAAGCGGTCGTCACAATTGGCGCACCTGTCGACCCGGGCCATGTCGTTCATAACTTCGGCAGTACTCTGGCCGAGATCGAAAAAAACGGTGCTGCCACAGTTGAACTTGCCGGGCGGCCCTTTACCATCACACAGGATTTTGTCAAAGACGTCTCGGAAACCAACCTGATCCCCGCGATTGCCGGCCTGAAACGCGCTTTGCTTGTACTGCATTCACCAACCGACGAAACCGTCGGTATAGAAAATGCCGCAAAGATCTTTTCGGCTGCAAAACATCCTAAAAGCTTTGTGACACTGGATAATACAGACCACCTGATCACCAATAAAGAAGATGCCGAATACGCAGCTGAAGTTATCGCTGCATGGTCTGCCCGCTACCTCGGCATCCGCCAACCTGCTGCCCCAATTGGTGCCCCCGAAGGCATTGTGCGCGCAACCGAGGCCGATGCGGGCGGTTTTCTGCAAGATATCACCGCAGGCCCCTTGCACCATACACTAGCGGATGAGCCCACCACATACGGTGGCACCAACAAAGGTATGACACCTTATCAATTTCTATCCGCTGGCCTAGCGGCTTGTACTTCGATGACCATCCGCATGTATTCACGACGTAAAAACTGGCCGTTAGAAAATATCCACGTGGATGTGACCCACAACAAAGTCCATGCACAAGATTGCGAAACCTGTCAGGTCACAGAAGGGAAAGTGGATGTGTTTGTCCGCGAAATCCATTTATCGGGCCCGCTTGATGATGACCAAAAGCAAAAGCTGCTGGAAATAGCAGATAAATGCCCGGTTCACCGCACCTTTGAAAATGAGATCAAGGTCAAAACCGTTTTGGCCTAAAACCCCGCTTTCCCCAGACCTATGCGCTACCCCCTGCGATGCTCGGGATGCAATGACGATCCCAAAATATGGTCTGCTTTATGGATAACCTGCTGTGCATGCCCTACGATCAACGGATCAGGGGCCGTGACAATGCTGGTGTCTTTATCAGGGTAATCCAACCCGTTTAAAAAATGCAGCATACAATTGATCCGTGCGCGTTTTTTGTCATCCGACTTTACAATCGTCCAAGGCGCATCAGCCGTGTCAGTGTAGAAAAACATCGCTTCCTTGGCTTCGGTATAATCATCCCATTTGTCCAAACTGGCCTTGTCAATCGGTGACAATTTCCAGCGCTTCAACGGGTCTTCACTACGCGACGCAAACCGGCGTTTCTGTTCTTCCTGACTGACCGAAAACCAGTATTTCGACAATTGAATCCCCGAGCGCACCAGCATGCGTTCAAAATCGGGTGTCTGGCGCATAAACTCCAGATATTCATTGGGTGAACAAAATCCCATGACCCGCTCTACACCCGCACGATTATACCAACTGCGGTCATATAAAACCATTTCGCCCGATGTCGGCAGATGCTCGATGTAGCGTTGAAAAAACCACTGTCCAATTTGGCGTTCACCCGGTTTGGGCAAGGCCACAACACGTGCGGTTCGCGGGTTCAAATGTTCCATAAACCGCTTGATCGTACCACCCTTGCCTGCCGCATCACGGCCTTCAAACAACAGCACAAACTTTTGCCCGCTATCCTGCGCCCAAAGCTGAACTTTCAACAACTCCGATTGCAATGCACGCTTGCGGGCCTCATATTCCCTTTTGCCCATCTTTTCATGGGTGGATTTCTTTTCGGCATCAAATGCACTTGCAACAGCATCGGTTGCAACTTTCGGGAATGCCATATCTTCTGTTGCCTTGGTAGCAGAATTTCCGGCAGTCGTTTTCTTCGGTGTTGCGGGTGTCGTCATTTGAATATCTCCATTTGAATTTCAAAAAGCCTACACAACACCCGCGAAAATGCTTTGACCTAGATCAAAATGGCAAAGGTTTCACCGGAATAATATTCAAGTTCATGTACCCCTGCGCACGATTATGCATTATGGTAGCAAAAAACGAGCAAATAAGAATCGAAAATGGCCGCAACAGACCTGTTTAAAAACGACAAACCCGAAAAAACATATGACGCATCCTCGATACAAGTGCTTGAGGATATGGAACATGTGCGCCTGCGCCCCGGCATGTATATCGGCGGCACGGATGATCGCGCATTGCACCATATGGTGGCCGAAATTATCGACAATTCAATGGACGAAGCCGTTGCAGGCCACGCCAACTGGATAGAGGTCGAACTGCACGCGAATTTTCACATCACGGTACGCGATAACGGACGCGGCATTCCGGTAGACGCCCACCCCAAAGACCCGACAAAATCCGCATTGGAAATTATCTTTTGCACGTTGAACGCAGGCGGTAAGTTTTCGGGCGACAATTATGAAACATCAGGCGGGCTGAACGGTGTCGGATCATCCGTGGTCAACGCATTGTCCGATCATGTTCGCGTTGAAGTGGCCCGTAACCGTGAACTCTATGCAATGGAATTTTCGCGCGGTGTACCACAAACCAAGCTGGAAAGCCTTGGGCCCATTTTGAACCGCCGCGGCACCAGCGTCAGCTTTCATCCCGACCCCGATATTTTCGGCCCGAAAGCGCGTTTTAAACCCAAACGCCTGTATGACATGGCCAAATCCAAGGCCTATTTGTTTTCGGGCGTTGAAATCCGCTGGAAATGTGACCCGGCCTGTCTGGCACAGGGCGACGAAACGCCAACCAGTGACACGTTCCACTTCCCCAACGGCCTGTCCGACTATCTGGGTGAACGTCTGACAGGCGCATCCACCTATTCCGAAACCCCCTTTGCTGGCAAAGTCGGTTTCAGCGAAAAATTCGGCCCCGCAGAAGTGGGCTCTGTCGAATGGGCGATTAACTGGACCCCTGCCCGTGACGCATTCATGCAGTCCTATTGTAACACCGTCCCCACACCAGAGGGCGGAACCCATGAAAGCGGCTTCTGGGCCGCCATCCTGAAAGGCATCAAAGCATACGGTGAACTGACAGGCACCAAAAAAGCCGCGCAAATCACCCGTGAAGACGTGATGGGCGGCGGCTGCGCACTGGTATCGATCTTTATTCAGGAACCCAAATTCGTGGGCCAAACCAAAGACCGATTGGCCACGGTAGAAGCCCAGCGTCTGGTCGAAAACTCGGTCCGCGACCATTTCGATAACTGGCTGGCATCAAACAACAAATCCGCAGGCGCCATTCTGGATTACATGGTGCTAAAGGCCGAAGAACGCCTGAAACGCCGTCAGGAAAAAGAAACCGCACGCAAATCCGCCACCAAAAAACTGCGCCTGCCCGGCAAACTGACCGATTGTTCATCGAAAACCCGCGAAGGCACTGAATTGTTTATTGTTGAGGGCGACAGTGCGGGCGGTTCCGCCAAAATGGCCCGTGATCGCAAAACGCAGGCCCTGCTGCCCTTGCGCGGTAAAATCCTGAACGTGCTGGGGGCCGCATCCGGCAAGATCGGCACCAACAACGAGATTAACGACCTGTGTCAGGCTTTGGGCGTGCAAATGGGCACCAAGTTCAATGTCGAAGACCTGCGTTACGAAAAGGTCATCATCATGACCGACGCGGATGTTGACGGCGCCCATATCGCCGCATTGCTGATGACGTTCTTTTTCACCCAGATGCGCCCGCTGATCGATGGCGGCCACCTGTACATGGCCTGCCCGCCGCTGTTTCGCTTAACACAGGGTGCAAAACGCGAATATTGCATGGATGACGCGGCCAAAGACGCGCTGATGGCCAAGGGTCTGGGGGGACGCGCCAAAATCGAAGTGTCCCGCTTCAAGGGCCTGGGCGAAATGGATGCCAAAGACCTGAAAGACACCACCATGAACCCCGAAACCCGCCAACTGATCCGCATCAACATTGATGAAGACGAACCGGGCGAAACCGCCGATCTGGTGGATCGTTTGATGGGCAAAAAACCGGAATTAAGGTTCGAGTATATTCAGCAAAACGCCCAGTTTGTTGAGGAGCTGGATGTTTAGTAAGGCTCGCCTAACTTCTTCCATTCAAACATTTCGTCTAAAAGCTCTTTTGTTGGATAGTCATACAAATCATCTTTGGAAAATCCTTGAGATATCTTTTGTTCAATATACCACTCTTGAAATGTAATATAAGCACCAAGAATTTCTGATGGCCCATGAATTGGAGCACTAGCTTCAGTTTTTAACCAACTCCTTACCACTTTTACTATTTTTTCAAAATCGTTATCATGCGCCACAATATCGCAACCAGATATATCGGATAAAGCGGCTTGGTAACGATACTTTTCTTTTTCTAAAATAAGTAACTTTTTTGTATTAGCTTGTACTCCACCATATTTTCGATACGCAAAATCTATTCCCAATTCAAAAGGCATATTTAAACGAAAAATTTCACCTTCGGTTGCAGCTTCACATCGGCTAAGATCATGAATTGAATATCGGGACTGCTCAATTAACCTAGTAATTTTTGTTAACCTGTTTTCACTGGAATCTGAACTCTCTAATGATAAGCGCGGTGTGAAACCATGATAAACAACACAAAATAAAATTGCCTGCAAAAGTGGTTCAAAATCTTTATCAAACGGGCAATTTATAAAAACGTTCTTATTAAAATCGGTATCGATCACATATTAACCTTTGGGGGGATGAGGGTCATTACCATATGAATCCCTTTCCCTAATGCGCCCGTCACGGCCATGAATATATAACTCCGTTGATTGAGTGCGCGCATAACCACGCGCTTTATCAATTGCTTCCTTTTGGGTAGTATGTGTACTCGTTACTTTAGACGAGCCTGCTTTTCTGACGCTCCACTTACCGTCTTTTGGGACAACATGTTGACCTTTTTTAGCCATAACTAAATTCCTTAAAATTATGTGGGTGCTTCTTTATATAATCTACAGCTTTCATATTGTATTTCAAGATAGCAAGTTCACAACTTAAGAAACATACAGTAAATATAGTGTTAAGTTTTTATGAGTTTTGCTACAATGCCATTTACATAATTCTGACAAAATGCAACGCCAACCTACCCCCTCATCCCTTCCCGTCAGGAAACACCCCGTCCCATTGACTGATACTGTCCTCAACCGCCATCGGTTGGCCCAGTAATTCGACCAACAGCTCACAAAACGGATCTTTGGGTGGGTGTGGCGCGCCGATCACCAGATAGGAAATGACCCATGTGCGTTGTTTCAGTGACAGGCGAATGGTGCTTAGGCGAATAGACCGGGGCCTTGGACACAAATTGAAGAAGCATCATCACGGTTGATACCAACCGGTTTACGAGGGGTTACGACACCCCGAGGCCGGCAAATCGGCCTTACGTTAGATTATGTCAGGAAGCCGATCAGGGAAAGGGGGAATATGGCGCGCATCCCCATCATGTTGCGTTCCCCAAGGTTTTCTACGTTGCAACTGTGCAAAAAGATCGAAGATAAATCATTATATCATATTAATTTCAATATGTTAACCTGTTGTCCCAGTTGGGACATTCTTGAAACCCCCGCGATCGATCTGAAACCCGCCTTGTGTTCCCCCCAAAACATCCTACATATAAACACACGCCACAAACCCGCGGATCTTTATCATGTTTGGATCAAGAACAACCTTAGCGATCAGTCTGATACTAGCCCTATCCGCCTGCGAAACCCCCGCAGAAACCTCAAAACGATTGGCCCAGTTCAACGGAAAAACCATGACCGAAGTGGTTAGCGTGATCGGGGAGCCATCGATACAAAATAAAACCACCGCCGTGTGGTTTCATGAAAGCACCCACACCGAATATCGCCCGATTTACCACCCCTACGGCTATGGCCACTGGTACGGCCACGGCTACGGCCATGCTCACCGCTATACCTACCGCCTGAAATGCACCTATACCGCCACACTGAAAGCCGGACGCGTGATATCGGGCACATACAAAGGCAACTCTTGCCAGCGGTTTGCACCAAAGCCAAAAAAGAAACCGATAACCTGATTATCTAAAATGATAATGGCAAAAGACCATCCATAACGACATTGACGGTGAAGACCTGATTGAAAAACACTGACATATACGGACGGCTGAACAGCACGTGCCAGTCTGAAAAACAGACGCAATTGTCTTGGCCAATTACACATAATTTAAACTTTTTCAAATGCGCCTCTACGCCCCGGTAAACTATGGGCTTGCATGGGACATGCATTAATTTCAGGCCCACGCAGATACAATTAGGGAACCTCTCGTTTTCGATTTTTCCATTATTATATCGGGCAAATATTTACGACGGTATTTTACTTATCTTTATGTATTCCCTTAGTTCTTTATTTGTTTCTAAGTATTTATTTAAGAACTATCTGTACTTTTAGTGCGTACTTTTCAAATGAAAATCATCTGTTTAAATGAATTTAATTCAATTGTTGTGTAACAAGTAATGAAAGTGAAAAACCAATGATCCAATGTTTAGGTCATAGAATACGAGCAAGGGGTATCATCGATTTTATCTTGGAAAATCAAGATAAGTCGTTTGATAAAATTGAGGAAAACAAACCACATAAAAATATTGGAATGAACGAAAACACAGCTCTCCAAGAATAGTGTTGATCATGACAATAATGTGTAATTCAAAGGATTTTCACATGCATAGAACCTCTCTTACTGTCGGAATGATGTCCATTTTAGTGCTAACCGGTTGTACTATAGACCGTTCAGCCTATGAAACAGCACCTGTGTTTGTTACCAGGCCAGAAGGCATAGTAACATGTCAGCTTTATACGACGAATATTGTAGCGTGGGATCGAGCGATTAAAGTACCGGAAGGTATGCTTATCACCACCGGCGATAGTATTTGTCACAACGAAGGCTTACGCCGTCGTGCCATAGCAGCACACACATAAAAACAGGATGTATCTATAATGTTGACTTTAAGTGTTTTCATATCCGGAATTACCATAGGCTTTATAATAGGGTTCATTACTTTCGCGGTGATGTATGCATTCTATGGTTAATATATTTG
>Ga0316189_10006068_pt1 | contig 11561 bp, 9 predicted proteins | sample LowCovwburrow_MG_FD_204930 | JGI IMG/M metagenome (GOLD analysis project Ga0316189, IMG submission 204930) | Coastal sediment microbial communities from Maine, United States - Lowes Cove worm burrow | ecosystem: Environmental > Aquatic > Marine > Coastal > Sediment | place: USA: Maine... | reverse complement strand
GTCCCGGGAACCGAGATGGCGGCCAATACTCCGGACAACTGGTTCATGGGGATATCTCCTGAAGCCTTTGGTGCGGTCGGCGCCTTGTTGAACTTCGTGGTTGCGATCGCCGTATCCAAGGTGACGACAGCTCCACCGGAACACATCCAGCACCTGGTAGAAGACATCCGCGTGCCGATGGGTTCAGGCGAGGCAGTAGAGCACTGATCTGCCTGTTACATTAAGTAAGCGACAGGGCCGGTGGAATGACCGGCCCTGTTTTTTTGCATCCGCCATTCAGTATTGGCTGCCTAACCATTAGAATCTACTCATGCATGACGTAACCCTGGCTACAGAATTCCTCCATTCAGTCCCTCCGTTCAATACGCTTGAGACGGATTCGCTCAAAGCGTTGTCGCGTGGACTGGAAGCGGCTTATTACCCCCAGGGCAAGTTGATTTTTTCATCGTCACCGTCTCCCGGACTGGCAATCATCCGTAAGGGTGTGGTTCGCCTGGTGGACAGTGATCAAAAATTTCTGGACAAGCGCTCCGAAGGAGAGTTGTTCGGGCACAGTATTTTTTTTCACGGGAAGCAAAAAGACTACCTGGCTGAGGCTGAAGAAGACTGTTTGATCTGGCATCTGCCACCCGAAGACTTTGAGCGTGTTTGCGAGCAAGAACCACTCATCGGTGAGTATTTCAGCAGTCTGCTGAAAACCCGCCTTAGTGCGGCGACCGAAGTGAGGCACTCGGTGACCCATGTGCGTGACCTGTTAAGGCGGGAGCCGATCCTGATTGAAAGTGGCGCCAGTATCCGCGAGGCGGCCCGTCTGATGAGCCGGGAGAACGTGTCCAGCGTTCTGGTCATGCGTGATGAGCAATTGGCCGGAATCGCGACCGACAAGGACTTGCGCCAACGGGTGCTGGCCGAGGACCTGGATCCAAACCTGAGTATTGAGCAGGTAATGACCCCCAATCCGATGAGTCTGGATGTCGAATCCGGAGTTGATGCAGCTCTATTGCTGATGATGCGCGAAAACTACCATCACCTGCCCATCCTGGAAAAAGGCAAGCCGCTGGGCCTGGTTACTGCCGGTGACATCCTGCGTGCGCAATCAGAGCATCCGTTGCGGCTGGTGCGGGATATTCACAAGCGTGAGTCGGTGGACGAACTGATCAGGTTGAGCCGGCGTCTGCCGTCTCTGTTTGAACGCATGGTCATTCTCGGGCGTGACGTTGAACAGATCGGGCGCATGGTCACCCACATCACCGACGCTTTTACTTTACGCCTGATCCAACTGGCCGAGGATTCACTGGGACCGCCACCGATGCCATATGCATGGGTCGTGTTCGGTTCCCAGGCCAGGGAAGAGCAAACCGCGCGCACCGATCAGGACAACGGCTTGATCCTGGAGCGCAAGGCCGATGAGGAAGAGGTCGAGTATTTTTCAAAGCTGGCAGACTTTGTCTGCGACGGGCTGGACAAGCTGGGCTATGTTTACTGCCCGGGTGAAATCATGGCACAGAACAGCAAATGGCGGGTTTCACTGGCCAAGTGGAAACGCCATTTTGATAACTGGATTGATGAACCCGAGCCAAAATCCGTGATGCACAGCAGCATATTTTTCGACATGCGCTGCGTGCATGGTGATAGCGGCCTGGTGGGTGAGTTGCTTGCTTATGCGACGGGCAGGGCGAAGGATAACAGGATTTTCAGACGATTCATGGCCGCGAACGTGCTCAGTCACAGCCCACCCATCGGTTTCTTCCGCCGCTTTGTCCAGGAGGATGACGGAACGCAAAGCGAAGGCCTGAATCTTAAACACCGGGGTATCGTCCCCATTACCGACCTGGTTCGAATGCGTGCGCTGGAGGCAGGTATCAGCGCGGCCAATACATTTGAACGCATTGCACTGGCTACTGCAGCCGGTGTGATGAATGCAGACGATGCCAGCAGTCTGCGAGACGCCCTGATCCTGATTAACCGGATTCGCCTGAACCACCAGGCCGAGCTTATGTCGCAAGGCCAGGCTCCCAGCAATTTTGTTCCGCCGGACGAACTGTCATCGCTGATGCGCAGGAACCTGAAAGCAGCCTTCATGCTGGTAGTCGAAGCGCAAAATGCACTGGCGCATCGCTACCAGGTGCACTAGACGTGTTCAGGCGATGGCGCTATAAAAAGCGATGCGCCGCCCTGGTTGGGCAGTGCAGCCAGCCGGCACTGAAGACCTACCTCGATGGCTGCAGCGGCCTTGATGTTGGAGATGTCGCGAATACTCCAATGATTTCTGTTGACCTGGAGTTGACCGGCCTGGACGCCAACAGCAACAAGATCATCTCCATCGGCTGGACGCTGATCGATGGAGGCCGGGTGCACATGGGATCGAACCGGCATGTGCTGACTAACGCAGACCAGTCTGTCGGGGCCAGTGCAACCATACATGAACTGATGGATAACGAAGTTGCGGACGGTGTTGAGCTTGATACCGGACTGAAACGTCTTTTCAAGGCCGCTGTCGGGCGGGTCTGGATTTTCCACCATGCCGGCCTGGATGTGGCATTTTTGCAGCAAGCCTGCCGCGCCTGGGCCGGAGTTGTGCCCCCCTTTGCCGTGCTCGATACCATGCAAATCGAACTGGCTTTGCGCAAACGCCGGAATTATCCGATCGGGCAGGGTGATCTGCAGCTGAGCCAACTGCGCCGTGATTACAACCTGCCGCGCTATACCGCTCACAACGCGCTGATTGATGCGTTCGCAACAGCAGAACTTTTGCTCGCCATTGCGGCCAGGCTGGACCGAAAAGCACCTCTGAAACTGTCTCCCTACCTGCGTTTCATCTGACTAAAGTCTTATGGTTAGTTGACGGTGGTCATCCTAGGATAACCAACTGGACCGTATTGTATTTTTCTCATCATCAGGCAGCAGGTTAACCATGTCCTATAAAGAACTGTACCGTCAATCCATCGAGAGCCCACAGGAATTCTGGGGTGAGGCAGCCACAGACCTGGAATGGTCAAAGGGCTGGGAAAAAGTACTCGATGACTCGAATCCGCCTTTCTACGAGTGGTTTAGCGGTGGAGAGATCAATACCTGCTATAACGCCCTTGACAGGCACTGCGCTGCGGGCAGAGGAGAACAGGCAGCCCTGATCTACGACAGCCCGGTGACCGGCCAGGTGCGGACCTACAGTTACGACCAGTTGCTAGACGAAGTATCCCGCTTCGCCGGCGCCCTGAAAGACCGCGGCGTTGGCAAGGGCGATCGGGTCATCATCTACATGCCGATGATTCCAGAGGCAGCCATCTCCATGCTGGCTTGTGCACGAATCGGCGCGATCCATTCAGTGGTGTTTGGCGGCTTCGCTGCGAAAGAACTGGCCACCCGCGTGGTCGATGCCAGTCCCAAACTCATCGTCAGCGCCAGCTGCGGTATCGAGGGGAGCCGTGTCATTCCCTATCTGCCGCTGCTTGAAGAGGCACTGGACATTGCTGATGAGGGTGACATGCAGCGGATACTGGTTTCCCGGCCTGAATTACCCATTACAGACCTGCATCCGCACGCACAGTTATGGGACCAGGCTATTGAGGGCGCCAGCCCGGCGGCCTGTGAAGCGGTGTCGGCTACCGACCCGCTGTACATTCTGTACACATCGGGAACCACCGGCGAGCCCAAAGGAGTAGTGCGCCCCAACGGCGGACACGCGGTCGCGCTGAAATGGACGATGAGCAATATCTACAACGTCAAACCCGGTGATGTCTACTGGGCCGCATCGGATATCGGCTGGGTTGTTGGACACTCTTACATCGTTTACGCCCCCTTACTGCACGGCTGCACAACACTTCTTTACGAGGGGAAGCCGGTTGGAACGCCTGATGCGAGTGCATTCTGGCGGGTCATTGAGCAGCACAAAGTAAAATGCCTGTTCACGGCGCCTACTGCTTTCCGGGCAATCCGGCGAGAAGACCCGGAAGGAAAACTGCTGCACGAGCACGATATCAGCAGCCTGGAAACACTGTTCCTGGCTGGAGAGCGTTGCGACCCGGATACCTTGCACTGGGCTGAGAAACAACTTGAGATACCTGTCATAGACCATTGGTGGCAAACAGAAAGTGGCTGGGCAATGGCGGCAAATCCAATGGGGATACAACCGTTGCCGGTGAAGGCGGGATCGCCCACCGCACCGGTTCCCGGATACGATATCCAGGTGCTCGATGATGACGGTAACGAACTGCCCAGGGGAGAGTCCGGTAATATCGTTGTGAAGCTGCCCCTGCCTCCCGGTACGCTACCCACATTGTGGGGCAACCAGCAGCGTTTCTTCGATGCATACCTGGCGCGCTTTCCGGGTTACTACCTGACCGGCGATGCCGGCATACTCGATGAGCAGGATTACCTGTGGGTGATGAGTCGCATCGATGACGTCATCAACGTGGCCGGCCACCGGCTGTCGACCGGCGCGCTGGAAGAGGCGCTCGCCACGCACCCGCTGGTTGCTGAATGCGCCGTGATTGGTGTGGAAGACAAGTTGAAAGGCGAAATGCCACTCGGATTTGTTGTGCTCAACAGTGGCGCGGAAGTGGACGCAGAGGAACTTCAGCGCGAATTGAAACAAACCGTCCGCTCGCTGGTTGGACCCATTGCAACCCCGCGGGAAATCCTGGTTGTCGGCCGCCTGCCCAAAACACGCTCCGGAAAGATTCTGCGCGGAACCATGCGTAAAATCGCCGACGGCAAGGACTACACCACGCCCGCTACCATCGAGGATCCGGCAGTGCTGGAGGAGATCGAGTCTGCGCTGGAGGCCTGAGGGTCAGGGACGAAGCGTTCTCTATTACGTGTGTTCAAGGTGCTCTTTCAGCCCATTGAGGCCTGCGCGCATTTCTCTTTGAATGACAAAACGCACGAAAAACCAGTCGAGCGCGGTACCGATCAAGCCCAGCTTCATGCCATATGTCACGGAGGTCGTTACGGTTGATAATCCGTCCTGCTGGCCGATGCGCCAGGATTCCCTGACATCCTTCATCGGGAAGGGTGCGCGGTCGACGTCAAAAGAGAAACCCTCGCCTTTGTCCCAGGCGGTTACAGTCTCTTCAAAACGAAACCCCCATGAATGCAGCATGCCGCGACGCATACCTTCTGCGGAACGGATTTCGCCGATCAGGTGGGAACTTTTCATATAGGGAGCCCAGTCGGAAACAGCGCCAAAATCGGCAAGTGCCTCCCACACACGCTGCTGCGTTGCGTTAATTTCTATGACTTGTGTAAGTGCGCGCATTTCAAGAAAAAAATCCCTGCTGATTGACTTGGGTCATGTTTGATTTTGGCAGCGACACCGTAGACTAACAGAACCGCGGACACAGAAGAAGGGAGGGTGATGATACTCTCAGCTCATACGTCCGTAGCGGATTCGTTTTCAACAATTGTCGAAAATGAGGAAAAGGATTTCACCCTGCGGGATGGATCACGAATTGCCGTCGTAGGTGGCGGTCCCGCTGGTTCTTTTTTTTCTTATTTTCTGCTCAAGATGGCCAATGCCATTGATCTGCAGATTGATGTAGATATTTTTGAACCCCGTTCCTTCAAATCCTGTGGTCCCGCCGGTTGTAATCACTGTGGTGGCATAGTCTCTGAATCACTGGTGCAGGTGCTTGCTGCCGAAGGTATTGTTCTGCCCAGGAGTGTTGTGCAGCGCGGCGTCGAGTCCTATGTCGTTCATATGGACGTCGGTGATGTTGCGATTGAAAGCCCGGTTCATGAGCGCCGCATTGCCGCTTTGTATCGTGGAAATGGTCCGCGCGAGGGTGGTGATGCAAAGCTGGAAAGTTTTGACGATTTTCTCCAGGCTAAGGCAAGGGGGCAGGGCGCCGCGGTTGTTCGCAAACTGATTACCGGTGTGACACAGCGGGAAGGAATGCCTTCTCTGCATTGTTCTGATGGCACCGAGGAGTCATACGATCTGGTCGCTGTGGCTTCCGGTGTAAATAGCAATCTCATCAATATGCTGGACGATCTTCCCGGGTCGTTTGAGTCCCCGAAAACGACCCGCGGCTATATTTGCGAGTTTCACTCAACGCGGGAAGAAATTCTTGCCACCCTGGGTCAGGCGGTTCATGTTTTTCTGCTTTCGATCCCCCGGTTCGAGTTCGCGGCCATCATTCCCAAGGGAGAGTTTGTTACCGTCGTCATGGTGGGTGAAGACATCGATCAGGAATTGGTCCACAGCTTCCTGAATGACCCGGTTGTCCGGCGTACATTTCCAACGAGCACTACGCCATGCGTATGCAGTTGTTCCCCGCTGATCAACCTGGGAATGCGAAAAAGGCCTTACGGAGACCGTGTGGTGATGATCGGGGACAGCGGAATCACACGTCTATACAAGGACGGAATCGGTGCTGCTTTCAGAACAGGGAAGGCGGCCGCAACTTCGGCCATTTTTAATGGTGTGTCCGCCAGGGACTTCGAAAAGCATTACTGGCCAACCTGCAGGAATATCGTCAACGACAACCGGGTGGGAAAGGTGATGTTTGCAACCAACGCCATCATGAAGAATTCCCGGCTAACAAGAAAAGCCATGCTCGAAATGGCGCAAAAAGAGCAACGTAAGGCAGGGGCAAAGCCACATATGAGTTCATTGCTGTGGAATATGTTTACCGGCAGTGCGCCCTACCTGGAAATGTTTCGTGGAACGCTACACCCGGGGTTCATCTATAACCTGGTGTTGAGTCTTTTTTCCGCCGTCTGGCCGGGCAGGAAAAATGTCCGCCCTAAAACGAAGGTCGCCTGATCATGGTAAGAGGAGCGCTGGGCAGAATCTACGAAGATGGTGAGTGTATCGTCGAACAGGGCAGGACGGGAGACAGCATGTTTGTTGTCCAGGGCGGACGCGTGGAGGTGGTTCAAACATCCCGGAAGGGCCGTGAACAACACCTGGCCTTTCTTGAGTCGGGTGATTTCTTTGGTGAGATGGCCGTATTCGAGAAAGAAGTACGTTCGGCAACTGTCCGGGCCGCCGGGGAGGCGCGGGTTTTGAAAATTGACAAAAGGGCCTTGATGACAAGAATTCAGGAGGATCCACTGTTGGCCGTCAACCTGCTTAAAACCATGTCCCATCGCATAAGGCAACTTGACGATGAGATTGCCCGGCATAAAAAGACCCACTTGTGAGAATCAGGCGCAACAAATCGGAGGTAGCGGCCGGGAGCAGCGCCCGGATCACACCTGTCTTCCGGCCGGCACAGGTTGAAAAAGCTGCGCCCTGCCAGGCTGGTTGTGCAAATTGCGGTGATATCCGGGGCTGGATTGGCAAAGTCGCGCAAAGGAAAAAAGCGGGCATTACCCGAAAAGAGGCGTATTCACAGGCATGGAGCATTATCGCGGAAGTTAACCCGTTTCCCGCTACCCTCGGCCGTATTTGCCCTCACCCCTGCGAAAACCTCTGTAATCGCTCAGACCTCGACGAACCGCTTTCTATAAATGCGATGGAGCGATTCCTCGGTGACTTTGCGATAAAAAGAGCCGTGCCGTTGCCCCGGTTACAGAGCGCGAAGATGAAGGAGTGGGTAGGCGTTGTCGGCGCCGGACCCTCAGGCCTTTCATTTGCGTACCAGATGGCTCGCCGGGGCTATCGCGTGTCGGTCTACGACGCGCGTGAAAAGCCCGGTGGGATGCTTCGCTACGGTGTGCCGGATTTTCGCCTGCCGCAGGAAGTGCTGGATGCCGAGATAGAAAAAATCCTTGACCTGGGCATCGAACTGGAACTGAATTGCAAAATTGGCGCGGATGTCAGCCTTGCGGATTTGCGTGTCAGGCACGACTTTCTGTACCTGGGAGTCGGTGCACAAAAAGGCTGTGATCTCAGCATTCCGGGCGCAGATGGTTCGTCGGTGCTGACCGGTAGCGAGTACCTGCGCCGAATCAATTGTGGCGAAAAGGTTACGCTCGGGTCGCGGGTCATCGTGGTCGGCGGAGGTAATACTGCAATAGACGCGGCTCGCTGTGCCAGGCGTGCCGGCTCAGAAGTTACGATTGTTTATCGACGCAGTCGTGAGGAAATGCCGGCATTTCCGGGTGAAATCGAAGATGCTATTGAAGAGGGTGTTCAATTGGTTTTGTTGGCTGCGCCGGCCAGGATTGAAAGAAGTGAAGACGGCAGCCTGATTGGAGCCCAGGTGACCAGGATGGCTCTGGGGTCACCGGATTCTTCAGGAAGACGGCGGCCGGTACCTGTTTCCGGACCGGAATGTTGGTTAACCGCAGATGCGGTCATTGCTGCAGTTTCACAGATTCCCGTGCTGGATGGGCTGGAATCGGCCGAGCACAAGGGAGACTGGCTGGTTAGCCATCCCGGGCACGAGGGCAGTGAGGCGCTTCTCGCAGGTGGCGATGCCACGGGTGTAGGTATTGCAGGTAACGCAATCATGCAGGGGCGGCTGGCCGCGGAGCAATTACATCGCAGACTGAGTGGCGCAGGTGCCGAGGGTGAAAAAGACGGCGACTTGCACACAATCAATTCTGAACAGGTATTGTTTACCAGCAAAGAGTCGTGTTCGGCAGTTCAACCGGCCAAGCTGCCTGGTGAGTTACGGCTGGCCGAAGACAAGGGGGAATTCACTGGAACGATCACCGAAAGCCAGTTCCTGGCAGAGGTCGATCGATGCTTTTCCTGCGGGCTGTGCTCCGGCTGTGAGCAGTGTTATATGTACTGCACTTCGGGTTGCTTTACCCCGCTGGAATCACCCGGCCCGGGCAGGTATTTTGCACTGAACCTCGACAGTTGCAAAGAGTGCGGAAAGTGCGTTGAAGTTTGTCCCTGCGGGTTCCTGGAAGTTGTCCCGGCACCCGCCTGAGCGCTTCAGTATTTCCAGCACCCAACCTCGCTGTCTTTGCTGATGATGGTGTGGGGCAGCGAAGACATCAGTTTTTTGAAGTCCCTGCGGTCGAGCCAGATCAAGTGCTCGTGGTCGCCTGCTTCTATATAGACGTCAGCGGTGTATTGAAGATCGTCGTCCCAGATCACCTCGATGCCATAAGCTGCTCCGAAAGCGGGGACTGCACCCAGTTCGCAATCGACAAACAGTTTCGCAAACTCTGCTTCGCTGGCCTTGACCAGGCTTCGATCGAGTTCTTCGTTAACCCAGGCAATTTCAAGTGAGTGGCTGGCCGGCAGAACGCTGAGTACATAACCCGCGTCATCACGCAGGACTACGGCCTTTGCGACCTGGTGCGCCGGAAGGTTGGCAGCGCGTGCGGAACCCCTCGCGGTAGCGGAATGTGCATGTTCCACTAAATCGTAGGTGATCCCGTTAGCCTTCAGATAATTAATCAGGGTTTGTGCGATGGCCATGATCTCGTGTTCCTCTTATGCTGTGAACGTCCATAAGTTATAAAAAGCTAATATAGCAGCTTTTTATACGGCAATGTAGGGACGGTAATCCGGGTGGTACATGCAATTTCGCACGTACTCCCGGATGTCGTCCGGTTCAGGGTAGCTTGCCAACCCGGCGTCCCAGGCCAGCCTGCAGACAGCAGCTGCGATTGCCAGTGAGATCTGCCGGATCTTGCCAAGGTCCGGGTAGATCGTGCCAGCGGTCAGCTCTTCTTCGGTGACCATGTGCGCCAGCGTTTTGGCAGCGGTGAAGAACATTTCATCGGTGACTTTGCTGGCGCCGCAAACCACGGCGCCCAATCCTACACCGGGGAAAATGAACATGTTGTTGCCCTGGCCCGGCACGTGGATTCGGCCTTCGATCCGAACGGCGGGGAAGGGGCTTCCGCTGGCGAAAATGGCGTTGCCATCGGTCCACTTGTAGGCTTCCTCAGCGGTGCACTCTGCCTTGGTGGTCGGGTTGGACAGCGCAAAAACTATCGGCTGTTCGCAATGCTTCTGCATGGCTTTCACCACGTCCTCGGTGAAAGTATGCGCATGACCGCTGGCGCCGATCAGAATCGTAGGCTGCACCCGTTTGACGACTTCGAGTAATTCAGCAGCCGGCTCTTCGTCCCTCGCGTAAGGGACCTTGTGTTCTTCCAGCCCGCTTTCGCGGGTCGTCGTAACCAGCCCCCTTGAGTCGCACATCCAGACCAGTTTGCGCGCCTCTTCGGTGGTCATGCTGTGTTCGTCGGCAATGCCGGCGCAGATCATGTCAGCGATGCCTACCGCGGCTGATCCCGCTCCACAGAACACGATGCGCTGGTCTGAAAGGTGCTCTTTACGAATCCGCATGGACGCCAGAAGTCCCGACAAGGCCACGGCGCCGGTACCCTGGATATCATCATTGAACGAGAGGACGTCGTCGCGGTAGCGGTTCAGCAGGGGGAAAGCCTTGTCGTTGGTGAAGTCTTCCCACTGGATCAGCACGTGTGGCCAGCGGGCTGTGGCCGCCTGTACAAATTCATCGACGATTTCGTAGAACTCATCGCCGTGTACGCGCCGGTGTGTGATGCCCAGGTACAGTGGATCGTTGAGCAACTCTTCATTATCGGTACCCACATCCAGCAAGATGGGTAATGTGCGGTTGGGGTGCAGGCCGGCGCCGGCCACGTACAGCACCAGTTTGCCGATCGGTATTCCCATTCCGTTGGCGCCGAGGTCGCCCAGACCCAGTATTCGGCTGCCATCTGAAATCACGATGATGTCGACTTCGTCGGCGGGCCAGTTGCCGAGAACCTCGGCTATGCGTCCTTTCTGGTGCAAATTCAGATACATGCCACGGTTTTTGCGGTAGATATGTCCGAACTGCTGGCAAGCGTAGCCGACGGTTGGCGTGTACATGATGGGCGTCATTTCTTCCAGGTTTTCCATCAAAACACGGTAAAACAGGGTGGCGTTTCGGTCCGCCAGACCTATCAGAAACGTGTACTTGTCCAGCGGGTCTGTGTGGTGCCAGTAGTTCTCCATCACCCGCTGGACCTGCTCCTCCATGTCGGCACGGAACGGCGGAAGCAGGCCGCTCAAACCCAGCGCGACTCGCTCCTCAAATGTGAATGATGTTCCCTTGTTCAGCCAGGGGTCATTGAGAATGTCGAGGCCCCGTTTGCGGACCTTGATCGGATCGGCTGTGCTAGGAAGCCTGAATGGTGTTTCCTGTGACATAGTGGGTACCCTTCCTGCGTTTCTGTTTCGGAGATGACGATTGTCATGGGCGAAACGAGGTTGAATTGGATACCTTGAGTATCTCTCCGCAAGGCCGGACCCTTAGTGATCTTTGTCATTGTTTTGCATGCTAACGTGGCATCAGTTCACTCATGACCATGCTGACGATTTCGAATCCTCCAGCGGCTTGTAACTGTTCAATAAATACATCTTTGAACAAGTCCGCTGTATTGGATTTAATTCTCTCCATGTCGCGTATGGAGACCCTGTTTCGTCTGCTTCCCCGGTTCTGACTGCGTTGCCAGTTACTGCGAAAGGCGACGAAAGGCTCCAGGATCATCACCTGTTTGAACACACTGAAGTCAGCGTCGGGGTCTATGTAGGCCATTCCAACCTGGGCGTCTTTGACCGGCACCAGATTATTAAAAAGATCAACGGTGGCATCCCCCGTAAATACAACCGCTGGAACCAGGTTCTCTGACTGTGC
>Ga0316189_10006067_pt1 | contig 11562 bp, 19 predicted proteins | sample LowCovwburrow_MG_FD_204930 | JGI IMG/M metagenome (GOLD analysis project Ga0316189, IMG submission 204930) | Coastal sediment microbial communities from Maine, United States - Lowes Cove worm burrow | ecosystem: Environmental > Aquatic > Marine > Coastal > Sediment | place: USA: Maine... | reverse complement strand
CTCGAGTAGCCTTTGAGCAGCCGTCAGACATGCCCGTCGACTATGTGCCGCCCGACTATAGGTCGATCACGGGACTGCGTCGTATCGGCCTGGACATTGAGGGCCACGACCCAGATCTGAACGAACTGGGACCAGGGGCGCATCGCAGCAACGGAAAGGTCGTCGGCGTCGCAGTCGGCTACTCTGAAAGCGACGCCTCGTACTACCCGACGTCGCACGATATCGGCCCCAACGTCGAGAACCCTGACACCTTCTGGGAGCGCCTGCGGTACGAGGCAAAAACCTTCGACGGCGAGGTCGTGGGCACCAACCTGCAGTATGACCTCGACTGGCTGGGCAAGCGACACGGCGTCGAGTTCCCGCTTGCAGACTTGCGCGACGTGCAAATCGCTGAACCGCTCCTGAACGAGAATCGACTGTCCTACAAGCTGGGCCTGTTGTCGTGGGAATACCTGCAGGCGAACAAAACGGACGACGATCTGCGCGGCCTGTACGGCCCCGGCTTCATCAAGAACATGAACCTCGTCCACCCAGGTCACGCAGCCCAGTACGGTGAAGGCGACGTCACCTTGCCGTGGCGCATCATGGACAAGCAGCTGGTCAGGCTCGAGGCCGAAGGCTTGATGCCACTCTTCCGCATGGAAAGCGCGTTGACACCTTTGCTACTGCGGATGCGATCAGCCGGTGTCCGCGTCGATATCGACAAGGCGGAGCAATCCTACGCTGCCTTGAAGGAAGAGCAGGCCAGCATAGAGGCCCGTTTAAACGACATGACCAGCGGTCACGTTGACATCTGGTCGGCGGAGTCAATCGCCCAAGCGTTCGATGCGATTGGCGCACCCTACAACAAGACCAAGACAGGCAAGCCGTCTTTCACCAAGGATTTCCTTGCGAACACCGACGTCGAGATTGGTAAGCTGATCAACGACGCGAGGACCAACGACAAGATCGCCGGCACGTTTATCAAATCCTATATCCTGGAAGGTCATGTTGATGGTCGAATCCACTGCATGTTCAACCAGCTGAAATCAGACGACAACGGTACGGTGTCAGGCCGCTTCTCGTCGTCGTCGCCCAACCTGCAGAACATCCCAGCGCGGCACCCGATCTTTGGCCCGCTCATGCGTTCCATGTTCATCCCTGACGAAGGCCAGCTCTGGGGATCGCTCGACTGGTCGCAGATCGAATACCGCCTGCTCGTTCACTATGCGTCGGTCACCAAAGGTATCGACGCGAGTCAAGCCGTTCGCATGTACCGAACGGACCCGAAAACGGACTTCCACACCGCCGCGGCAGAGATCGCGGGCGTTGACAGGAAGTCGGCTAAAGGCGTCAACTTCGGTGTCGTTTACGGGATGGGCATCCCGTCCCTCGCTGCGACGTTGGGAGTCACGATCCCCGAGGCGAAAGCGATCTTCCAGAAATTCCAGGACAACGCGCCTTTCATGAAAGGCATGCTGGATCGTTGTGCAGGTGTCGCAACGCACCGCGGGAGTATCAAAACGATCCTAGGCAGGAAGCGCCGTTTCGATATGTGGGAGCTAGCGTTTGAGGACCGCCCGACGAAGTACGTCCACACCGACGATCTTTCGGCGTTCATGCAGGACAACCCCAGCGCCTACAACAAAGGCCGCGCAGGCACTCACGCAGCCTTGAATTCTTTGCTGCAAGGGTCGGCTGCTGACCTGATGAAGAAGGCAATGGTCGACGCATGGCAGGCCGGGATATTCGAAGTCCTGACACCGCACCTGACCGTCCACGACGAACTTAACCAATCCGTTCCCGACACGAAGGAGGGGCACGAGGCTTTCGAGGAGCTGCGCGAGATCATGCAGACGGCCCTGAAGCTCGAAATCCCGATACTCGCGGATGGGACGCTGGGCCATAATTGGGACGAGGCAAAGTGACCGATTTTTGCGACGACGACCTGTCTAACCCAGACGACCCTTTGTGCGAGGAGGACACTCCAGACTCCGCATTCTTCTGGAATTTCCTGATCGTTTCGAACGGTCGTGCTGCTTACCAGGTTCACGGTGCCCGCGCGATGCGGAACAAAGTACTTTGCGCCGTTTTTGATCGCGTGGTTGAATTACTCCCCGCCGCAATCCAAGTTATGATTTATGACTGGGACAACGAAACCTGGAGACCCGACGATGACTGGAAACGCCATGGACACTGAAGGATCGAAACATGAGTAGCCTCCACACCAAATACCGCCCGCAAGCACTCGACGAAGTAGTCGGGCAGGAAGCCGCTTGCAATAGCCTCAGAGCGCAGCTGGCTGACGGGTCACAACAGGCCTTCCTGTTCGAAGGGCCCAGCGGTACAGGAAAGACAACGCTCGCCCGTATCTGCGCGAATATGCTGGGCACCACGGAACTGATCGAGATCGACGCTGCCACCCATACGGGCGTTGACTCGATGCGCGACGTCGCATCGCGCGCCGGCTTCGTCTCGCTCGAAGGCGGGGCAAAGGCCTTCATCGTTGACGAGTGTCACCGCTTGTCGAAACAGGCGTGGGAGTCGTTGCTGAAGGATATCGAGGAACCGCCTGAAGGCGTTTACTGGTTTTTCTGCACGACCGAAGGCAACAAGGTCCCGAAAACGATCAGGACCCGGTGTGTCGCTCACACCTTGCGCGAGGTCCCATGGCGCAAGCTGGTGGGCTTGCTCCAGAAGGTCGCGCAGGAAGAGGGCCTGAACCTGTCGGACGAGATCATCGACGTCGCAGCCGAAACAGCAGACGGCTCGCCGCGTCAGGCGCTCGTCAACCTGTCTGCAATCGCACACTGCCCCGACCAGTCGAGTGCCGAGGCAGCTCTGCAGCGCGCGTCGTCGCCTTCGGAGGCGTTTGATCTTGCCAAGCTGCTGATCAATCCCCAGTTCGATTTCGCCAAGGCTTGCGCCCTGCTGAAGTCAATGAAGGATATGCCGCCCGAATCCATCAGGCACGTTGTTCGCGCCTATGCGACGACGACCATTCTCGGCTCGCCTGACAATCGTTGGGCCCGCGGAGTCCTGCTCGCCTTTGAAGCTCCCGCCGTGGAGCAAAACCAGATCAGCGACATCCTTTGCCGCGTGATCACAATGGAAAAGTGGAAACGCTGATGACCATGCGCTGGCACAACCGCTTCATGGACCTCGCCACGATGGTGGCGTCCTGGTCAAAGGACCCATCGACGAAGGTGGGTTGCGTCATGGTCGACGACTACCGTCGTGTCGTCGGAATGGGGTACAACGGCTTCCCGCGCGGCGTCAACGACGCAGCCTCCCGCTATGAGGATCGCGAGACAAAGTATGCGCTGGTTCAGCACGCGGAAGCCAACGCGATCCTGAACGCAACGGGATCGGTGGTCGATTGCGTTGCATACATCACCCACCCGCCGTGCTCGACCTGCACCGGGCTGCTGATCCAGGGAGGGATCGGTGCCGTCATTTGCAAAGCACCCAATGCTGACCTGCGAGAGCGGTTCAAAACATCATTCGAATTGTCCCGCCTGATGCTGGGCGAGGCAATGGTCAGTTATCAAGAGATCGAGGATATGGAAGCCTGATGGGCAACAAGATCGAAATAACGAAGCAATACCGTTCGACGTCGCCTAAGGCAGGCATCATCGAAACGGACACGGTCGAGGTCGAAGGTGGCGCCGATGGCGCAGCCCGGTTCGTTTCCCGCATCAACGCAAACCCGCGCCACGAGTTTGAGATCATCGACTACAACGTCAAGCTGGTGACCAAGCTCGAAGGGCCCAGGATCATCAAGAATCCCACAGGCGGTGGGACCGGAAAACTGATCACCTGATCGAAAGAATACCTGTTGACAATCGCGCTGTCTTGAACCATTGTGCCTAGACACAACGGAGATAGACATGACAATCGCAGCAGCAGTAAACGAAATCCGGGACGAGCTCGCAAAGGGCTCGCCCGTCACCATCCTCGACGAAATCGCAGCCGACTACGACCTGAACCCGGTCCTCGTCGCACGCAAGTTTGCCGAAACCTTCGGCACGTCGCACACCGAATACCAGCCTCCCGTCGAAATCGACACGACCGGCCCTCGCGTCCGTCGTGCCCGCGTGATCTTCGCGTCGGAATTCGAAGGCGGCCCGAACATCGCAGGCAGCACGTTTAAACGCCACGGTCGCGTACTCGTCGCAATCGCCGCGACGTCAGCAGGCATTCATTTCCTTGACGAGGCTGGCGCCCGCAAGGTCCTGCGCTTCAAAACCGTCAACGCAATCGACGCCTTCGTCACCGCAAACTTCTGAGGAGACAACCATGTATCGCATCGCAGCCCGCCAGGACGGCCAGATCATCGTTCAGGCACGAGAAAACAACACCTTCCTGACCGCCGGTCGTCGCTTCGACGCCTTGTACTGCGACAAGGAAATCCTCCTGATCATGGATCCCGATGGCCCCAACGTCGTCCATCGAGGGGGCACGATGTACCGCAAGAAAGGGTTTGATTGCATCGCAGCCTTCCTTGACTCGAAGTCACGCGACTTCCCAGCCTTCCATATCGAGGAGACGGACGTCACGATCACGGGCAACACACTGTCGTGGAAGCGCCCGCCTGTCTACGCACTGCCTTGGTCGAGGAGGCCGGTGGGCAACGTGCTCGAGGAAATGGCTATCGACGGGTTCCGTCGTCGCATCGAATCCGCATCCCGGAACAACCTGGGCAGGCCCGGCGTCAAGAAAATGCTGCAGGACGTACCGCCTTGGGCACGTCGCGGCCTTCCTGACGGGATGTGGCGCAACCTCGTCGAGGAGTTTTACCCCGGCCTTTAAAAAAAACTAGGTGCGACGAAAATAACTGTTGAGTTTCTCGCCGCACCGCCTATAAGCAAGTCATCGACGCAACACGGAACAGGAGACACGATCATGGCACATATCCGCGAACAGGGCATCCTCGAATTCTCGACCATCGACGCAGCGAAGGCTTTCGCTCGCAACGTCCACGGCAAGGTTCACTACTCCGTCAAAGTCGACGCATTCCTGCCCACCGGCGACGACCGCGGGTTCCCGGGCATGACGTTCCTGACCGTGTCGCGTCGTCAGTTCCTTGACGCAATCGAAGGCATGGGACGCACGCTGGTGGACGAGCGTGGCGGCAAAATCCGCTTGCACGTCGAACCCGCCGCAAGCGACTACCACAGCGCCCACGTCGCCTTCTACTGATCGCAGCCCAACAACCTCAAACAACGGAGACCGACATGACCAACAACACTCACACCACCCGCGAAGGATGGATGCTCGACTTCACCGAAAAGGCCCGCCCGATCTTCAAGGAGCACGGCTACGAAATCCCGCCCGTCCGGATGTCAATCGGCTTTACGTCGAAAGGCGCCCGCGGCAATCGCATCGGCGAGTGCTGGTCTGACTGCTCGTCCGAGGACGGCGCCTGCGAAATCTTCATCACCCCGACCATCGGTGACGCATCGCGCATTGCGGACATCCTGACCCACGAACTGATCCACGCGATCCTCGGGCATGAGGTCGGGCACAAGAAGCCTTTTGTCGATTGCATGAAAAAGGTCGGCCTCGAAGGCAAGCCTACGGCGACCGTCGCGGGTGACGCATGGAGAGCGTGGGCAGAGCCGATCCTTGACGAGCTGGGCCCAATGCCTCATGCTGAATTGACTTCCGGTAGCAGCAGCGAGAAGAAGCAAACGACGCGCATGCTGAAGTGCGAGTGCCCAGAATGCGGCTTCACGATGCGGACGACCGCGAAGTGGCTCGAGGCAATCGGCGACCCGCGCTGCATCGACAACGAGTGCCGCGGCGCGCTCAATATCGGCTGAACAACCAAGCCCCGGGCTGCGACGGCCTGGGGCACATCCTTGAAGGAGGAACCACGATGGACGAATGGATCAAAAAAGCGGCCAACCCGACTCCGGCAGAAGCAAGTGAGCTTATGGGCGAGGCGGTGGGCGATGCGATGGCGGAAGCCATGGGCGAGATCAACCCGAGGATTTGGTGCATCATACAAGAGCAGATCATGACCAAGCCTCATGACACGGTGCACGCGAATGCCGTGATCAACGCGGCCTTGTCGGCCGTCATAACCTGGACCATGGCTATGGGGTCGGGTGGCCAAACCTTCGGGCGGGACAACGACGAAATCCTGCGCCAGAAAATAGGCCATATGGTCACCGCTTGCAGTGAAACCCCGCTCAGGTTGGACAAAGCCACCGCCATCGCATCATCGGTAGGCAAGCTGAAACTGATGGATGACGCCATGAAGGGACTGTCGAACACCCTGGTGTCTAATTCCATGGTCATCAAAGGCATCACCGAACTCCTGAAAAGGAGGGAGTGATGCTGGAGCTCATCCTGGCACTTGCACCGACCTACGTCCCGACTGACGTCGAAATGACGTGGGGGACCTACCTCCTCAACTGGCTGATGTTCTTCGGGTCGGTCGTTGGGGCGCTGGTGATGATCATCCTTGCGGTCATCGCCCTGCTGTTCTTCGTCGCAATCATGACCTGGGAGTGAACATCATGCTGCACGCAGCACTAGGACTGATCATCAAGAACCCTGACGGTACGACACCTCCCGACGCGATGGAAGGCGTCGTTTGGGATCAGGTGGGCACCATCGCGATTGCAGCCTTGGGTCCTGTCGGGATCATCATGGCGTTTATCCTCGGCCTGATCCTCGCGATCTGGATCGTCTACCTGATCGTGTTCAAGCAATGAGCGCCTCCGCCAAAAAGGTGCGCGGCGAGGAGCGTTGGTGGCCGGCCGTGAACGGCAGGCCAGCGACGACCCTCGGCAAGTTCGAAACCTCAGCCGAGGCGCGCGAGGCTGCGAGGTGGTACGTCGTAAGGGTGTTCCAGCTCAAGCCGGGCGAGGAGCGCCTTGCTGCCGATATCGCAAACGAGCTGGGAGTGCCCGCCAGTTTCGTTCACGAGATTCCCGACCTTGAGGACCGCGATGATTACTCCTTGCACGTCGCGGACGGCTTGAACGGTCGAGTATTCGAACGACCGCGCAGGGCATGGACCTTGTACCGTGAGCCGGAATAAGCGCCACAACCTTCGCAACCCCTGGGCCAGGATACTCCTGACCTCAGGGGCGTTTAAACGTCGCGTTGTCGAGAGCAAAAAGCGCAAGGCTGCGCGACGAAAGCAAAAGCATCCAAAGAAAGGTGTCGATTGATCGTTGACAAGTCGCTTATGATTTGCTACTGATGATCACGGGCGACGACGTCCGACGAAACAGAAAACCGGAGAAACGACGATGACCTTCAAACCTTCCCCCGCGCAGCAAGCCTTCTACGACTGGGTCGCAAACGAGCGCGGTCACTGCATCCTGACGGCCGTCGCAGGCGCTGGCAAGACCACCACCATCCTCAACGGCATTTCGATGATGCGCGGCAAGGTCCTGATGACCGTTTTCAACAAAAAGATGGCCGACGAGATCAAGGAGAAGCTCCTCGACCGGAAAGACCTGCGTGCCCGCGCTGATTTCGACAACAAGACCGACCGCGTCGAGTCGTCCACGTTGCACGCGCTGGGCTTGGGCATCGTCCGCGGAATGACCTACCCGAACCGTCCGGAGATCGACGACAAAAAGGTAGCGAAGCTGGTCGAGCAGATCATCCTCACGAAGGAAGCCACGGAGCAGCAGATTCGTGACGACCTGCGCGAAATGGCCCCCACGATCCTTCAGTTCGTTTCGATGGCGAAAAACCGTGGTTTCGTTCCCCCGCAGCAGGTCAAGAACGGCTTGACCGATTGGGACAACGTGGACGCATGGTTCAACATGGCCTACACCTTCGACATTGGCGAAACGCTCGAGGACGAGCAGATCAACACCGCAATCGGTTTTGCCCGCACCGTCCTGCGCGCCTCGACCCAGGACATTTCGACCATCGACATGGACGACATGATCTACCTCCCGCTTGCTCGTCGCGTCAACCTGCGCCCGTGGCATCGTTTCAACTGGGTCCTGATCGACGAGGCACAGGACACCAACCCGTCCCGTCGCGCACTCGCCCAGCTCGTCATGGCTGATGGCGCCCGCCTTGTCGCGGTCGGTGACCCGCACCAGGCCATCTACGGCTTCACGGGCGCGGACAACGATTCCCTCGAGCAAATCAAGGCTGCGATGAACGCGAAGGAGCTGCCGTTGACCGTGTCGTACCGCTGCCCGCGTGCCGTCGTCAATCACGCACGCCAGTGGGTCGATCATATCGAGGCGCACGAGTCGGCTCCTGAAGGCTCGGTCACCCAGCTCGACTATGCCGATATCGTTGAGCAGCTGCGCGCAGCCAACCCCAGCGAGACGGCTGTCCTGTGCCGCATGAACAAGTACCTCGTCGGTCTCTGCTTCAAGCTCATCCGCGAAGGTATCGCGGCGAAGATCGAAGGCCGGAACATCGGCGAGGGCCTGATCAAGCTGGCCACGCGCTGGAAAACGATCAAGACGGTCAACGCGCTGGAAAACAAGCTGCACGAGTACCGCGACCGGGAGGTTGCAAAGGCGATGGCGAAGTCGCAGGAGCAGCGGGCGGAGCGCATCGTTGACGAGGTCGCGACGATCCTGGTCGTTGTCGAGCGTGTCCGCGCCCAGGGCGCCAATCAGGTCACCGACGTCGTTGCAGCCATCGAAGAAATCTTCGCTGACGGTGTTGCAGAGTCGGGCATGATCACGCTCTGCTCCGCGCACAAGTCGAAGGGCCTCGAGTGGGACAAGGTGTTCCTCCTGGGTCGCGAGGAACTGATGCCCAGCCCGTTCGCAAAGCAGGACTGGCAGGTTCAGCAGGAGCACAACCTGATCTATGTTGCCGTCACTCGTGCAAAGGCGCACCTCGTCGAGGTGTTCGGCGTCCGCGAGGAAAACGATCCCACGAAGGAGGAAGATTGATCATGGTAGACTTGACCCGTCGTGGGTTCCTGATCGGTACGGGTGCGTTTGCTGCAACGGTAGCAATCGCGCCCAAACTGATCCTGCCCGAAAAGACCCTGGTCGCGAACGCCCAGGGCATCATCGTCGAAATGGGGAGGCCCGTTCTTTCGCATCCGGCTACAACGTTGATGCACCCCGACCCTGCACTTCGCTGGGTCATTCCTCACGCGAAGGTCAAGTTTCCGATTGGGCGGGTGATGCGAGCCTGGGCGGGTCACGAGGAAATCAAGTGGGACCAGCGCAAAATGTCCTTCCAATTCAACTCGTCGGACGGGATGCTCGAATTCTGGGATATGGAGATCGCTGATCCTGTCCACGACGCATTTGTGATCCCGAACTTCCTCGCGCTGGTCGAACGGAAAACCTGATGGGCGACGTCGTATACTTGAAACCCAAGGCTGCGCGAACGAGCGACCCCCTCAACAGGCGCTGGATTCGCGTTCTCGCTGGGGTCATCGTGTTTTCGCCCGTGATCATGGGGGCAGCGATGGGGATAGCCTTCACGCCCGCGGAGAATGAGGCACAGGCGCAAATCGAGGCCCAACGGTAACCTTATTCGTTGCTTGAACCAACAGTCGCGCATTGCGTATAAGCGACTACCATAGGAGAACGACATGAAACTGCTTTTTCACTTCACCCGCAAGGATCGCACCGTCCCAGAAAAGTGGGGCTACGTTCCCAGCCAGTGGCTCGAGACAGGCGTGATGTCTGCACTGTTGTACCATGGCTATCCTTTCGCCAATTTCGAGGTCCCACAGAAGTCGCCTATCAGGCGTGGCGACATGCTTGCTGAACCCTCCAACGACATCCCCACCTTCAGGTTGAAGGTCATGCCGCGGGGAGGTCAACCCTTGCTTATCCTGCTCGAAGGGGAGCAACACCTTGTCGATCATCCCGACGTCGCGACGTTCCCAGACGCTCGTCGCATCGCAGCCTTGCAACAGAAGAAGGACTGAACATGGCCTTGGCAATTTCACTGGACATCGAAACGATGTCCACGAACAAGGACGCCGTCGTACTGACGATTGGCGCAACGACGGTCAGCCTCGACGGCTCGACCGAGAAAACCTTTGACGTCGCACTTGACGCACAGGAGCAGATCGACTCCGGTCGCCACGTTTCGATGGACACCGTTTTCTGGTGGATGCAGAAGTCGAAGGCTGCGAGGGACGCCGCCTTCAGTCGGTTCAAAATCCCGCCGGAGGCCGCACTCCTTGCGTTGCGGTCGTGGCTTGAGGAGCAAGGACTCGGTATCCCGATCTTCACCAGCGGCCCATCCTTCGACGCAGCCATCCTGGAATCGTTGGGCGAGCCGTACAATATCAGTCCTTGGGATTTCCGCCAGTCGCGGGACGTTCGCACGATCAGGGACGGCCTGCACGGTAACGAGGCATTCGAGGCCGAATACCTCGACGCAAAGGCCGGCATGGTCGCGCATAACGCCCTTGAGGATGCGATCCTGCAGGCCGTCGCAGTGCGCCACTGGCTGCGAGCCATCGCGTAACCCCACAAGCAGAGGTACTACCATGACCAAAGAATTCGAAGCCGCGAAAGCGGAGGCAATCATCAAGCAGGCGAGGGGCTGGAAGGCAAAGGCCTCAGGCTTGGAGAGTGCAAACCACCTCCTCATCATCGTGGAGTTGGAGGAAAGGCTTGCCCGTTTCAAGGCCGAGGCGAGGGCTGCATCGTATGGTGCCGAACTAGCGCAGCTCAAGCTCTGGTGCGCAAAGAAGCGTTACCGAGGCGAGGACGTTCCCAAGGCACTGACGATCCGGCAACTGGACGACTGGCGGCCGAACGGGGAGAACCCGAACGGGGAGAAGCCGGAATGACACCTGCCGAAATGCGGAAGCGCGCCCACGATATTTCGCGCCGGGCAGACGAGCTTGAGGCCGTGGAAAAGACCATCAAGTTCCTGCAAAACTCAGGGTCGAAACCCGACGTCACGGTCAGGTTTTCGGCCTGGAGTACCGATGAGGCAAGTCAGGCTGCGAGCAGCGTCCGCGAGTACCTGCAAGCGTCCTGGGATCACCAGAAGGTCCTCGAGCATTTCACCGCTCGTCGCGATGCCTTGAAGAGGCAGTTTGCGTGACGTTTCTCGAGGAGAACAAGGAGCGCCTCGACGCCCTCAAGGCCGAGCTTGGTCTTACCGGTGTCGAGCCGTACCTGATCGACGGGAAGCCCGGCTTGATGGCCCCCAGTTTCGAGGTTCGCGAAATCCTGCGCAAGGTCTGGAAGGCGGAAGCCATTTCGTCGAAATATCGGTTCACCGGCGTGGGCTCTGATCCCAAGGCCGCGTTGGCCGACATGCTCGAGAACATGCGTGACTTTGACGAGGAGCTGACTCGTCACATCGCAGCCTTGGGTGAAGCAATTGGAGGTCCTGATGGCTGAAAACTCTTCAACGAAAACGGTCCGCACACTCCTTGTTCGTCAGGGGTCGCACGTCCAACGGTTCGAAGACAAGCTGACTCCTGGTATCCCGGACATGGGTGCGACGATGAAGTGTGGTCGGTATGCGTTCCTCGAAGGCAAGTTCCTGAAGACGCTGCCGATGCGCGACTCGTCGCTGATCAGGTTCGGTGGGAAGGACGAACCGAGGCTGGCCCATCAACGCAACTGGCTCAAGGCGCACTACTACGCC
>Ga0316189_10006065_pt1 | contig 11564 bp, 11 predicted proteins | sample LowCovwburrow_MG_FD_204930 | JGI IMG/M metagenome (GOLD analysis project Ga0316189, IMG submission 204930) | Coastal sediment microbial communities from Maine, United States - Lowes Cove worm burrow | ecosystem: Environmental > Aquatic > Marine > Coastal > Sediment | place: USA: Maine... | reverse complement strand
TGCACAGACGTGTTTTAAAAACTTGGCCTTCCCTTCTTTTTGTCCAATGGATATAAAACGCTTTTTGTCATAAAAACTGTTCTCGTCGTTATGGGCAAGCAGGTTTTTTACAAGAAGGCGTTTGTTAATCATGTTTCTTTGTTCCAAATAGTAGCCGACGCTTGGGCCGTGGGCGTAATAGTCAGGTCAGCAATATTCACGTGAGCCGGACGAGTGACCACAAAAAGTAAAGTTTCGGCGATATCTTCTGCCACCAAAGGCTTAAAACCATCATATACCGTATCGGCACGTTTATCATCCCCTTTAAAACGTACGTTGCTGAACTCAGTTTCGACCGCTCCGGGGTTTACGGCGCCCACCCGAATTCCATAGGGGTTCAAATCCATACGCATACCCGTAGTTAACGCATCTACGGCATGCTTGCTCGCACAATATACATTGCCCTTCGGGTAGACTTCTTTACCCGCAGTAGAACCAATGTTAATAATTTGGCCGGACTTTCGCTCTACCATTATTGGAATAACGGCTTTTGAAACATAAAGCAATCCTTTTACATTGATGTCTAACATGGCGTCCCAGTCTTCAGAATTACCTTCGTTAATGGGGTCGAGACCGTGGGCATTGCCAGCGTTATTGATTAAAACGTCTATGTTCGAAAAAGCTTCAGGTAACGAGCCTATAGCCTCAGAAACCGTATCTTTTTCGCGAACATCAAAATTGAGGGTGTGTACTTTGGTCTTTTTCCCAAGTTCTGCCTTAAGAGCGTCGAGACGTTCTTGGCGTCGGCCACAAAGAATCAAATCAAACCCTTTAACTGCAAAAAGTATGGCGGTCGCACGGCCAATACCACTTGTTGCTCCTGTAATCAATACTGTTTTTTTCATAATTGTTCTATTTTTATTGGTTAAGGTACTTCAAACCCGTTGGCTGCCTCCAATAGGATAAACCAGTCTTGTAATTCCAAATTGATTGTGGTAGCTTCCATTGCTGCCATCAAACGTGATTTTGTTGTTGTGCCCACTACCGGGAAAACTCTGGAAGGATGTTTCAAAACCCAGGCTAAAAGTAATTGATCGGTAGTAGCACTATATTTTTGTAACATAGGTTCAACACTCTTTTTTATCCTTTCGGAAGTCTCGTTATCTTCCTTGAAATAAGATCCAAGCGGACTCCAACACATCGCCATTCTATTGTTCGCTATACAGTCGTCAAAAGTACCGTCGTACATAACGTCGTTCTGGGTCAATGAAAACTCGACCTGATTACCCGCCACTGGAATAGCCGACTCAAGAAGGGTAATCTGAGATGAGGTAAAATTAGATACTCCGAAGTCTTTTACTTTACCTTCCATTTGTAACTTTAAAATTGCTCCCCCAATTTCCTCAGGATGCATCAATGGGCTCGGCCTATGAAGTAATAGCATATCCAAATAATCGGTTTTAAGGTTTTTAAGCGACCTTTCCACTGACCAAATGATATACTCTTTCGAATATTCATAATGTTTGACCCTATTTTTCTTACCCTTGGCATCGAATTGAATACCGTATTTACTAATCAGTTGTATACTTTCCCTTGAAATACCGCTCTCTGAGAATGCCTTTCCGAAATCGGCTTCGGTCGTGTAATCCCCATAGATATCGGCATGGTCGAAAGTGGTTATCCCAATCTCTAAGCAATGGTTTATCATGTCGGCCATTTCCATTTTTGAAAATCGTTTGCCCCAAATTCCCCAAGTCATGGTACCGGCAATAATATTGGAATAAAAAGTGTTCTTTTGCATAAGCAGGTTAAATTAAAAATAAATCCCTTAAAAACTTCATAAAAATAGGGGCTTACCAAATTTTTTAACCAATCATTAACAGCGATACAGTGAATTAATTTTCAATTTGCATCCCTATTTAAAATAGAACTGACCAAAACCAAAATTTATAAAATTGTATGGAGGAAAATACTACTATTGATATTAGTGCAGTGAATGAAAAAATCGCCCAAGAGAGTGCGTTTATCGACTTGCTGGTATTAGAAATGAACAAAGTGATCGTAGGCCAAAAGCATATGATTGAACGATTGCTTATAGGCCTTCTTGGACAGGGGCATATTTTGTTAGAGGGAGTTCCGGGCTTGGCAAAAACCTTGGCTATAAATACCTTGGCCAAAGCCGTAAAGGGAAGCTTTAGTCGTATACAGTTCACCCCCGACCTTTTGCCGGCCGATGTAGTAGGTACGATGATTTACAATATGAAGCTTAATGACTTCTCAATAAAAAAAGGCCCCATCTTCGCAAATTTTGTGCTTGCAGATGAAATTAATCGTGCTCCCGCCAAAGTTCAATCAGCCCTTTTAGAGGCCATGCAAGAAAAGCAGGTGACCATTGGCGATGAAACTTTTATTCTTGACAAGCCATTTTTGGTTATGGCAACCCAAAACCCTGTTGAACAAGAAGGCACCTATCCGCTTCCTGAAGCACAGGTAGACCGTTTTATGCTTAAGACCGTTATCGACTACCCCAAAATGAACGAAGAGCAGTTGATCATGCGTCAAAATCTTCTGGGTGCCTATGAAACCGTTAAACCGGTTGTAACCGTTAAGCAGATTCTAAGTGCCCAAAAAGCGGTGCGGGAAGTTTATATGGACGAAAAAATAGAGAAGTACATTCTCGACCTCGTTTTCGCCACGCGCTACCCCGAAAAATACAATCTTGAACAGCTCAAGCCACTAATCAGTTTCGGTGCTTCCCCAAGGGGTAGTATTAATTTGGGTATCGCGGCCAAATGTTTTGCCTTTATAAAACGTCGCGGCTACGTAGTACCTGAAGACGTTAGGGCCGTTGTGCACGATGTATTGCGACATAGAATTGGCATCACCTACGAAGCTGAGGCCGAGAACATTACTTCCGAAGAAATTATCAACAAGATCGTAAACGAGATCGAAGTACCTTAAAAAGGTTCAAGGTTTAAGGTTAAAAGTTCAAGGTTAGAAAACCTTTGAACATTAAACACTGAACTTTAAACGCCCATGGATACTAAAGAGCTACTTAAGAAAGTACGTAAGATTGAGATTAAGACACGTCGTCTGTCCGATCATATTTTTGGTGGTGAATACCACTCCACTTTCAAGGGTCGTGGTATGACCTTTAGCGAAGTGCGGCAGTACCAGTTCGGAGATGATGTACGTAGTATCGATTGGAACGTTACTGCTCGCTACAACGAACCTTACGTAAAGGTTTTTGAAGAAGAGCGCGAACTAACCATGATGTTGATGGTCGATGTGAGCGGTTCTGAAATGTTCGGAACGACAAACCAGTTTAAAAAAGAAATTATCACCGAAATATCGGCTACCTTGGCGTTTTCGGCCCTTCAAAATAATGATAAGGCCGGGTTGATACTTTTTTCGGATGAGGTCGAACTTTTCATTCCTCCTAAAAAAGGAAAAAGTCATGTTCTCCGTATCATACGTGAATTGTTGGAGTTCAAACCAAAAAGCAATCGTACCGACATTGCTGAGGCCTTAAAATTTCTAAGTAGTGTAATGAAGAAGAAAGCTATCGTTTTCTTGCTTTCCGACTTTATCGACGAAGATTATGAAAAGAACTTGAAAATCTCGGGGAACAAACATGATTTAACAGGCATCCGGGTTTTTGACGAACGAGAGGAAATCATTCCCAATTTAGGTATGGTTCAGATGCAGGATGCAGAGACCGGAAAGCTTCGATTGGTAAACACACAATCAAAAAGCGTGCGTTATGCTTATGGGAATTATTATCGCCAACGTATCGACTATTTCAAGGAAACTTTTACCAAATCGGGCTGTGGGGTATTGAGTTGTCGTGTCGATGAAAGTTATGTGAAAAAATTATTGGGTTATTTTAAGCGTAGAGGTTAATGTTAATTAAAAATTCAAGGTTAAAAGTTCAAGATGCTACAATGCTGCTAAAGCGATGTGCCCTACTTTTTCTTTTATTCTTGGCAAAGCAAGGCTTTTCACAAAAGAATCCTTCGGTCGTTTCCGAGGTAGACACAACTTCAATTAAAATAGGTGAACAGATTAAATTTACGGTAACCGTAGAGACAGATACTACCGCACAGGTTATCTTTCCGGAAGGACAAACTTTTTCTCCTTTGGAGACCGTAGAAGCTTTTGCGACAGATACGACCCGCAAGAACGACCGGATGACTTTGCAGAAAATCTATGCGCTAACCCAGTTCGATTCGGGATCTTATAAACTACCGGCCCAGCGCATCGAAGTTAACGGCAAGGGATATTTCACCGATTCGACCCAAATTAACGTGGCGAACATACCTGTAGATACGCTCGCCCAAAAAATGTTCGACATCAAACCGTTGAAGCAGGTCGAAAAAAGTAATGCGAAATTCTGGAAAATACTTTTGGGCATTCTTCTGGCAGTAGCAGTTGTTGCCGGACTGATTTATTGGTTCCTCTTTCGTAAGAAACCGCTGACCGAAGAAGAAAAAGAAGCGCTCCTACCCCCTTACGACAAAGCTTTACTGGAACTTAAAAAACTCGAAAACTCTAAATATCTTATCCAAGACGAGTACAAACAATACTATTCGGAATTGACGGATATTGTCCGTTCGTATCTGGAAGAGGACGTTCATGTTACCGCATTGGAAAGTACTACCGACGAGTTGATTTTCAAACTCGAAATGCTCCGCGATGCTGGAGAACTGAAAATTGAAAACGACACCCTACAACAGTTCAAGCGTATTCTACAAACGGCTGATTTGGTCAAATTTGCCAAATCTAAACCGGAGACTTCTGTCGCCGAACAAGACCGAAAATCGATAGAACAGATTGTAATAAAAACCCATGATGCCTTACCTGAACCTACCCTCGAAGAATTGATGGAGCAGGAAGAATTTCAAGAAGAACTTACCCGAAAAAAGCAAAAGAAGAAAGTAATAATTGCAAGTGTGGCCGCATTGGCCGTTTTTTTGCTCTCAACAGGAATCGCAATTTCTTATTACGGTTTTAGCTATGTAAAAGACACGGTTTTGGGCCACCCTACCAAAGAGCTTTTGGAAGGGGAATGGATCGCCAGCACTTATGGTTACCCTCCCATAAGTATAGAAACGCCCGCAGTATTAAAGCGTCAAGAAGTTAAACTGACCCCAGACATGAAGGCCAATATTCAAGACCTTCAAATTTTCATGTATCGAAGCTCGGTCGGTTTATTTACAGTCGGTACTTCTTCTACAACGCTGACACAAGAAACCGAACCTAATTTTGACCAGTCGATTGAAATGTTTCTTAAAAATCTTGAGAGCAAAGGGGCCAAGAACATTATTACCAAACAAGAAGAATTTGTTACGGTAACCGGTATTAAGGGCATAAAAGTTTATGGTAGCGGAAAATTTGCTGTACCCGAATCGAAAGAACTTGTAAAAGGAAAGTATAGTGTACTTCTCTTTGGCGGAAAAGGGTTTCAACAGCAAGTCATCTTAACTTGGTTACAAGATGATACCTATGCCGAAGAAATCGTAGAACGCATTTTAAATACGGTAGAAGTAAAAACGGAAGTATAGATGTTAGAAAATATATCATTCGCAAACCCGGAATTCTTTTGGTTGCTGTTATTGCTTCCATTGGCCGTGCTATGGTATTTTTATAAGCGCCGAGAACAGGTAGCATCATTAAAACTTCCAACAATAAAAGGATTTACCAGACAGGGCTTCCTTCCAAAATTAAAACCATTTTTATTTGTAATGCGGCTGTTGGCACTCTCATCGATCATAGTCGCGATGGCTAGACCACAGACCGAAGATATATCCACAAGAACAAAAACCACAAAAGGCATTGATATTGTCATGGCAATCGATGTATCGTCTAGTATGTTGGCACGCGACCTCAAACCGAACCGCCTGGCAGCGTTAAAAGAAGTAGCCGCAAAGTTTATAAAAGAACGGCCGAATGATCGGATCGGGCTGGTTGCCTATGCAGGCGAGGGCTACACCAAAACGCCCATTACGAGTGATAAATCAATTGTATTGAGTGCGCTGCGTGAAATTACATATGGGCAGCTCAACGATGGTACGGCTATTGGCATGGGGCTAGCAACTTCGGTCAATCGCCTAAAGGAAAGCAAGGCCGCTAGCAAAATTATTATTTTGCTTACAGATGGCGTGAACAATTCAGGTTTTATCGAACCGCAGACCGCTGCCGATTTGGCCATTGAATTCGGCATTAAAACCTATACGATCGGTCTTGGCACCAATGGTAATGCACTTTCTCCGATTGCCTATAACTCAGATGGGTCATTTCGATATGGTATGCGACAAGTAGAAATAGATGAAGATTTGCTAAAAGATATCGCGAAAGTTACTGGGGGAAAGTATTTTAGGGCTACCGATAACGAGAAGTTAGAAGCTATTTACGATGAAATCAACAAGTTGGAAAAAACAGAAATCGAGGAATTCAAATACTATAGATACGAAGAAAAGTTTCGCTCTTGGGTACTTTTGGCAGGAGGTTTGCTACTCTTGGAATGGATGATTCGAAATACGCTTTTCAAGAGTTTTATTTAAACTATTGTGCTTGTAATTTAATGCAAAAGTGCCTAGAAACTAGATTTGCGAACTGAGAAAAAAAGACTATTAACAGAATGCGCTTGAACATCATACTTGAGCTTAAGAAATGATTCAATTCGACGAAAAAATATATTTCTATTTACTGGCGGTTATACCGGTACTCATTTTCTTGTTCGTTTTGCTCCAAATCTGGAAAAAACGGACACAGAAAAAGTTTGCCGATCTATCATTGCTCAAACGTCTGACCCCGGATCGATCAAATTTTAAATCGAGTTTAAAACTGTTGTTCTTCATTATTGGAATAGCGTTTTTGACCCTTGGGCTGGTCAACCCCAAAATCGGCACGAAGTTAGAAACGGTAAAGCGTGAAGGTGTCGATATCGTTTTTGCCGTCGATGTTTCCAAAAGCATGTTGGCCGAAGATATAGCCCCCAATCGATTGGAAAAGGCAAAAAGATTAGTTTCCGAAATCATTAATCAATTGGCCAGTGACCGAATCGGCATTATCGCCTATGCCGGGCAAGCATTTCCACAATTACCGATTACGACCGACTATGGTGCTGCAAAAATGTTTCTTCAAAGTATGAATACCGATATGCTGACCTCACAGGGTACAGCTATAAATGAAGCAATAGAACTTGCAACGACTTATTATAACGATGCCGAGCAGACCAATAGAGTTCTTTTTATTATTTCCGATGGAGAAGATCATTCTGAAGGCTCAACCCTGGAAGCCGTTGAGAAAGCAGTGGAAGAGGGCATACGAGTGTTCACGATAGGTGTTGGTAAAACGAAAGGTGCGCCGATTCCTATAAAACGAAATGGAGTGGTAGAAAGTCTCAAAAAAGATGCACAAGGCGAGGTCGTAATCACAAAATTGAACGAAGAGATTCTCATCGATATTGCCGAGGATGGGAACGGTGAATATATCAATGGTATGGATACCGAGGAAGCCGTAGAGCTCATCAAGGAACAATTGTTACAAATGGACAAAAAGGAATTCGAGGCCAAGCAGTTTGCCGAATTTAAAGACCAGTTCCAGTGGTTTTTGGGTATAGGGCTGTTATTCCTATTTTTAGATGTGTTCGTTTTAGACAAGAAGACCAAGTGGCTGAAAAAGCTGAATTTATTTAATGAAAAAGAAGTCGAGTAAATGAAAAATATAGTTTTCATATTATTTTTTATAGGATGCGTTTCTTTCGCCCAAGAAGAAGAGAAAGAAAGACAACAAGCTTTGAGTGAATCTAAAAACTTGACCTGGGAAGCGAACAAAGAACTTTCGGAAGAAAATTTTATTGAGGCCGAAGTCGATTATAGAAAGGCCATAGCCAAAAGCGATGAAAATTCCGCCGCTCCCTATAATCTTGGAAACGCTTATTACAATAAAGAAACGTATAGCGAAGCTTTTGGGCGGTTCAAACAAGCCGGGGAGCTTGCGTCCGACAAATCTGACAAACACAGTGCGTACCATAACATGGGTAATGTCTTTATGAAACGTAAGGAATATGAAAAAGCGGTAGAGGCCTATAAAGAGGCGCTACGCAATGACCCGACCGACGAAGAAACACGTTATAATTTGGCCTTGGCCAAAGAAATGTTGAAGAAGGAGCAAGAGCAGAACGACCAAAACCAAGATAACAAAGACGAGCAAGACAAGCAAGATCAAAAAGACGAGAACGAAGACAAAAAAGAGGGCGATAATAAGGAGGATAACAAAGACCCAAATAAAGAAGACGAAGGAGACAAAGGTGATGAGGGCGACGAAAACGAAGAAAAGAAAGACGAGAACAAAGAAGGTGAAGGCGATCAAAAAGAAGAACAAAATAAGAAGCCTGAAAAAGGGGACAAACAAGAGCAAGAACAACCACAACAACCACGTCCCAACCAATTGAGTAAACAACAAATCCAAAATCTATTGGAGGCCATGCAGAACGAAGAGAAAAAAGTACAAGAAAAAATCGATGCCCAAAAGGTCAAAGGCGTAAAAGTTAAAAATGAAAAAGATTGGTGATATCAATGGTCATTAAAAATATAACGGTATTCTTTTCGTTGGTTTTCATCGTTTTCACGATAGAAGCACAAGATAAAGCTGCCATTACTTTTGAGATGAAGCTCAGTAAAGAAAAACTGGGTATCAACGAACGCTTACGTGTCGATTTTACCATGAACAAGGATGGGGATAATTTTAATCCACCTGATTTTCAAGGTTTTAGGGTGCTCATGGGCCCTTCACAATCTATAAGTTCATCTTGGGTCAACGGCATACGAAGTTATTCCAAAACCTATTCGTATACCTTGGCCCCTACTGCCCGTGGTCAGTTTACAATAAAACAGGCGACCATAGTAATCGATGGGGAGACCTACAAATCCTTAGCTAAAAACATCGAGGTTACAGCGGCAGTAGACAAACCCAGCGACCAAATGACCGTTGACGATGTCGCCGATCAGAGTCTTCATCTGGTAGCCGAGGTTTCTAAAAACAGTCCGTATCTGAACGAAGCCCTGAGTGTGGTATATAAACTGTACGTGAGCCCATCTATAAGTGTTTCGAATTATCAACCTTTAGATAATCCTAAATACAATAATTTTTGGAGCCAAGACATTCCCGTTTCAAGACCGGTTGCTGAAAATGGCACCTACAAAGGAAAACCTTATCGGTACGTTATATTGAAAAGAGTGGTGCTCTATCCCCAAAAATCGGGGAATCTTGAAATCGAGCCCTTATCATTGGAGGTGACCGTCGATGTGCCCACTACAAAGCGTGATTTCTTTGGTGGCCGTATCTATTCACAAACGAACAAGACTGTTTCTGCCGGTAGACGTACTATAAACGTAAAAGCCTTACCCGAAAAAGGAAAACCTGTCAACTTTAGCGGTGCCGTTGGTGATTTTAATTTCTCGGTAACTACCAGCAAGACCGTATTGAATGCCTCGGAATCTTTACAGGCAAAGGTAGAGGTCAGCGGAAAGGGCAACCTGAAGCTATTTCAGTTGCCTGAACCTAATCTGCCGGGGTCATTAGAAGTATATGAGCCTGAGTTCGAAGAAAGCGTTCGTACGACACTTTCGGGGTCGCAAGGCAAGGTGAGTAATAATTATACTATTGTGCCATCTTTTAAAGGCAAGTACCCTATCCCCAGCATTTCATTTACCTATTTCGACCCGAATGCTAAAACTTATAAGACCCTGGGTTCAGAGGAAATAGTAATCACTGTAAAAGAAGGGCCTATCAATTCGGCAACGGCTAATCTTCCGAACATTACTGGAAACAAACAGACGGTTGCTACAGGAAACCAGTTTAATTTCTTGAAACTAAAACCGAACCTCAAAACTATTGGCACGAATTACTTTTTTGGTTCGACCAGCTTTTATCTGTGGTTATTACTACCCTTACTATTGATTCCGTTGGCTATATTTTTTGGTAAAAAGCGCGAGGCCATCGCTAGCGACGTCGTCGGTAATCGAGTTCGGCGGGCCAATAAATTAGCGCGAAAATATCTTTCCAAAGCGAGAAAAGAATTGGGCAACAAAGAAGCGTTTTATATAGCCCTTGAAAAAGCGCTGCACAACTACCTAAAGGCCAAATTAAAAATTGAAACGACGGAGTTCAGTAAAGATAAAATTACGTCTTTACTTACTGAAAAACAGGTAGATGAAACAACGAACGAAGGGTTTATAGCGCTTCTCAAAAATTGTGAAATGGCACGTTATAGTCCGTTTTCTGAAGTGCAGATGCAGCAAGATTATGATAAAGCAAGTGAAGTAATTTCCCATTTGGACAAACAGTTATAAAAGGGAGAAAAGAATTAACCAAAAGGATATAGGCGTAGCCCGAAGTACTGATTACTGATTACTGATTACTGAATTTGTAAAAATTATAAGTGAAAAAACTAATTTCCATATTGATTTTATTAATTGGCCTGACGGCCTACGCCCAAAGTGAAGCCCTCTTCAACCGGGCTACTGAGGCTTACAATGCAGGAGAATACCAAAAGTCTGTAGATAGTTATTTAGAAATCTTAGATAACGATAAACACTCTGCCGAACTATACTACAACCTTGGTAATGCATATTACAAGCTCAACCAGATTGCACCCAGTATTTACTATTACGAAAAAGCCCTGCTTCTAAAACCGAACGACGCCGAGATTACGAATAATCTCGGCTATGCGCAGAATATGACACTTGATGCCATAGATAATATGCCCGAAACAGGGCTTTCAAAAATTTACGGCAATATAATCGGGTTTCTTTCCTTTGACCAATGGGGCTATATTGCCATAATTTTCATGATACTCTTTGTTCTCCTTTATATCGCCTTCTATTATTTTAGATACTCATCACGAAAACGAATCGCTTTCGTATCAAGTATTGTGTCGCTGCTTATCGCAGTCGTCTCTGTGGCTTTCGCATTTTTGCAATACAATAAATTCAAGGTCGACAGACCCGCTATTGTATTCGCCAGTGAGTCTAGTGTAAAATCTGAACCCAACAAAAGAAGTCAAGAAGCATTTGCTCTTCACGAGGGCACTAAGGTTTACGTTCTTGACGAGCTTAACGACTGGAAAAAAATCAAGATTGCCGATGGCACTACCGGCTGGATTCCTACAGAGGATATAAAATTGCTGAAAGATTTTTAAACTTTCCTTAACAACAACTTGATAGTATTACTATTATATTTGTTCATATGACATTCAACAGTAAAAATTTTGCTCGCATTACATTGCTTAGCCTATGGCTATTTGCCATTGTGGCACCAAGTGTTATTACTATAATGGATGTTGAAAACCCTGTAATCGTAACTAACCTCAACGAAGAGGAGCAACACGAATCGGGTAAAAAAACACAGGACGAAGAAAAAATAGTCAATGAGAATATTTATGATTTTTCGTTGATAGCACAGTCTAGAAGGTCGGTTATGGGTGACTATCATCCCTTAGGCCATCTTCAACACACTATAGAAATACTTCTACCTCCTCCAGAGCATATCGGTTAATCTTCAGGAAATTTTATCTAAAT
>Ga0316189_10006064_pt1 | contig 11565 bp, 9 predicted proteins | sample LowCovwburrow_MG_FD_204930 | JGI IMG/M metagenome (GOLD analysis project Ga0316189, IMG submission 204930) | Coastal sediment microbial communities from Maine, United States - Lowes Cove worm burrow | ecosystem: Environmental > Aquatic > Marine > Coastal > Sediment | place: USA: Maine... | reverse complement strand
CGGGAATTTTTGTTCCGATTCACCGGCCATCGGCGTGCTGAAGTTTCCAAAGAATCACCCCCTGCCTGAATTCATGGCCGCCATCTGCAAGCACCCGAACAGGGTATTGCCGTATGATAGTAAAAGAATCAGACGCAAAAAATTCAAACGCTTTCTGCTCGGCAACCGACGCAACAATATCGACTGGGGTGAAGCCGGTGGCCCACGCGGCTTCAAGCAGGCACTGATACACTTTGACCTGCTTGACCGGGGTTTACCGTTCACGGCGTTTTACCCCATCGCGCCCGGTAACTGGGACTGCATCTTTGACGAGACACTGAAGCACGACGTACAGCTGTTTGCGGACACCCGTGCGATTCATCTCTGGAATGAAAACATAAGGCGAGCACCCGGGTTTGATAAAAACACCGACTTCCCCAGGGGCTCGCTTATCGAACAGCTAAAGGATAAATATCTTGGGTATTCGCCACATTCTTGAGTACTGGTCCAGAAAAAGGCATTGCCGGAAAATCCGGATTGGTGACTACCAGCTGGAACTTGACTTGCGGTGGAAACATGAAGCCTCATACCTGAAGTGGGCCAGCAAGCAGCGCCAGAGCGGCCCGATTGCCTTCGATACGCTGGCCATTCAGCATTTCATCAATCCTGGTGACGTGGTACTGGATGCCGGCGCCAATATCGGCTTTACCGCACTGTATTTTCTGAAATGCGGTGCTGGCGAGGTACATGCCTTCGAGCCCGACCCGCGAAACTTCAGGCGTCTTGCACAGCTGAAAACCAGGGGCAAGGTACGCGTCTATCCTGAAGCACTGGGCAGCAAAGATGGAGAAGTTGAGTTCATCATTTCCCGATCACATAACCAGGGCTCAACCCTCGACCAGCGCATGCTGGAAAAATTTCCGGAAGTTTTTGCGGGCAGCGAGCACATCAAGGTCAGGGTCTACACCCTGCCCTCCCGATTACCTGACGTACATTTTGATTTTATGAAGATCGATGTCGAGGGCGCCGAGGCCGCACTGCTCACGGGGGCACGAACAATACTCGAGTCACACCCGCCCCGGGTGATCCTGATAGAATGCTACGATGAAATGTTTGACGAGGTGCATGACATCCTGGCCGGCTACTATGAGCACCATTGCCGGTTGCTGTACCACAAATCGACCCGAAAGCTGCTATCTGTCAACACCGTTTCCCAGGTCCAGCGCGATGACTGTTTCAGCAACCCGCCTACCTATATCTACACAACAGAGCCGGGCAGGCTGGACTCACTGAGCAGCGCATAAAGCCACCTCCGCATACAGCTATTGCTACCATGATCACCAGCAGACGCAGCCAGTTTTATCACTCAGCCTACTTCCCGATTGTTTTCCTGGTATTCATCGCCGAGTTTTACTTCATCCCCGAGAACAAGTGGCTGACAAACCAGTTCCGTATTGGCCTGTTACTGCCCTTTCTACTGGTGTTCCCCTGGCGGCAGCTGAAGAGCCGCCTCAGCAGCTCCCCCACGCTGGCCGTTTCGTGCCTGCTGGTCGGATTCCTGCTGCTCTCACTGCTCTGGTCACCCGCCGCTGCACCCGGCAAGTCACAAAAGGTCATTTACCACGGGATCTACGTACTCGGTTTCATCCTGATCGGGGTCGACATCCTGTTGAACAGGCCAGGCTATACCAGGCATTTCTTTTACTGGCTGGGCTGGGTAACAGTGATTACCGGCTGCGCATCAATATGGCTGTTTTTCCATGAGCATACCTTTCCGGGTGCCCGCATGAGCGCTATTGGCCAGCTGCAGCATCCCGGCTTTGCTGCCACCACTTATGGCGTGGTCGGCCTCTACCATTTCCTCAGTACACCGGTTGTGGCAGCAGCAAACATGTGGCAGCGCTGGTTGCCTGGCGTACTGGCCGCGAGTGCCGCACTGCTGGTCGGGATCCTGTGCCAAAGTCGCGGGGCACTGGCAGGTCTGCTGGTGACAGCCTGTGTTGGATACGCTGTGAGCAGACAAAAACGCTTTCTTGCCTTGCTGCTTGCGGCCATACTGGTCTTTCTTGTCGCAGTTCTGGGATGGGGTGACGAACTGTGGCAAATGGCTAATCGTGATGGATTACGTCAGGAAATCTGGCAACAGAGTCTGGGGCTGCTACAGCAGGCTCCTGTCCTGGGCTATGGAATACTTTCGTCATTCCCGCTCGTCATCAGTGGCATCGAAATCAGTCATGCACACAATTTATTCCTCTCGACATCTATCGACGGTGGCCTTATCGCCGGAGGCTTGTTACTGCTGCTGATGGCACTGGTACTCAGGCAGGCGCTGCGATGCCGTGCGGATAACGGGGACGCCAGGCCATTGCTTATCTGCGTCTTCTGTTTTACCTATATCATGTCCGATGGTAACACGCTGATTACCGGCCCCCACCCGGGCTGGGTGTTCTTCTGGCTGCCCGTCATCTGGGCCGCCAGCCGTGAAGCCCAGGGACATTATCAGCCTGGAAACCATACATAACGGGACGATGATTATCAGGCCATGGGCACTATAATAATTTCGCCATGAGAATTCTTGGAACTAGCCGGAAATTCTTTACTGCAATCTTTGCACCGGCATTGATTTTCATCATTTTACTGGAGCTTGCAGGCCGTTTATTTGACCCTGCAGGCATATCGTATTTTCCGGAAATGGCCAGGTACCTTGACACACTGATAATTGAAGAACCGATCGGTTACAGGAACAGACCTGGCCTGCAAGGGAATTACTTTGGCGTACCTGTTTCCATTAACAGGTTTGGTATGCGCGATGATGATTTCCCCTCACAAAAAGCTGCCAATGAATTTCGCATTCTCCTGCTTGGTGATTCTGTACCGTTTGGGATTGGTGTAACAAAAGACCACATGCTCTCCAGGCAACTTCAGGACATGATCAATACAGGCCATAAGTCAGAAATTAACTTCAGTGTTCTGAATATGGGGGTTCCTTCCTACAATACCGGGCAAGAACTTATTCAACTAAAAAATACCGGCCTGAATTTCAACCCTGACCTGGTACTGCTACTTTTCAGTCAAAATGATATCGAGAGTAAAATGTGGGTCTTTGAAAAGAGATCCGGAAAGCTGGCAGATACAATCCAGCGCAGCTACGCGGGCTCTTTGATTTTTCTCATCTACAAAGAACTCCAGGGCACACTATCAGGATTTATCAGACCAGCCAGCGCGTCAGCACATAGTGAAGAATTACAACAAGCCTTTGCCGGCTACCCTGTGGATAATGAGCGCTGGAAATCAACCCGCAATGCCATGCTGGAGATAAGTGTATTACTCAAAGAAAGAGATATCCCCTTTATTCTTTTATTGAACAGTGGGAATCCTGCATTAAATAATCTTTGGGAAAGAGAGGCCAGGAGGGAGGGATTCCTTGTTTCAAACCTGAAACCATGGAACGATCCCAGATGGAAAAATGACAATATACGCAAATACGCAAATTCGTTCGCTGACGGCCACCCAAATAAAGAAGGGAATAAAATCCTTGCCACCATGATTTATGAATTATTAGTAAACACGGGGCTACTTACGGATTCATGACCTCCCGATCTTCGTAAAATCAACAGACTCGTATCAGCGGTAAACGTTGAACACTGCAGGGCAGAAAACAGCATATGCGCAGAAAACTGAAGAAAAAGCTCCGGGCAAAACTGACCCGTTTCCTGTACGAGAATTGCCTGCTAAACCGGCGCGAACAGGAAAAACTTGGCCGGATGCAATTTTTCTATAACGCCTTCAAGGCCCTGTCATTCAACGGCATCGACGGCGACTATGCAGAATTTGGCTGTTATGGCGGCGTGACCTTCGCCCACGCCTATCGGGAGTCGAGGTACCATGGCCACGCGGCAAGACTCTGGGCATTTGATTCCTTCCAGGGCCTGCCACCCGGCGAGGATGAAAAAGACCTGCACCCGGAATGGGTCGAGGGCACGATGTCCATTTCCATCGACAGATTCCATGAGAAATGCGCAGCAAACAATATCCCTCGCACAGACTATACAGTCGTACCCGGCTTCTACGAGGATACCCTGAAGAACCCGGACATTGGCAAACGCCTGGATAACGTCGCACTTGCCTACATTGACTGTGACCTGTACTCCAGCACTCGCACCGTCCTTGAGTTCCTCATGCCAAGACTGAAACACGGAATGATCATCGCCTTTGATGATTACTTCTGCTGGTCTGCCACCCAGGTATCTGGTGAACGGCGCGCCATGCTCGAGTTCTTTCACAACAACGCGGAATGGGAGCTGCTACCCTATATGCCATTCAGCTGGGGCGGCAATTCCTTTGTTGTCGAGAGCCGGCAAATATCCGGTGTATCAGCCTGACTTCCGCAGGCCACTTGATCCGCATGTCAAAACCGACCTCCTGTACGCTGATTATCTGTATATACAATCAGGCGCCCCAGCTGTGCCGGGTACTGGAAACCATTGCCACCCAGAGCGTCACTGATTTTGATATCGTCATTGCCGATGATGGCTCTTCGGACAATGCCGAGGCAGTTATCAATGACTACAGGACAAACCATCCCGCTGCGTCACTGACACACTTGTGGCATGAGGACGAGGGGTTTTACAAAACAATCATATTGAACAAGGCGTTCAAGGCGGCCAGCGGCGACTACCTCATCGTCATCGATGGTGACATGCTGCTGCACCATCGGTTTATCGAAAATCACCTGCGTTATGCGCAAAAAGACCGGGTGTTATGCGGTTTTCGTGGCGTAAAGCTCGGCAAGGAAATAACACGTCAGCTGGTCGCTGGCGAGCGACAACTCAACCAGAACCTGCTGATACTGTTATGGCAAACCCTGCGTGGCAAGGTTGAGGAAGGCACCCGGGGCATTGTCATACACAATCAATGGCTGCGCAGCATAATTGCAAGACGCAGCAAACGCCTGGCCGGGTGCAATTTTTCTACCTACAGGGAAAACCTGTTTGCTGTGAACGGCATGGATGAAACTATCCTGATCTATGGCTTTGAGGATTTCGAGCTCGGACACCGACTGACCCTCAGCGGTGTAAAGATCAGTGATGTCACCCGGCTTTGCAACACTTACCACCTGCACCACCTGAAGCGCTCATCGGGTGACATCGGGGATATCAAGCAGAACATCCTCAACAGCCCGGCCATGCAGTGCAAATATGGGCTGGAGACCCTCGCAAGCGGCAGCACTATTGACGACTTCACACCGGCTTCATGACCCGCCTGACCGTGTCACGACTCGCTCAACTTCGAAAATGGTACCTGCGCAAGGCACTGCCCAAATCGTTACGGCATATGAACCGCCTGCACCCGGACTTTCGCCTTGAACAGACGGGAAATAGCGATGACCCGCACTATGGTATCTACTGGAAAGGCAAGCCGGCAGGGCAAACGAACCCCCTCACATCGTTGCGCAAACCGCTATCCAGCCAGTGCTTCATCATCGCAACCGGCCCTTCACTGGCGCAGACGGATGTCAGCAAGCTTGCCGGTCATACCTGTTTCGGTGTGAATGGCGCCATCGCGCTTGCAGACAGCAGCGGACTATCGTTTCAGTATCACCTGGTCTCCGATGGCTCGTTTGTCAGGGACCGCTTCCAGCTGGTCAGGCGGATGATTGCATCGGGAGCCGAATGCCTGTTTTCCTTTGCCGCACTGAGCATGATCTGCGAGCAGGAGCCGGCCCTGCTGGCCAGTCCGAACCTGTACCTGTTACCGGAAATGAATTATCGCTACCAGATTCCGCGGCTCAACCCCGAGGCCTTCAGGACCTGGGCCACGCAACAGGAATACATCACCCTGCACCCGGATCCGGGTTTCAACAGCGGCCGGGTCGGGTTCAGCAGGGACATCAACCAGGGAGTATTCACGGCACAGACCGTCGTGTTCGAGGCACTGCAGGTCGCCTGTTACCTGAAGTTCAGGCAGGTCTTTATTCTGGGCCTGGACCTGAACGCCAGCCCGGGACAGGCGCGTTTCTATGAACAGGGAGACAAGGTCATCAAGTCACGTATTGACCGGGACTATGCGCCCTACATTCTGCCTGCCTTTGAAGTCGCCAGAGACATGGCAGCGTCACATGACTTTGAAATCTATAATCTTTCCCGGGAGAGCCGCCTGCCTGACACAGTGATACCGAAAATATCCCTGGAAGATGCTCTCGACATGACTTAAATCAAGGAAGCAATGCGGGTTGCCTGCGAGTATTCTTCGATCAGCATCTGTCCAAAAAAACAAACTCTCGCAAAGGCGCAAAGATCGCAAAGTTACAAGCTGTTTTGTAAAGTATATTAATATCTCTTTCTTGGCGTCTTTGCCTACAGGGAAGTAGGTAAGGGGCGTGAGCAGGAGCGGAAGCTTTGCGCCTTTGCGAGAGAAAATACAACCAACTGATTTATTATCAGGGGCCTAAACCATGACCGAAAATCAGGACACCGTTCGAATCTACGTCGGTTCAGCTGAATCCGAGCTACTGGCATTCAAGGTTCTGGGGCATTCCATTAAACGTCACACCGATCTTGACGTGGAAATGCACACCATCGATAACAGCCTTGCCCCGACGCCATCCGATGTGCGCTACCTGCCCTACACCAATTTCTCCTATGGCCGTTTCGCGATTCCGAAACTGGCAGGCTACCAGGGACGTGCCATCTACCTGGACTCGGACATGATCGTGTTCAAGGATATTGCGGAACTCTGGAATACCCCGTTCAACGGTGCACAGATCCTGACTGAAAAGACCAACCCGCACACAGACAAGGAAAAAATAACGGCAGTAATGCTGATGGATTGTAGCGCACTGCAATGGGATACCGAAGAGATTGTGGCAGGGCTGGGCGTTGAATACGATTATGACGAACTCATGTCTATGGCGCCGCTGCTGTCCGAGGGGATGCTCCAGGATCGCCTGCCTGTTGGCTGGAATGCACTGGATTACTTCGATGACCATACGCGTCTGTTGCACTACACGAAGGTGCGAACCCAGCCATGGGTCTACACCAACCATCCGCTCTGTTATTTATGGACTGATGAAATCAGGATGATGCTGGACTCGGGGGCACTGGAACCGGGCTATATCAAGGAACAGGTTGAGCAGAAATTCATCCGGCCATCGCTGCTGATTGAACTGGGCTTATCCGATCAGCACAAGGGCAAGCAACTGTCGCCAAAGGAGCTGGCCCGCTACGATGAGTCCAGGGGTTTCATCATCCAGCAGCAATTAAACGAGCGCAAGCTGGCTCGCAAGCTTGCAAGACTGGAACACCAGCAGCAAACGGACCCCGAGGGTTTTGTGCGAGAACGCAGGAAACGCCGCTGGCGCAAGTTCACAAGACACCCGGTGCGGTTCATCAAAGACCCGATGATGCGGGTGTAGGTTCCGGAAATTGCGCCTGCATATGTATCGATTGTTGTAGGAGCGCTTCGCAAGCGCGAATTTTATAGGCAGGTTCTATCGCGGATGCGATCCGCTCCTACAGATGCATCAACTGGTGCAGGCGCGCCTTGCAGGCACATCAGCCCTGCTTGGTCACCAGCACATCTTCCATAATCAGGTATTCGAGGTCAGACCCAAAGAACATGTTCAGCGCATCTTCGGGTGAGCACACCATGGGTTCACCGCGGCGGTTCAGCGAAGTGTTCAGCACCACGGCATTGCCGGTACGTTTTTCCAGTTCTTCAATCAGGGTGTAATAACGCGGATTGGTTGCACGGGTCACAATCTGTGCCCGCGCGGTACCGTCCTCGTGTACCACCTCGGGTATGCGTGATTTCCACGATTCCGCGACATCAAAGGTAAAGGTCATGTACGGCGAGGGATGGTCGGTCTGCAGGATATCCGCGGCCACGGTGTCCAGCATGCTTGGACAGAACGGCCGCCAGCGCTCCCGGTATTTGATCTGTTCATTGATACGGTCGGCAATGGCCCTGGTGCCTGGATCACCCAGGATACTGCGGTTACCCAGCGCCCGTGGGCCGAACTCCATACGCCCCTGGAACCAGGCAACCGGGTTGCCCGCTGCCAGCAACTCGGCAGCACGTACCGGTGCATTATACAGTGCCTCGAACAGCGGCTTTTGCACATGTGCCTCACAGGCGGCAATACACTGTTCCGTGGTATAGGACGGCCCCAGGTAGGCATGTTCCATCTTGTGCAGTGACTCGCCAAGTTCATTGGCAATATAGGATGCGGCACCGATCGCGGTACCGGCATCACTGGCTGCGGGCTGCACGAACAGCTCCTGCACATCGGGCAACGCGATAATGCGCTGGTTCAGTTTCACATTCAGCGCCACGCCACCGGCAAAACAGAGTTTGCCGGTTTCTTTCAGCAGGTCACCGAGATAATAATCAATCAGGCCAAGCGACACGTCCTCCAGCAATTTCTGGATGCTTGCCGCGTAATCAATATAGGGATCATCGATTTCATCGCCCTGGCGTTTTGGCCCCAGCCAGTCGACCAGTTCCTGGCTGAAATAGTAACCCTTGCCGTTCTCCTTGTAGCGGCGCCAGCCGATGACGTTGGCCAGCCGCGTGTTGATGCTGAAGCCCCGTTTGTCATACTTGATGAGCCGTGACAGGTCGTGTTTATCCGGGTCACCATAGGGGGCCATCCCCATGACCTTGAATTCTCCGTCGAGCATTTCGAAACCAAGGTAATCGGTCAGCGCGCCGTATACCCCACCCAGGGAGTCCGGGTCATAGAATTCCTTTAGCTTGTGAATGCGGCCGTTCTCACCGTAACCAAAAAACGTTGTGGCATACTCGCCCTTGCCATCAATGCCGAGGATGGCGGTCTTTTCCTTGAAACCACTGAGGTGGTAGGCACTGCTGGCGTGCGCGAGGTGATGCTCCACCGGCCGGAAACTGATGTTGTCGGTGTTCACGCCCAGCTTGCCCAGCATCTCCATGACACCGCGCACATTACGCCGGTAGCGACGGTTACCGTTGAAGATTGCCTGCAGGGCGCGGTCCGGCGCATACCAGTAGCGGCGCGCATAGTGCCAGCGCGCGGGCGACAACAGACTGATCGGGCTATAGGGAAAGGCCACGATATCAATGTCATTCGGCTGCAGTCCGGCAAATTCCAGGCAAAAGCGGCTGGACTCCAGGGGAAACTTGCCCTTGGCATGCTTGTCGCGCAGGAACCGTTCTTCCTCGGCTGCCGCGACCAGTTCACCATCAACAAACAGGGCAGCGGAGGCATCATGGCCAACGGCGCCCGAAAGTCCAAGAATATTCATGACTCTGTTACCAGATTATTGTGTTGCATGGATTCCCTGAACTGCGCCTCTATATCCGGACAATCCCGCCAGTTGCGCATAAAGCGCCGCAGGTCGCGCCGCTGCGAACGTCGAAAGTCTGCGTCGGATTCATGCTCGCACATGGCGTCCAGGTCAATGACCGCGATGCCCTGCGGTGACTGTATATAGTTGCTGCCTTTCATGTCTCCGTGACTGATGCGGCATTGGGCCAACTGCGCCAGCAGTGCAGTCGTGTCGCTGATCAGCGTTCCTTCATTATCCGGACGGGGCTGCTCGCAGAGCTGCAGTATGTCATTATCGCCCAGATATTCCGATATCAGCCAGGCCTTGCCACGCAGCGGCCCGAAACGCCGTTCATACAGGGCCACCGGCCGGGCGCCAAGGATACCGTACATCGCCAGTCGATGAGCATTTTTCCACGAGGTGGACGCCCGGGTGCGCCGCAATGCCCGGCTGATACGGTGTGCCAGACCCTTGATATTATAACGTTTCACCACCAGCTGCTTCCCGCCGACCGCGATCGACCAGAGCGTACAGGTGTTGCCCTGCTTCAGGTAACGTGCCTCGGCCTGTTGCAGGCTGGCATCCGGGTCTGCCAGCAGCTCCAGCAACGCGGGACTGGCCAGTTCGCGGTCGACCACCTGGAAACTGCGCCAGCTTTTCTTGCAAATGAAGGCACTGCAGTCACGGAATATTTTTTTCAGGAAATGCCGTTGCCGTCTACGCCGGAAATAATGCACCCGCTGCAACAGCTCATGATGGGATAAGCGCCCTGCCGACCAGGACCGCTGACTGACATAGTCCGGCAGCACCACCGCGACCAGATCATCGAAGCGGGGATAGAACTGGGCAAAGAACCGTGCCAGGTTATCGCGTGAGTGCCTGACCGAACACTCCGCATCCCCGCAAGGCCGGATACCGCCACCATCCAGCGTATAGAGCCGCTCGGCCGCGAGCAGAAAATTATTCAGGTGGATATCACGTTGCTCAAGGCCGGCCTGGTGATGACGGGCAATCGTGGACACAGCCAGTTTCAGGAGTTTAATACGAGCGGCTTCATTCCTGGCCTGCTCCCAGGCATGCGCCAGTGTCTGCGCCGGTTCGATGGCTGCCAGCACAATGACATGCAGCGCACCGTTATCGGCAGTGCCCGCGTGTAACACCGCCGGTGCAGCAATACCGTTCTCGTTGAGGACCTGCAGTCCACGGCATTCAAGCTGCCAGTACTTGTCGGTCCCCATATATACCTTGATATAAACGGCCCGCCCCTGCCACGCACCACGGCAGACCAGGCGTTTACCGGGAATGGCGCGCACCACCGCATCACAACTGACATGCACCTCAATACCCGTCTGATCATCCAGCGCCAGCACAAACGGCCCCGGCTGGCGGCCCATTTGAACAAGTGCAGCGGCTGTAACGGGTCGTTCAGAAGGGTGCGGGGAGTTCATGGTAGAAGGAATGATACAGGCTACAGGCACGCAGACGACAGCGGCTCCAGAATTTCCCGTCTTCGCGCAGGGTCGCCCGCAGCGTGGTACCCCGGTACACCTTCATAAAGCGGTACAGGTCACGCCGCGTCAGGCCAATCCGCATGCTGGAGAAATACAGGCCACCAATATCCTTGACTACCCAGCGCAGCGGCGTGCGTTTGCGGATCTGTACCCGGTGCAGGTCAATCAGTGACAGGCGCAGTGCCTCCGACAAATTATTATCGTCGTCCCGGCGCATGCCGGGATCCAGGGTTTCTATCAAACTGGATCCCGGCATGCGCCGGAATGACGAATTAGCAGAAACGTCCAGCAGGAAATGGCAGATATAAAAGTCCCGGTGGTTGATGCCGCTCATGTGCATATCCCGGGCAATGGTGGCAACCCTGAAAATCAGGGCACGCTTGAGACGCAACGCCGATTTTGTTGCGGGTGGACTGGTCTCCCAGTCGGCACAAAAATCCTCCAGGCTTACGGTATCCTCGAGCGCCTCGGTAATCACGAAAGACTGCCTGCGTGCCGGATTGAGGCCTCGCTCACCATAAGCCACCAGTGTCATGGTCTCCACACCCATTTGCGTGAGCATCTGAATGGCACGCCACTCATTACACGCACCCAGCACCGGCAATCGAAATGTCAGCAGGTTCTTGATAATCTCCTTCCAGCCAACACCGTAATGGGCCTTGAGGAAGTAGCGCTTGTCATTGAGTATGAAGCGCAGCGTACGGCGGTTGGCAATCTCGCGGAACATCTCGCCATCAAGCTGCATAATGTAATCGAAGACATCAACACCC
>Ga0316189_10006063_pt1 | contig 11565 bp, 10 predicted proteins | sample LowCovwburrow_MG_FD_204930 | JGI IMG/M metagenome (GOLD analysis project Ga0316189, IMG submission 204930) | Coastal sediment microbial communities from Maine, United States - Lowes Cove worm burrow | ecosystem: Environmental > Aquatic > Marine > Coastal > Sediment | place: USA: Maine... | reverse complement strand
CAGCAACCACCAGGAGTTTATATGTTAAATGTTTCATCCCCGAAGCTTGCCCCGATTGGCTTTTGTGGGCAATACACAGACGTTCACATCCCGGTGAGATGCCAACGAGATGTAATATCAGGTCTGTGAAGAGATCAGGCGTGCCACCACATCCGCCATCTTATCCGCCTCCAGATTGGCATAAGCGAGGCGCAGGTAATCTTCCTGTCCCGGGCCGAAGTACGCGCCCGGCAGCGCCAGCAGATTGAACTCGCCAGCCAGACGTTTGGCAACATCGCGCGACGAAACACCGCTGAACGGATGACACACATAGGCAAAGTAGGCGCCGCTGCTAATCAGCAGGTAATTCAGCTCAGGGGCATCGAAGGCCGCCCGCAAAGCCGTTGAGCGCTGGATCATCATCAAACGTTTGTCGTTACACCAATCGGAGAGATGACGTAGACCATAGAGCGCAGCGCGCTGACCGATGTTCGGCGCACAGATCGCCAGGGTATCGAGAATCTTGGTCACCGCTTGGATCAACGGCAGGCCGGCAATGATCGAGCCAACCCGGTAGCCGGTCAGGCTGTAGGCTTTGGAGAAGCTGTACAGTTGAACCAGTGTTCCCGACCAGTCCGGGTCTTGAAACAAATCGTGAGCCGGGGACCTGTCATCCCGAAAATCCTTGTAGGTTTCATCAATCACCAGAGCGATATTGTGTTCCTGTGACAGTTGATAAAACGCCCGGATCAACTCAGGTGAGTAGATCGCCCCGGTCGGATTATTCGGCGTGACCAGGACAATCGCTTTGGTCGCCGGGGTAATCAACTCGCGTGCTCGCTCCGGGTCCGGCAGCGCGCCTTCTCCGTCCAAACACGCCAACGGGACACAACCGATCTGCTGCATGGCGAGCCACATTTGATGGTTGAAGTACCAGGGTGTCGGCAGAATGATCTCATCGCCCGGTTTTGCCAGCGCTGAAATGGCGACACAAAATGCCTGATTGCAGCCAGCAGTAATGGCGACCTGCTGATCCTGCACCTGACCCTGATATGCCGATGCCATGTGCTGGGCCAGCTCGTCTCGCAACTCAGGCAGGCCGGGAACTTCCGTATAAAAGGCGCTGGTGCCTTGTAAGGACAACTCCGCCAGATGGGCCTGCAGGGGCTCCGCTGGTGCATAGCTGGGCACGGCCTGTGACAAATTGAGGAACGGTTTATCGGGAAATTGAGCAGGGTCTGCAACCCAGCTTTGCGCCTCCGGGATCGGAGGGTCAATAACGTCGCTAACCGCTGAATTAATCAAATATGTCATGTCAGAAAAACCCGTTCAGAGAAGTCTGAGTTACTAACGACAATCAGAATTCCCTGCAAGTTGTTTATCCAAATTGTCACAGGCCCACGTCGACCTACTTAATTGATTATTAACAACAGTTTGATAAAAAATGCTAAGATCAGATAACTTTTAATACTATTTGGTTGAATTTTATCCCTTTTGTCATTGCCTTGAGCCACCATGAAACAGCTAACCTCATTCAGTGTTTTTGCCGTTGTGTTATTGCTTCACAGCCCGCTTGTTGCGCAGGAAGCAGACCCTGGCACAGTGAGGATTCAGGGCGTCCCCCTTGAGGATGTGGTGCCATCCGGAGGAGATTTCCCGACTGAAAATCTGGTTGATTACCGGGAAGAAATGCGTCGCCTGATACAGTCCCTGACCACCTTTGCCCATAGACTTAATCCTCAGTTCAAGGTTCTGATGCGCAATGGGCTCGACCTGATGGTCAAAATTGATCCCGTCAATGAAGACCTGATTCTCCCCGCAACAACCTTCTCCCGGACAATCGACGGGGTTTTTCTCGACGGACTTAATTTTGTAGAAATGACATTTGGCACCCCCCCTAATCCTGACCTGCAAACCAACCGCCTGGCAATGCTGGAGCGGGCCCGTAAAGCCGGGCTTAAGGTGTTTGTCATGGACTATACGACGGACCCCGAAAAGGTTGATCAGTCATGGGCGAAAAACTCTGAACAGGGGTTTGTCTCTCTGGCGGCTCATCAACCCCATTCACAAATGGACAGTCTGCCGCCCTACCCGACGCGTCCCTTTGGAGAGAACCCGCAAAACATCATTTCGCTCGATAACGTAAAAAACTTTTCCTATATCGGTAATTCTGCTGCATTTGGCAGGCAGGATGAATTTGCCATGAAGATGCATGACACCAATCACGACATGATATTTGTCAGTGTCTTTCATGGACGCTCCCCCCTGAGTCGGCGGACCATAGAAACCCTGAAATATAAAAAACTTGGCTCCCGTCGACTGGTCATGGCCGTGATCGATATTGGCTCTGCCGCCAGCTACAAATATTACTGGCAAGATGACTGGCAGGAAGGCTATCCGTCGTTCATCTCGGCTCCGTCCTACAGCGACCCGGACAAGTACCATGTTGAATATTGGCAACCTGAATGGCGCGATTTAATAACCGGGACACCAAATTCGTTTGTTTATGGGCTTATTGCCCAAGGATATGATGGCGTGTTGCTCGAAGGATCATCCGCTTATCGGTATTTTGAAAACCCGGATGCTGAAAAAGAAGAAGCAGAATTATTACAATCTCAATAAGCTGACCACACCGATTGAATGGCATCTGCTTTACGTCGTTCAGGGCGAAAAGCCCTGATCATCTGTTAAATTTTTTCTTGTAGAACCTGACATTATTATCCATAAGTCCGAATGCAAAATAATTCCCCCTCCCCTACCTGGTTACGATCGGCCATTGAATATGGTCCGATTATTGTGTTCTTTGCGGCTTATTATCTGGGCGGGCTTTTTGTTGCCACAGCCTTGATTATGGTCGCCACCGCAGTTGCCCTTGTTGCATCGTGGGTCATTGAACGTAAAGTGCCTATGACGCCGTTGTTTACGGCGGTTATTGTCGGGGTATTCGGGGGCCTGACACTGTGGTTGCAGGACGAAACCTTTATCAAATTAAAGCCAACAATCATTCAACTGCTGTTCGCCGCAATCCTGTTCTTTGGCTATCTGACCAACAGAATGTTCCTGATGAAAGTCATGGGCAATGTCTGGAAAATGGATGAACAAGGCTGGCGCATTCTGACTCAGCGCTGTATTGGTTTTTTTGTGATTATGGCGGCGCTGAATGAATTGGTATGGCGGACACAAAGCACCGACTTCTGGGTCAATTTCAAAGTCTTTGGCATCATGGGTCTCACCATGGCGTTCATGATGCTGCAAATGCCATTATTACAAAAATACGGCAGTAATGACGAACCTGAAAAATAGCTGAACCCTCAGAGCTTTAACGCAAGCTCTGCAGCTTCCCGAATGGCTCTTTTGGCATCGATACCTGTCGCCTGCTTAGCCCCGCCAATGACATGAACCCGGACACCGGCTTGCTCAAGGGGAAGCTTCAGGTCCTGCTGACGTTCCTGTCCGGCGCAGATGATCACGCTGTCTGCTGGCAGTATTTGCACTTCGCCATCAATCGATATATGAACCCCGTCATCATCAATCTTCATATACGTCACACCGGAAATCTGGCGAACATTGTTTTTGCGCAGGATCGCCCGGTGAATCCAACCTGTCGTCTTGCCCAGCCCTTTACCCATCCGCCCGGTTGAGCGCTGCAGCATGGTAATATCATACTCGGGATTGGCCCGGCTCTCCTCCTGCCCAATACCCCATGCGGCTTTAAAAGCCCCGACATCGCGCATCGCCGCGCTGTTTTTTTCTAAAAGATAAAGCGCCACATCAAAGGCAATACCGCCACCACCAATAATAACGACTTCCTTCCCCGGTTTGTTTTGAGCCGAGAGAACTTCAGTATATCCCGTCACTTTGTCATGGTCTGAGCCTTCAAGTTCGACCTGCCGGGGAATTACCCCGGTTGCCAGAATGACCTCATCAAATTTTTGCTCCAATAAATCACTCGATTCAATTTTTTCACCTAATCGAACGACGACCCCTGTGATCTCGAGGCGGCGGGTAAAATAGCGCAAAGTTTCTGAAAACTCATTTTTACCCGGAACCGCTTTGGCCAGATTAAACAAGCCCCCGATCTGATTTGATGACTCATACAGAGTAACGGCATGACCGCGTTCAGCCAGATCACAGGCACATTGCAATCCAGCCGGACCTGCCCCGACAACCGCGAATTTGCGAGGTGCCGCCTTGGTTGACGGGGGCGGCTGGAGTAACTCGTTTTCGTGGCACGCCTTCGGATTAACCAGACATGAGCTGATTTTCCCCTCAAAAATATGATCAAGACAAGCTTGATTGCAGGCGATGCAGGTATTGATTTCATCCCCTCGTCCCGCCTGAGCCTTGGAGACAAATTTCGGGTCGGCGAGGAACGGGCGGGCCATGGAAACCATATCAGCCACCCCGGAAAGCAAGACCTGTTCAGCCACTTCCGGCGTATTGATCCGGTTGCTGGCTATCAACGGAATGCTGATATGGTCGATAACATTGCGACAGTATTCGGCAAATGCTGCCCTTGGCACGGCCTGGGCGATGGTCGGAATTGTTGCCTCATGCCAGCCAATACCGGTGTTGAGAACGGAAGCCCCAGCTGACTCTAACTGTTGAGCCAGGGTAACAACTTCCGCTTCGTTACTGCCACCCTCAACCAGATCGAGAATGGACAGCCGGAACATGATGATGAAATCCGGGCCAACGGCATTTCGGGTCTTCTCTACGATCTCGGAGGCAAAGCGACAGCGATTGGCAAAGCTTCCGCCCCACTCGTCTTGCCGTTGATTGGTTCGCTCTGCAATGAACTCGGTAATCAGATAACCTTCGGAGCCCATTATCTCGACCCCGTCGTACCCGGCCTCCTTTGACAGTACCGCGGCCTCAACGAACTGATCTATCGTCTCGCTAATCTCATCTGCTGCCATCTGACGCGGCGTAAAGCGAGTGATGGGAGAGCGGATTGGTGACGGGGCAACGATATCGCTGTGCGCGCCATATCGTCCGGCATGGAGAATTTGCAGCAGAATATGACCACCGGCCTGATGAACAGATTGTGTTACTTTCTGGTGCAGACTGGCTTGGCGTTTATCAAAGACAACCGCGTTTTCAAATAGTCTCCCGGCCTGATTGGGGGACACCCCGCCTGTCACCATCAGGCTACACCCCCCCCGAGCCCGCTCGGCAAAATAGGTCGTCATTCGCTCCAGGTCATCAAGTTCTTCAAGCCCCGTATGCATGGAGCCCATTACAATTCGGTTGGGTAAGGTGAGCTGACCAATGGTAATCGGCGTGAACAGTTTCTCATAGGAAGACATGAAATTCCTGAAATCGTTTGAAAGTTGAATTCTTCGTTCGAGATTGTGATCAATACTATGCTATGAAAACTGGCAGGAGATCAAACATGCTGACACGCGCTGACAATTACGATCAGGTCTATAAGGATATGGTCTGGAATATTCCAGACCATTACAATATGGGCGTTGATGTCTGCGACAGAATTGCCGCGTCAACGCCTGACAAAATTGCGTTGATCTATGAAGATCCGACTGGCGACGTGAGCCGTTACAGTTTTGCTGACATCCGAAACCTGTCAAACAAGTTTGCCAATCTGCTGGTGGCGAAAGGGCTGAAGCGTCTAGACCGGTTTGCCATTATCCTTCCCCAATCACCGGAAACAGCTATTGCCCATGTTGCGGCATGGAAGGCTGGAATAATCTCGATTCCCATGTTCACCCTGTTCGGGGAAGAGGCCTTGTTATTCAGGCTAAAAGATAGCGGAGCACGCGCCCTGATCACCGACAGGGAGAACCTGCCCAAAATCGATGCCATCCGTGATCAGCTTCCCGCGCTTGAACTGGTCATCATTATCGATAGCGATTCAGCCACTCAATCGGCACCTGCTCATACGCTGCATCTCTGGACAAGTATCGAAAATGCATCAGATACATTTTCCCCGGTTGATACGAGAGCAGATGACCCCGGATTGATTATTTATACTTCAGGTACTACGGGCAATCCCAAGGGGGCCCTGCATGCCCACAGAGTCCTCTTGGGGCATCAACCAGGCGTCGAGTTACCGCATGAGTTCCTCCCCCAACACGGCGACCTGATGTGGACACCTGCCGACTGGGCGTGGATTGGTGGTTTGATGAATATCTTGATGTCTTCATGGCATCACGGCATACCGGTGCTGGCTCACCGGGCAAGAAAGTATGACCCGGAACGGGCTCTTTCATTGATGGCTCGCCATAACGTCAGGAATATCTTCATGCCACCCACGGCCCTGAATTTAATGCGAAGCGTTGATCGACCGCGGGAGCGCTTTGGGGTTAATTTGCGAACCCTGACCAGTGGCGGTGAACCCATGGGGGAAGAATTACTGAGTTGGTGCAAACAGAATTTTGGGGTTACGCCGAACGAATATTATGGGCAGACGGAATGCAACCTGATTGTCTCCAACTGTGCAGCGATCATGAAAGTACATCCCGGGTCAATGGGCAAACCAGTGCCCGGCCACCGGGTCGAAATTATTGATGGACACGGAAATATTATGCCGCGCGGGGAAACAGGAGACATCGCGGTTCATTCTCCTGACCCGGTGATGATGCATGAATACTGGCAAAACCCGGAGGCGACAGGTGAAAAATTTCGGGGAGACTGGCTGCTTACCGGTGACCTTGGACATAAAGGGGAAGACAACTATTTGTGGTTCAAAGGGCGCGCTGATGACGTTATTTCATCCGCTGGATACCGGATCGGTCCCTCGGAAATCGAGGATTGTCTGCGCAAACATCCCGCCGTGTCTCTGGCTGCCGCAATCGGTGTTCCTGACCCGGTTCGAACCGAGCGGATAAAAGTCTTCATTATTCTGAAAAAGGGACACCAAGAATCGAGCGAGCTAGCTGAGAAAATCACCAAACATGTGGCGACAAAACTATCAGCTCACGAAGCCCCGAAAGAAATTGAATTTGTTGATACTCTGCCGATGACAGCAACAGGAAAGATCAAACGCAAGGACCTGCGTGACAGCGAAAAGGCTAAAGATATAGGCAATCCGGCCTGAACCGAAGGGCCAATCAGGCGGGTCTGATTTCCTTAATCACAAATCCTTGTGCAGGAGGGAATTTATCAGCCAATAAAGTTCTGGCATCATCTTCATCCTTGGCACAAATATCGTGGTTTTGAACATCGGCCCAAAAGTCGTCAAAAAAACTGTGGCTCTGGTTTTCTTTGACGAGGGAACGCACATCCTTGTTATAGACTGCAACAAGGAATAACTTATTTCCATTCTTCGGATGCTGAAGCATTCAACGACCTTTTCTAGCGTTAGAATCAATCTATTTCATATTCAAGTCTTAATAATTTTATCCGTCAATACTTAATAAACACTTTCACGTCATTTATACTCAAAAGTACTGATATCAGTTCATCAGCGAATCGCGTAGGCTCAATTTCTTCCTGAACAGACCCCTTCCCCCCACTTCAAAGTGAATTGTGGAGTGAGATCAGTCAGAATCCCCACGCAAATCGGGAAAAATTGATTCATTCAGCGAAAATCAAAGACAAAGTGATGGCATCAGGACTATTCGTGATAGAATAGAATATCAATTGAGTTTATTTAACGTCTGATTAACCGTCCTCAATCAATAATCGGGTAGTTCAGGTACAGGTGGCGAATGGCTGACGAAAACGAAGTAAATTTTTCCGACATTACAGAACTTGAGGCAGTTCTGGATGTTGAGGTCGAGATCACAGCAGTTCTCGGCACATCCTTGATGCCAATCAGCCAAATACTGAAACTCGGACGGGGGGCCGTTGTTGAGCTAAACCGGAAAGTTGGCGAAGATATTGAGGTTCAGGGAAACAGTCGGCTTGTTGCCAAGGGTGAAGTCATCGTTATTGATGATCGTCTGGGCGTCAATATTACTGAAGTAATGAAGATTACATCAACATTAGCGGAATGATTTTATGAGCTCTGATATATTCCGGACTGCCAATTTACTGATCAAAGAATACGGTGAAATGGCCTCTGTCGGTGCACAGATCAAAGTCGATCAGATGTTTAAGCGCGGCGATATGCAAGGTCAACAGCTATGGCTGAAGGTAGCAAAAGCTGTCGAACAATTGCAGTCTGAGAAAGCCCCTTTGACCAATCAGACACTGCATTGAGTTTAGGGTCTTAGGATAAGCTGGTTCCCGCGAACTTCATAACCTGACAGGCGAGACAGAAAACTCATACCCAGTAGTGAGCTGTTCATTGCAGCGCCGTTAACGGAAGCCCGCACCTCCGTGATATTCAGATGAGAAATTGAAATTCTACCTAACTTCACAGGTGCTCCTCTGACGATTCCATTGGCCGTTTGGTAAGTTTTTGAGAATGTCAGTTTATCCAGATCAAATCCGAGCAACGATGCATCATTTGGGGAGAGAACCACATCACTGGCCCCGGTATCGATGAGAAAATGAATGGTGACTCCATCAACGTTTGCATCGACAGCAAAATGTCCGCTACGATTGGCAAAAAGAACAACATTCTCGCCTGATGTGCGGGCCCGTTGTGGCATCAATTCACCCAGCAAACGGTCCCTGACATGTGACATATCCCCACGATAGCTGTAGCCAACGAACAGGACGATGGCGACCAGTGACCAAATCGAAATATTACGAATGATTTTGCCATCATTGAACCTGCCGTGCAGGACGGCGCTTGCCAAAAAGAAAGATAACAGCAGCAAACTGTGGGTCAGCGAAATTTGGTGATCCTGGTCTGACAGAACACCTGGAAATTCATCGGCCAGAAACCAGATCAGGAATGTCAGCGATAGAGCGAACACGGCCAACAAGCCAACCCGGCCCCAAAACGATTTTTTATTTCCTGCCATGATTTGATACCTGAAATTCAACGGGCCTGCATGTTAAACGGGTCATGAATATGTGGCTAATATTGTCTGATAAAGCAATAATATAACAAGGATTAACATAATGTTGTTCTTGCATTCGTATAATTGAAATGTAGCCCGGTTATAAAATACGCTTAGATGATTGGATTCTTCCTCTGAATCCACCCTCTCGCAAACTTGTCGGGCCCTTTGGCCCGGCATTTTTTGCCTTGAACTTCATTGTGTGACTCTCAATTACAACAAAATCCTCTTTTATCAGATGTCTGTTCCAGCCAGATACGTCGGCAGTTACAACTATATCAATTCTCTCTGACACATTGATTGGCCCGAGACGTTCACTATTGCCATATTCAGGGGTGTATACATTTTTGAATCAGATAGAGTCGATTAAGCTCTTGAATAGATTATAATCTTGAATAGATCTAAAACAGTATCTAGATTTACATACAATGAGCAACATCAACCACGCTAGAGGCCGTTTTCTCATCCACATCCGATATTCTCGGACTTAACTAGCAATTGAAAATGATCATATCGCTCCGTTAAGTTCAGTCGTGGGAGGCACAAGTTATGAAGATTCTACTCAGATTTATTTTTTCTATTGCCTTAATGTTATCTGCAATTTCATTTGGGCCTCAATCCCATGCAGATGATGGCGCTAAAAATATATATCTGGTTACCTGGCGTGGCTTTGAAGAAGGCTGCGAGGGTTTCAAGGAATATCTGGATACACGTGGGATGAAGTACAATTTGATTCACCGCGATGCCAATCGAGATAAGAAAACATTGCCGGGATTTGTCGAAGAGATCAAACAGACCAAACCCGATCTGGTGGTCACCTGGGGAACCTCTGTCAGTGTTGGTATTCTGGGGGCCTACGACGCTGTTGACCCCAAACGGCATATCACCGATATCCCGGCTGTATTTATGTTCCCGTCAAACCCGATGCGCAGTAAACTGGTCGATAACTATCAATCATCCGGTCGCAACATTACCGGGGTTCGCTACCTCCTGACAGAAGAACAGCAACTGTCCGTTGCCGTTGATAGCCTGTCCTTCAAAAAGCTGGGGATGCTGCAGAATAAAGATGAAATCAATGTCGTAAATTCAATCAAGGCAATGAAACTGGCCGCCAACACTGCAGGTGTAGAAACTCTCGTTGAAAACCTCGAAACGAGTAAAGACAAAGCGGTTATTGAAAAGCGCCTGACCGAAGGGTTGCGTAATCTTAAAAAAGCGGGAGCCGAAATTATTTATTTCACTCCCAGTTCGCTGTTGAATGCCCATTCCACAGCATTTACCCACGCAGCAGTAAATCTCGGGTTACCCATTTTTTCGTCCGGCCAGCGCCCGGTGCGCGATGGCAAAGCGGCAATCGGGGTCGGCGTTTCCTATACACAAACCGGTAAACGAGCGGCCGTTCTGGCAGAGAAAATTCTCAGCAGTAATGTTTCCCCTTCGAAGTTATCGATTGATGCTCCAGAGGAATTCGGGGTTGTGATAAATATGTCTGTTGTTAATGAATTGGGCCTAAAAGTCTCTCCGGCAATTATGTCAATTGCCGAAATTGTGCAAAATTAAGATGCCGCACCCTTCTGCCAATGGGTTTTTGAATCTTAATGCCAACCGGCGGGCATTTTATATTGTCACGGTTATCGTTGCCCTTGTGCTTATGGCAATGGTTGCCATGTACGGATACTCCCTGAACAATAACGTAAAATCAGAAAACCATCGCTATGATGCTCAAGTGGCTTCCAATCTGCTGAACCTGAAGGACCAGTTGCGCAACCTGATCATCTACACGGAGGTGATTACCCAACTGCAAGCCAGAGCCATCAAGCAAGTGGGAGATTCATCTGGTCGGTGGGGCGAACAGAACTTTGATTTCTTCCTGTTGAATGTCCCGGAAATTTTTGGATTTGCCCTTGTCGATTCTGACAACGTCTTGATGCGTGCCGGATTTAATCCTGACGATATATCTGATCAATTTATAACTTCTGTTGGCAAACAAAAGGGGGTATTCCCGGCTCGCATGGTTGTTCACCAACAAATCCTCACCAGCAACAGTAAAACCAAACTGTTACCCTTAACCCAGCGCATAAAATTCGATACTCATAAACTGTATGCTGTTGTCTTCCTGAACTCAGAAAAAATCAAAACTCTGATCCGAGATACTTTGCCGCCAGGTATGGAATTTTCTGCTCTTGTTGATAACATCGGCAATGTTCTGGTTTCCGGAAAATCTCAACTCGCAATGGGTGATGATCAAACTCGGCAAGAATTAAAAACCACGCTTGAGGCATCAAACCTGAATTTTCAAACCGTTATCGCCTCAAAGGATAAGGTAATTGGTGATCGTTTGACGCTTACAGCGTCTACCATGTCCCCCTTTCCGATAAATATAGTTGCCGGATACGCCCCTCCTGCCCGGATTTCACAACAAATCGGCAAACTCGCTTTCATTGCCGCCGGGTTCGGTGCCGGGTTTATTCTCTTCGTTATCTTTTTATACCGGACAAGCGTCAAACTGGATGCTCAGCAAGGACGTCTGGAATCCCTCGTCACGGAACGAACTAAGGAGATGGATCATAAATCATCCCTGCTTGAGGCTGTTCTCAGCAGCATCAATCAGGGGTTGGTTGCTTATGATTCAAATTTGAAACTTATCATTTCGAACGAACGGTTTAGCAAA
>Ga0316189_10006062_pt1 | contig 11567 bp, 10 predicted proteins | sample LowCovwburrow_MG_FD_204930 | JGI IMG/M metagenome (GOLD analysis project Ga0316189, IMG submission 204930) | Coastal sediment microbial communities from Maine, United States - Lowes Cove worm burrow | ecosystem: Environmental > Aquatic > Marine > Coastal > Sediment | place: USA: Maine... | reverse complement strand
CCGAGCCCTTGGCCTCGGCAAGGCGCTCGGTCACCTCCTTGTCGGAGACATCGACCATCACGGCCTTGCCCTCGGCATCGAAGTGAGTGAAGCCGGTCATAGCGAGGCTCTCCTAAGCTGTATGCGCCGCGGCCTGATCCGTGCCCTGAACCAGCACGGCGGTGGCGGCAGTGACGTCTTCCTGGCGCATCAGCGATTCGCCGATCAGGAAGGCCCGGGCGCCCACCGCCGCCATGCGGGCCAGGTCCCTCGGCTCGTAGAGGCCGCTCTCGGAAACCATCAGCCGGTCCGCCGGCACGCGCGGCGCCAGCTCTTCGGTCGTGGCCAGGTCGACCGCCAGGGTCTTCAGGTTGCGATTGTTGATGCCGATCAGGGGCGACTTCAATGCCAGGGCCCGATCGAGTTCGGCGCCGTCGTGAACCTCGACCAGCACATCCATGCCGAGGTCGAAGGCGGCGGCCTCCAACTCCGCTGCCTGGGCATCGCCAAGCGCGGCCATGATCAGCAGGATGCAGTCGGCGCCCAGCGCGCGGGATTCGACGATCTGGTAGGGATCGAGCATGAAGTCCTTGCGCAGGCAGGGCAGCGGCACCGCGGCGCGGGCGGCCACGAGATAGTCGTCGGCGCCCTGGAAGTAGGGCGCATCGGTCAGCACCGAGAGGCAGGCCGCACCGCCCGCGAGGTAGGCCTTGGCCAGGCTCGGCGGATCGAAGTCGGCGCGGATCAGACCCTTGCTGGGCGAGGCTTTCTTGATTTCGCAGATCAGCGCCTTGGCGCCGCTTGCGGCCTTGGCCTGCAAGGCCGCCCGAAAGCCGCGCGGCGCAGAGGCCGCCGCGGCGCGCCGCTCCAGCTCGGCCAGGGACGTTTTGGCCTTGCAGCCGGCGACCCACTCCAGCTTGTCGTCGCAGATCTTTTTCAGGACGTCGCTCATGCCGGCAGGGATTCGTTGGTGATCCGCACCAGGCGATTGAGGGCTTCCAGGGCGCGCCCGGAATCGATGGCCTCAGCGGCCATGACCGCACCCGCCTGCAGGTCTGGGACCTTGCCGGCGACGATGAGCGCCGCCGCACTGCCCAACAGCACGATGTCGCGGTAGGCCCCTGGCTTGCCTTCGAGCAGGGCGCGCAGCGCAGCGGCATTCTGCTCCCGATCGCCGCCGACCAGGTCTGCCAGTTTCGCCGTCGGCAAACCGGCATCTGCCGGGGTGATCTCGAAGGTCGTGATCTTGCCCGCGTCCAAGGCTGCCACCTGGGTCGGCCCGAGAGTCGAAACCTCGTCCAGCCCGCCGGCACCATGCACCACCCAGGCGCGCTCATGACCGAGATCGCGCAGCACCTCGGCGAGAGGCTCGATCCACTCGGGGGCGAAGACGCCGATCAGCTGGTGCTTTACCTTGGCCGGGTTGGACAGCGGCCCGAGCAAATTGAAAATCGTGCGGGTGCCGAGTTCGACCCGCGTCGGCCCGACATGGCGCATCGCAGAGTGATGGCGTTGGGCCATCAGGAAACAGGTGCCGGCCTCGACCAGGGCTTTTTCCACGAGAGCGAAGTCGGCCTCGATGTTCACGCCGAGGGCCTCCAGCACATCACTGGCGCCGCTTTTGGAGGAAGCCGCGCGGTTGCCGTGCTTGGCCACCGGCACGCCGCAGGCCGCCACCACGAACTGGCTCGCCGTCGAAATGTTGTAGGTGCCGCTGCCGTCACCGCCGGTGCCGCAGATATCGATGGCGCCTTCAGGCCTTGCGATGGTGGCCATCTTGCCACGCATCACGGTGGCGGCGCCGGTGATCTCCTCCACCGTCTCGCCGCGCACGCGCAGGGCCATGAGAAAGCCGCCCATCTGGGCCGGGGTGGCATCGCCGGACATCATGATGTCGAAGGCCTTTTCAGCCTCCTGCCGGCTCAGCGTCGCGCCGGTCGCGGCCTTGCCGATCAGGCCCTTGAGGTCGGGCATGTCACCGCTCATTTACCGGTTCCTCGCTTCAGGCCGCCGCGGCCGGGTCGGCGAGATTGAGAAAATTGCGCAGCAGCGCGTGGCCGTGCTCGGAGGCGATGCTCTCCGGATGGAACTGTACGCCGTGGATCGGCAGGGTCCGATGCTGCAAGCCCATGATCACACCGTCTTCGGTGGTCGCCGTTATCTCCAACTGGTCGGCGGGAAAACTGGCCGGATCCAGGGTCAGCGAATGATAGCGCGTGCCGGTCAGCGGGGAGGGCAGGCCGGCGAAAACGCCTTTGCCCGTGTGGGTTACCTGGCTGAGCTTGCCGTGCATGGGCTGAGGCGCGCGCACCACCTTGCCGCCGAAATGCTGGCCGATCGACTGGTGGCCGAGGCAGACGCCGAAAATCGGTAACTTGCCGGCCGCCGCGGCGATCAGATCCAGGCAGATGCCCGCCTGATCGGGGTCGCAGGGGCCCGGCGAAATGACGATGCCCTGGGGCTGCATCGCCAGGGCCTCGGCCGGCGTGATCTTGTCGTTGCGCCGTACTTCGACCGCTGCCCCCAACTCTCCCAGAAAGTGGAAGAGGTTGTAGGTAAAGCTGTCGTAGTTGTCGATTAACAGAAACATTTCAGTGACTTGTGCCGCGCTCTTGAGGTTTGCAGTCGCCCCTTGGGTATTTCTTATAACAGGTCCCCCCGCGCTACGGAAACCCGCCAAATCAGCGGCCCCGATCGCTTTGCCACGACCAGCCTTGACCTTACAGTAACTAGAAGGTTGAATCTCCTGGCTTCTGTCTACCCAGGAGGAGCCAAGCATGAACATCGGCGCCGCGGCCCGGCATTCAGGCGTGCCGGCCAAGACCATTCGCTACTACGAATCTGTCGGCCTGATCGAGCCCGCCGATCGTAGCGCCGCCGGCTACCGGGTCTACGCCAAGCAGGATGTGGAAACCCTGCGTTTCGTCCAGCGCGCCCGCAACCTCGGTTTTTCGGTGGAGGAGGTCGGCAACCTGCTGGCGCTGTGGAACGATCGCACCCGCAGCAGCGCCGAGGTGAAAGCATTGGCGCGGCACCGGGTGACCGACATCGACCGCAAGCTCACTGAACTGGCGGAAATGCGCGAAACCCTGGTTCACCTGATGGAGCGGTGCCATGGCGACGCGCGCCCGGACTGCCCGATCCTTCAGGGTCTGGCCGGCAAAACCGGACGAGATTGAGCGCCGCTTCGTTAACCACCGCATGCTAGGGTCCGCCCGCTATGAAGCGAGGTGAACCGCGAAAGGCCGGGCCCGGCCGCCGTCCCACCGGCGAAGCGCTGTGGAACACGGCCGCCATCGCCGGCTTGCTGCTTGTCGGCCTGCTTTTGGGCGGCATCCTCGGTGTTTTCCTCGATCGCCAGGGACTGCTTGGCAACGAGCCGGATCGGATTGAAACCGCCGAGGCCCTGTCCGAGCCCCCGGCGCCGGCGCGTCCGGCGCCGCTGCCACAGATCATAACCGCCGCGCCGGAAGTCGACCGCGAAGCCCTGGAGGCCCAGTACCACGAGGTGGTCCGCGAAAACTCCCCGAACGCGGAACCGGAAGCCGTCGCCAATGCCGAGAGCGGCTGGCAGGGCGACCAGAGCCTGACCCGGCAAGAGGCTGCCCTACCGTCAATTCCGATACCCGACCGCGGGCTCGAAGGTCCGGCGCTATGGCAGCAGCATGCCGTGGCGGTCGCACCGAGCGGCGGCAAGCCGATGATCGCCATCGTGCTCGACGACGTCGGCGTCAACCGGCGCGGCGCCAGGAATGCCATCGACCTGCCGGGACCACTGACGCTTTCCTTCATGACCTACGCCAACGGCCTGCCGGAGATGACCGCCGAGGCGCGTCAAGCGGGCCACGAACTGATGCTGCACGTGCCCATGGAGCCGCGCAGCGCCGCCATGGACCCGGGGCCCAACGTGCTGCGTGAGGATATCCCACGGGCCGAACTGGTTCAGCGCCTGACCTGGGGCCTCGCACGCTTCGACGGCTATGTGGGCATCAACAACCACATGGGCAGCCGCTTTACGGCCTCACCCGAGGGCATGGCCCTGGTCATGGGGGAGTTGAAGGGACGCGGCCTGCTGTTTCTCGATTCCGTGACCGCCGCCAGTTCGGTAGCCGGCAGCCTGGCGGACCGGGCCGGGGTCCCCTATGCGGTGCGCGACGTTTTCATCGATAACCAGCCCGAGGATCTCGCGGCGATCCACCGCCAACTCGCCATCCTGGAGCAGACGGCCCGCGAGCGCGGCTATGCCGTCGGCATCGGTCATCCGCACGACGGCACCGTCCAGGCCCTGACCCAGTGGATACCGGAGATGCGCGCCCGCGGCTTCGCCCTGGTGCCGATCTCCGCCATCGTGCGCCACCGCCAGCAGATGGCGGCGCAGCAGACCGCCGGAGCGGGCTGAGACTTTCCTGTATCGATCCAGGCTTTGTTCGGCGCCCGACGCCTGAGAGCTGATCCCGGAAACTCAAAAGGGGCCGCATCTCTGCGGCCCCCCATGAGCTGGTAAATCGAGGGCCCCGAAACGGGGTCCCGCTTCGAAGGTGTTACTTGTCGGAGGAAGGCTGCTCCCTCAAACCCGTGATACATCCAAGGCCCTTCGATTCCACCGAAATCTCATTAGACATTGGGACACCTCCTTTCAGCTGTTGAACAGACTTCAACTATCGACCCGATTCGCAAAATCCAGCAAGAAGATTCGAGTTGCCACCGCGGCAGGGCATCGCTGGGAGTTTGGGGTAAATGTCATCTCGGAGGCTTGGCGTCGCTGCGGTTGCTTAGCTGCCCAGGCATGTTAACTTTGGTGCACCAGCCAACCTGCCAATCTGAAGGGGCAATCAATGCGCCGGAACTTTTTCTCCAAATCAAAATCACTCCAGCGCATGCTGACGCTCTGCGTCGCGGCGGGCTTCCTGGCCAGCTGCGCCTCCAGCGACGTGGCGTCCGAGGCTAAATACGAGGGCGACGTCGTTAAACCGGTGCGCGTGATTGTCTACGATTTCTCGGCCAGCCCGCAGGACGTGCCGCCGGACTCCGTCCTGGCCGGTATCTATGCCAAGCGCGATACGCCGCAGACCGAAGAAGAGGTCGCGCTCGGGCGCAAGATCGGTGGCATAGCTTCCGAGAAGCTGGTCAGCCTCCTCAATGACAGGGGCATCCCCGCCGAGCGCGCCGTGGACGGGGTCACCCCGCAAATTGGCGACGGCGTGATCAAGGGCGCCTTCGTCTCGGTCGACGAAGGCAGCCAATGGCAGCGCATGCTCATCGGTTTCGGCGCCGGCGCCAACGAGTTGATCACCATTGTCGAAGGCTACAAGATGCGCGACGGCGGCCTGATGCCCCTCGGCTCTGCGAAGATCAAGGCCGAAGGCGGCTATATGCCCGGCGTCCTGGCCCCTGTCGGTGTCGGTGCCGCCACCGGGAACTTGGCGAGAAGCGTAGTCATTTCCGGTGCGGCAACCGCGGTGAAGGAGTTCGGCCCGGAAACCATCGAGGCTGCAGCCCAACGAACCGCCGAGTCGGTCTTTGAGACCATCGTCAAAGCCTACAAAGAACGCGGCTGGATCGAGGAGTAGGTCTTGCGAAGGGGAAACGCCTAGTTTCCCCGCCGCGCCGCGAAGCGCACGGCTTCCTCGGCGGAGCGCAGCAAAGCACGGGCCTTGTTCCAGCACTCCTGGTGCTCGGACTCCGGCACGCTGTCCGCCACCACGCCGGCGCCGGCCTGGATGTGCATGGTGCCGTCCTTGACGATGGCGGTTCTTAGCGCGATGCAGGTATCCATCGAGCCGCCGGCGCCGAAGTAACCGACGCAGCCGCCGTAGATGCCGCGGCGTTCCGGCTCCAACTCGTCTATGATCTCCATGGCCCGTACCTTGGGGGCGCCGGAGACGGTACCCGCCGGGAAGCCGGCGATCAGCGCATCCATGGCGTCCTTGCCCTCGGCGATCTGGCCCTCGACGTTCGAGACGATGTGCATGACGTGGCTGTAGAGCTCGATGGCCATCTGCTCGGTGACCTTCACGCTGCCGATCCGCGCCACCCGCCCGACGTCGTTGCGCCCGAGGTCGAGCAGCATGAGGTGCTCGGCCAATTCCTTGGGATCTGCCAACAGCTCTTCGGCCAGGGCGCGGTCCTCGGCCGGGGTGGCGCCGCGCGGCCGCGTGCCGGCGATGGGGCGGATGGTGACCATATCGTCGCGCAGGCGCACCAGGATCTCCGGGCTCGAACCGACGATGGCGTAGCCGCCGAAATCGATGAAGAACAGGAAGGGCGAGGGGTTGAGCCGACGCAGCGCGCGGTAGAGCGCAAAGGGCGGCAGCTTGAAGGGCAGGGAGAGGCGCTGCGACAGCACCACCTGGAAGACATCGCCGGCCAGGATGTAGTCCTTCGCCTTCTTCACCATGCCCAGGTAAGTCTCTTGCGACAGGTTCGCCGCCGGTTCCGGCAGTTCCTCCAGATCGGCGATGACGTCGCGGCTCTGCGGCAAGGCGCGCTCGAAGTCTTGCGCCACGTCGGCGAGACGCTCGCAAGCCTGAGCGTAGGCGGCGCGGGCCGAGACGTCGCTGCGCGGCCAGACCGGCGAGAACACGGTGACCAGATCCTCGACCCGGTCGAAGACCGCGACCACGGTCGGCCGGCTGAACAGCCCGTCCGGCACGTCGATGGCCAGCGGGTTGTTGTCCGGCAGGTCCTCCATCAGCCGCACCGTGTCATAGCCCATATAGCCGAGCAGGCAGGACGCCATGGGCGGCAGGCCCTCGGGCAGCTCGAAACGGCATTCCTCGATCAGATCGCGCAGGCTGTCGAGCGCGTCCTTTTCGATAGGTTGGAAGCTTTCCGGATCGAAACGCGCCTGGCGGTTGATCTCGGCCTGCTTGCCGCGGCAGCGCCAGATCAGATCGGGGCGCATGCCTAGAAAGGAATAGCGCCCAATGATCGAGCCACCCTCGACGGACTCAAAAAGGAAGGCATTGGGCTTGCCCTCGGCCAGCTTCAGAAAAGCGGAAACCGGGGTCTCCAGATCGGCGATCAGCGCGGTGTGCACCACCTGCGCCCGCCCAGCATTGTAGCTTGCCTCGAAGGCGTCGAATTCGGGGGCGGTCTGCATACCGTCTAGAATTCCGCCAGGACCTGATCGATGAGGCGCTGGTTCACGGTGACATCGAACTCCTGCTGCAGAGCGCCCAGAAACTGCTGGAAAATGTCGTTCTGCAAGGAAGCAGTCAGTTGCTGCTCGATCTCGGCAAGTTGCGCATCGCGGCCCGCGCTGTCCGGCTCCAGGATTTCCTTCAGCTTGACGACGATATGATTATTGGCGGTGGCAACCGTGGTGACCTCGCCCGTGTCGATCTCGAAGAGCTGCTGAGAGAGGGCCGCGGCGGGGGTCCGCTCCGGATCGCTCTCGAACCGCGTGATCGGCTGGGTCTGCGACAGTTCCAGGCCCTCCGTGGCGGCAAGCTCGGCGAAGTCCTCGCCGGACTTCAAGCGTTCGGCCAGAGCCGTGGCCTTTTCCTCAGCCAGGCGGATTCCCTCGGCAACGCGCCACAGTTCCGCAACGTCATCGCTTACCTCTACCAGCGACTTTCTCTTCGCCGGGGTTTCGCCGTCGACACGGATGATGAAATAGTCGCCGTCCAGGGTCTCGGTCAGCAGGCTGGTGTCGCCCGGCTGGGTCGCGTTCAACACCCCGAGGAACTCGCTGATCGAGGGCAGGCCCTCCACCAGGTTGTCTTCCGGGTCGCGCGCCTGGCGGTCGATATTCGGAATGCTGCGCAGCGTGAGGTTCAGGCGCGAGGCGACATCTTCAAGCGAGGCACCACCTGCCAGGGCGTCGTCGAACTGGTTGGCGAGGCCGATGACCACGTCGACGGCTTCGGCTTCGGCCAGCACGTTACGCAGGTCTTCTCGGCTGGCTTCGAGGCTTGCTTCCTCACCGGGCTCGATTGCCGTCACCATGACCACATGCCAGCCGAGCGGGCTTTGGATCGGCGCGCTGGGTCCGGTCGCTTCCAGCGCGAAGACCGCCTCGCCGAGCTGGGGCAGCAGCTCAGTCTGCGCCACGGTGCCCAGATCCACCGGCCCGCGGCCGGTCGCTTCCTCGACAGCAGAAGTGAAGTCGGCGCCCTCGGAAAGCCGATCGGCCAGGGCCTGGGCCGCCGCCTGGTCCGGAAGCACGGCCTGCAGGATGGTGCGGCGCTCCGGCGTGGAAAGCTCGTCCTTGCGGGCCTCGAAGGCTTCCTCGACCCTTTCGTCGGAGATCGCGATGCCCTTCGCCGCCTCGGAAAGGCTGAGAACCGCCAACGAGATACTCTTGTAGGCCGGGGTCATGAAGCTGCCGCCGGCGGCGTCGTAGGTTTCCTGCAGTGCCATAGCATCGGGATCGCCGAGATCCCCAAAGCTGTCGTTGGCGACGATCAGGTAATCCCCGACCCGTCGTTCCCCACGATAGGACAAGAGCTGCTCGGCAAGGCTTTGCGGCGCCACGGCGCTCTCAGTGGCTGCGGCGGTCAACTGCCGGCGCATGATCTCACTGCTCATAACGGACAGGTAGCGCTGTTCGGTGAGATTTGCGTAGCTGAGGGCCTGGGCGAAGCGGTTCTGGTCGAAACGGCCCGTGGCCCCTTGAAAGGCCGGGTTCTCAAAGATCTGCCCGCGCATCTGGTCTTCCGTCACCAGCAAAGACATGCGCGTCGCCAACTCGTCCAGAACAGCGCGGCTGATCAAGCGGCTCAGCACCTGCTGCGGTATGCCGAAGGCGCGCGCCTGTTCGATCGTCAGCGGCGTCCCGATCTGGCGACTGATCGAGCCGATCTCGTTGGCGACCGCCTCGGTGTACTCGCGCTGGTCGATGCCTGTATCGCCAATTTCCGCGATCATCAGAGATTGACCGCCGCCGCGAAATATATCTCCGATGCCCCAGACAGCGAAGCTGAGGATCAGCAGGCTGAACAGGATAACCGTAACGATCTTGGTAAGCAGGTTCCGGGGCTTCATGACAATAAAACAACTTCGCTGAGGTTTAGGGGCCACCTGGGTGGCGGGCGCGGCAGTGTAGAAAGGCGTCCTGGCCCCGGCAATAAGCAATTCCGCCTTGTCACGCAGCCTTGTACGAGAGGCCCGGCGTCGGCATAGCCAGGGAAGGGCCCGGCAGCGTAGCCTTGCCTCGCACCCTGTGCTAGGTAGGCCCGGAAGGACATTGAAGGGGAGCCAGTAATGCGCGCATTGATTGCCGGTAACTGGAAGATGAACGGCCTGGCCGAGGATGCCAAGGCTCTGGCCGAGAGACTGAAGATCCTGAGCGAGGAAACCCAGTTTTCCTGCGATCTTCTCGTTTGTCCTCCCTTTCCCTACCTGGGTCTGGTGGCACAGGCGCTGAGCGGCAGCCGAATTGCCCTGGGCGGGCAGGACTGCCACGGCGCGGTTTCCGGCGCCCACACCGGCGATACTTCCGCGGCGATGCTGCGCGACGTGGGGTGCAGCTATGTGATCCTTGGCCACTCCGAGCGCCGCGCGGATCATGGTGAAAACGACGCCCTGATCCGAGCCAAGGCCGAAACCGCCATGGTCTCGGGCCTGGTGCCCATCGTCTGTGTCGGCGAGACCGAAGAAGATCGGAACAACGGCCAAACCCTCGCGGTGATCGGCCGCCAGCTCAAGGGCTCGGTGCCGGCCGGCATGGAGGCCGAGCGCCTTGTGGTGGCCTACGAGCCGGTCTGGGCCATCGGCACCGGCCGCACGGCGACCGCCACCGACGTGGTCGAGGTACACACCGAGATCCGCCGCCTGTTGGTCGGCCTGGTCGGGGAGGGGGCCCAGAAGGTCAGGGTTCTCTATGGTGGCTCGGTTAAACCCGAAAATGCCGGCGAGTTGCTCTCCCAGGCCAATGTGGACGGCGCCCTGGTTGGCGGCGCCAGCCTGAAACCCGAGGATTTCTGGGCTATCGGCCAAAGCTGCTGAGATTCCGGCCAAACCCCGTGTAGGGCCTCTGGACCTTGCCGAGAGGCCCGGTTTCAAAGCGTTTTCGCTGGCGTTTCCCGCCCGGAGCCATTACATAGCGCGGCAACAGCAGGCCCTCGGGGGCCGGACAGCTCTCGCGAGGCGCCAAAAGGGCAGGCGCGGGAGACGATTTAGGTAAGCAGGTATCATGACGACAGTACTTCTGGTCATTCATATCCTTTTGGCACTGGCCCTGATCGGCGTCGTGCTGCTGCAGCGAAGCGAAGGCGGCGGCCTGGGCATCGGCGGCGGTGGCGGCGGTGGCGGCGGCGGCGGCATGAGCGGCTTCCTGACCGGACGCGGCACGGCCAATCTCCTGACCCGGACCACGGCGATCCTGGCGGCGGGCTTCATGGTCAGCAGCATCGTCCTGACGATCCTCGCGGGCCATGGCGAGTCCGGCTCGATCGTCGACGGCATTCCCAGCGACATACCCGTCCAGCCCGCTCCGATTCAGGAACCGGCGACGCCGAGCGAGCCCTCCGTTCCGACTCAGTGACGCCGGGGCTTCGCGCCTCGGGTCCGCGGTTTCTGCACGGCGGTCGGGTCCGTACCGCGAATCGGCCCGCTTCCGGCGAGACGATTCGCCGGCAGGTCGTGTCCGACCATCTCCACCGGTTCAGAAAAGAGGATGAATTTTGCCAGAGCCCAGTCAGGAATCCGGCAGGATTCCAGTCGAGTTTTTCGGTGAGCCGGCACCTCGGCAATTCGCCATCATTCCAGGGCTTGCTTCGGCCCCTATGATCGTTCAATAGTCTTCGCCCATGGCGCGGTTTATCTTCATCACCGGCGGTGTGGTCTCCTCACTCGGCAAAGGTCTCTGCGCGGCAGCTCTCGGTTCGCTGTTGCAGGCCCGCGGTTTTAAGGTCCGGCTTCGTAAGCTCGACCCCTACCTGAACGTCGATCCCGGAACCATGTCGCCCTATCAGCACGGCGAGGTCTACGTCACCGATGACGGTGCCGAGACCGACCTGGATCTTGGTCATTACGAACGCTTCACCGGCGTTCCGGCGCGCAAGAGCGACAATGTGACCACCGGGCAAATCTACTCGCAGGTCCTGGCCCGCGAGCGGCGCGGCGACTACCTCGGCGCGACCGTGCAGGTCATCCCGCACGTCACCGACGCCATCAAGGCCTTCGTGCGCGCCGATCTGACCGACGAGGACTTCGTGATCTGCGAGATCGGCGGCACGGTCGGCGACATCGAAGGACTGCCCTTTCTGGAAGCGATCCGCCAGCTCGGCAACGAGTTGGGCCGCGAGCGCAGCCTGTTCCTCCACTGCACCCTGATCCCCTACATCGCCGCCGCCGGCGAGCTGAAGACCAAGCCGACCCAGCACTCGGTGAAGGAACTGCAGTCCATGGGGATCAAGCCGGACATCCTGGTGTGCCGCGCCGAGCGCGAGATCCCCAAGGACGACCGCCGCAAGATCGCCCTGTTCTGCAACGTCCGCGAGGAAGCGGTTATCCCCGCCCTCGACGTGAAGTCGATTTACGCCGTGCCGCGGGCCTATCATGAGGAAGGCCTCGACGACGAGGTCTGCCGCCATTTCGAGCTAGAGACGCCGCGGCCGGACCTGGCGAAGTGGGACTACGTG
>Ga0316189_10006061_pt1 | contig 11568 bp, 6 predicted proteins | sample LowCovwburrow_MG_FD_204930 | JGI IMG/M metagenome (GOLD analysis project Ga0316189, IMG submission 204930) | Coastal sediment microbial communities from Maine, United States - Lowes Cove worm burrow | ecosystem: Environmental > Aquatic > Marine > Coastal > Sediment | place: USA: Maine... | reverse complement strand
GACGCCGAGGTGGATCTGATCGTCTGCATCACCGAGGGCATTCCCGTGCTCGACATGGTGAAGGTCAAACGCGCGCTGGGCGGCTCGACCTCGCGGCTCATCGGACCGAATTGCCCTGGCATCATCACCCCGGACGAGTGCAAGATCGGCATTATGCCCGGTCATATTCACTCTGCCGGCAAGATCGGTGTGGTTTCGCGCTCCGGCACGCTGACCTACGAAGCGGTGGCCCAGACCACGGCGGCGGGCCTGGGGCAGACGACCTGCATCGGGATCGGCGGCGACCCGGTGAACGGCACCAACTTTATCGACTGCCTGGATGCCTTTCTTGCCGATCCCAAGACCGAAGGCATCATCATGATCGGTGAAATCGGCGGAAACGCTGAGGAGGACGCTGCGGAATTCTTCAAGGCGTCAAAGGTTAAGAAACCTATTTGTGGTTTCATCGCGGGTGTCACGGCGCCTCCTGGGCGTCGCATGGGCCATGCCGGTGCGATTATCGCCGGCGGCAAAGGCGGCGCGGAAGACAAGATAGAGGCGTTGAAATCGGCTGGTTTCCTTGTGGCGGACTCGCCGGCCAGTCTGGGTTCGACAATGCTGCAAGCCATGGGTGGCTAGCGGCACTTAACACGGAAGGCGGCCTTGGGTCGGGATCGCCCCGGCCGAGCCGGGAGAGACCATGACGATCTATTCGGATTCCCAAGCGGCGAAGCTTGCGGAGCTCTACCACAGGTTCAATAAGGACCCGGAGTCCTTGGACGAGCAGTGGCGGGGCTTCTTCGCCGATCTGGATGACGAAGCCAAGGCAGTGATCGAAAAGCTGAACGGCGGTGCCTCTGGCGCCGCCGCTTCTGCTCCTGCCGCCGCCCAACCCTCGGGCAGCCAGGCGGTTGCCGACGATCCCGGCGTCCGGGCCGCCACCCTGGATTCGATCCGCGCCCTGATGCTGATCCGCGCCTATCGGGTACGGGGGCATCTGGAAGCCAATCTCGATCCCCTCGGCCTCAAGACCGTCGAACCGCACCCCGAGCTCGACCCCAAGAGCTACGGCTTCACCGAGGCGGACATGGACCGCCCGATCTTCATCGACAATGTGCTTGGTCTGGAAACCGCCAGCCTGCGCAAGATCGTCGAAGTGGTGCGCGACACCTACTGCGGGTCGATCGGCGTCGAGTTCATGCACATTCAGGATCCGGCCCAGAAGGCCTGGATCCAGGAACGCATCGAATCGATCCGCAACCAGCCCGACTTCACCGTGAACGGCAAGCGCGCCATCCTGGAGCGCCTGACCGCGGCGGAGGTCTTCGAGCAGTTTCTCAACAAGAAGTATACCGGCACCAAGCGCTTCGGCCTGGACGGCGGCGAGTCGATGATCCCGGCGCTGGAGCAGATCCTGAAGCGCGGCGGCCAGCTCGGCCTCAAGGAAGTGGTTGTCGGCATGCCGCACCGCGGGCGCCTCAACGTGCTCGCGAACTTCATGAGCAAGCCCTTCTCCGCCATCTTCTCGGAGTTCGAAGGCGGCGCCGCTCACCCGGAGGACGTCGGCGGTTCGGGCGATGTGAAGTACCACCTCGGCACTTCCTCCGACCGCGAGTTCGACGGCAACAACATTCACCTGTCGCTGACCGCCAACCCCTCTCACCTGGAGGCGGTCAATCCGGTGGTCGTCGGGAAGGTTCGCGCCAAGCAGGAGCAGGGCAAGTACAAGGACCGCAGCCAGGTCATGGCCCTGCTGATGCACGGCGACGCGGCCTTCGCCGGCCAGGGCCTGGTGCCGGAAACCCTCGATCTCTCGGAGCTCAAGGGCTACCGCATCGGCGGCACCATCCACTTCATCGTCAACAATCAGATCGGTTTCACCACCAACCCGATCAACTCGCGCTCGGGCCCCTACTGCTCCGATGTGGCGAAGATCATTCAGGCGCCGATCTTCCATGTGAACGGCGACGATCCCGAGGCGGTGACCCACGTGGCGCGCATCGCCACCGAGTTCCGCCAGACGTTCTTCAAGGACGTCGTGATCGACATGTTCTGCTACCGCCGCTTCGGCCATAACGAGGGCGACGAGCCTGCCTTCACCCAGCCGCTGATGTACAAGGCGATCGGCAAGCACTCGACGGTGCGCCAGATTTACGCCCAGAAGCTGGTGGAGGAAAACACCTTCGTCGAGGGCGAGGCCGAAGGGCTGCTGCAGGAATTCAACAATCGTCTGGAGCAGGATTTCCAGGCCGCCAAGACCTACAAGCCCAACAAAGCCGATTGGCTGGAGGGCGTCTGGTCCGGGTTGAACGTGGCGCGCGGGTACGATCCGCGCCGCGGCGAGACGGCGTTGGCGACCGAAACCCTGAAAGAGGTCGGCATGGCGCTGACCAAGGTGCCCGCCGACTTCAACCTCAACCGCAAGATCGCGCGACAACTCGACACCAAGCGCAAGATGATCGAGAGCGGCAAGGATATCGATTGGGCGACCGCCGAAGCGCTGGCCTTCGGCACGCTGTTGATCGAGGGCCACCCGGTCCGCCTGTCCGGCCAGGACAGTAACCGCGGCACCTTCTCGCAACGCCACGCGGCGCTGATCGACCAGCAGACGGAAGAGGCCTACAAGCCGCTCAGCCATATCCGTGAGGATCAGGCACGTCTGGAGATCGTCGACTCGCCGCTCAGCGAGTTGGCGGTACTGGGTTTCGAGTACGGCTACTCCCTGGCCGAGCCACGCGCGCTGGTGGCCTGGGAGGCTCAGTTCGGCGACTTCTCCAACGGCGCGCAGATCACCATCGACCAGTTCATCGCCTCGGGCGAGTCCAAGTGGCTGCGTCTCTGCGGCCTGGTCATGCTGCTGCCGCACGGCTACGAGGGTCAGGGGCCGGAACACTCTTCGGCAAGGATCGAACGCTTCCTGCAGCTCTGCGCCGAGGACAATCTGCAGGTCGTGAACTGCACCACGCCGGCCAACTACTTCCACGTCCTGCGGCGCCAGTTGCACCGCGAGTTCCGCAAGCCGTTGATCGTCTTCACACCAAAGTCGCTGCTGCGCCACAAGCGCTGCGTCTCCGATCTGGATGCTTTCGGGCCGGACAGCTGCTTCCACCGGGTGCTGTACTGCGACAACCGGCCGAGCGATCCCAACGACGCCAAGCAAGTGGTCCTCTGTTCCGGCAAGGTCTACTACGATCTGTTGGAGGAACGGGAGAAGCGCGGCATCACGGATGTGCACTTCCTGCGTCTCGAGCAGCTCTATCCCTTCCCGGTTGACGCGCTGGCGCAGGAACTGGCGCCCTACAAGAACTGCGATCTGGTCTGGTGCCAGGAAGAACCGCGTAACATGGGCCCCTGGGCTTTCGTCTCCACCTTCATCGAGGAGGTGGCCGAGGGAATCGGTTTCGAGAAACCGCGGCCGCGCTACGCCGGACGGTCCTCGGCAGCCTCGCCGGCGACCGGTTCCCACAAGCGCCATGTCGCCGAACAGGCAGCGCTGATTGACGATGCGCTCACGCTGGGCAAGAAGCGCGTCGGCCGCATCGAATCGCGCAAGGCCGAGTCCGAGGCGCGTGAAGGAATTGGTGGCAAGGGTCAGGCCGCGGAATAACCGCGCACCGGCTTCTGCCCGACAAGAGTGAGAGTGAAATGGCAACAGATATCGTGGTGCCCGTCCTGGGCGAGTCGGTCTCCGAGGCAACGGTCGCCCAGTGGCTGAAGCAGCCCGGTGACGCCGTCGCCGTCGACGAGCCGCTGGTCGAACTGGAAACCGACAAGGTAACGCTCGAGGTCAACGCCTCGACCGCCGGCGTGCTGTCGGAAGTGGTCGCCGCCGAAGGCGAGAACGTCGAGGTCGGCGCTCTGCTGGGCCGCATCGGCGAGGGCGCCGGCGCCGCGCCCGCGCCCAAGCAGGAAAGCAAGCCGACGCCAGCGCCGGCTCCCGAGGCAACGCCCGCGCCGGCAGCCGCACCCGCGGCCCCTGCTGCGGCAGGCGGCAACGGCGAGACCATGAACATCGCGGTGCCGACGCTCGGCGAGTCGGTCAGCGAGGCGACGGTGGCCAAGTGGCTGAAGCAGCCCGGCGAAGCGGTCGGCGCCGACGAGCCGCTGGTCGAACTGGAAACCGACAAGGTGACCCTGGAGGTCAATGCGCCCACCACCGGCAGCTTGCAGTCCATCGCCGCGGAAGAGGGCGCGACCGTAGAAGCCGGCGCGCTGCTCGGCGTTTTCGCCGCCGGTGCGGGGGCTGCGCCAGCGCCTGCCGCGGCGGCCCCGGCCAAGAGCGAAGCCCCGGCGCCGACGCCCACAGCTGCGGCACCGGCCGCGTCCGGCGGCGCCAAGGAACTCGATCCCGCCGCGGCGCCGCGCACCGGCGGCAAGATCACCGCGGCCGATCTCATGAACTTCCTGGAGGGCTCCGCCGTTGGCGACCTCGGGCCGGCGGTGCGTAAGCTGGTCGCGGAAAACAATCTCGACCCGGCGCTGATCCCGGCCAGCGGCAAGGACGGCCGGCTGACCAAGGAAGATGTGCTCGCTTTCCTGGACGGCAAGACCAGGCCCCTGGCGGCGCCCGCTGCGGCGCCCGCTGCGACCCCTGCGGCCGCGGCGCCGACGGCTGCAGCCGCGCCCGCCGCCGCGGCGGGCAAGCGCGAGGAACGGGTACGCATGCCCAAGCTGCGCCAGACCATCGCGCGCCGCCTGAAGGAAGCGCAGAACACCGCCGCCATGTTGACGACCTTCAACGAGTGCGACATGAGCGCGGTCATGGCCCTGCGCGCGCAGTACAAGGACGCTTTCGAGAAGAAGCACGGCGTGAAGCTCGGCTTCTCCTCCTTCTTCACCAAGGCGGTGGTCGGCGCGCTGCAGGAACTGCCGGCGGTCAACGGGCGCATCGACGGCGACGAGATCGTCTACAACCACTACTACAACATCGGCATGGCGGTCTCGACGCCCAACGGCCTGATGGTGCCGGTGATGCGCGACTGCGATCAATTGAGCTTCGCCGGGATCGAAAAGTCTCTCGGCGAGCTGGCGGCCAAGGGGCGCGACGGCAAGATCTCCATGGACGACATGGCCGGCGGCACCTTCACCATCACCAACGGCGGCGTTTTCGGCTCGATGATGTCGACGCCGATCCTCAACATGCCGCAGTCGGCGATTCTGGGCCTGCACAAGATCCAGCCGCGGCCGGTGGCGGTCGACGGCCAGGTCGTGGTCCGCCCGATGATGTATCTGGCGCTGTCCTACGACCACCGCATCATCGACGGGCGCGAGGCCGTGACCTTCCTGGTGCGCGTCAAGGAAGCCATCGAGGACCCGCAGCGTCTGCTGATCGGAATGTAAGTCCGCGATGCCCGACGACAGCCTCAGTGACTCGCAAGACCGGCGGCTTAAGCGCCTGCTCGACCGCCAGGGCGATGCCGACTACGAACTGGATCTCACCGGCCTCGATCTGGCTCACACTATGGGCTCGGTCGATCGCATGGTGGAACGCCAGCGCTTTCGCGACGTCGGCCGCTCGGTGGTGCTGCGCATCGATCCGGCAACACCCGACAGCGGCGAGACCCATTTCGGCGCCCTCGGCCGTCACCTGCTGGATTTGAAACGCCGCGGTTTGGTGGCGACCCTGCAGCCGCTCGACCCGGCCCGCGGCGCCGGCTTCAATCTCACCCTGCCCGCCGGCAAGGAAGCCCTGGATCTTTCCGCCGGGCAGGACGGCCCGGCCGTCGAGTGATCGCAGCCGGCAGGCAGGAGGCGAAATAAATCATGCGTAACCGAACGAAGCGCTGCTTTGAGACGGCCGGCTGGGTCTTCTTCATCATATCCGCGGTGTTCTACATCTGGGCCGCTTGGCGCAGCGGCGATCTTCTCAGCCTCTTGGGCGGCATCTTCTTCTTCCTCGCCTGCTTTGTGTTCCTGGTGCCGCTGCACGGCCACCGGGTGCCCGACGAGGACGCCTGATGCAGGGCGCCCTCCGGCTGGCAGGCTGGCCGCCTGCGCCCTTGTCCCTCCGGCATTGCTGCGGCAAGGTGGGCGGCATTTCATACCTCTTTGAGCGCCCTTAAGGGAAACAGACCATGAGCGACAAGCAGTACGATCTGGTGATTATCGGCGGTGGCCCCGGCGGTTATGTGGCCGCGATCCGCGCCGCGCAGCTGGGCATGAAGACGGCCTGCGTCGAGGGACGCGGCGCCCTGGGCGGCACCTGCCTTAATGTCGGCTGTATCCCCTCCAAGGCGCTGCTGCAGTCCTCCGAGAAATACGCCGAGGCGGCCAAGCACTTCGCCGAACACGGCATCACGGTGGAGGGCCTCGGCCTCGACGTGGCGGCGATGATGGCCCGCAAGGACAAGGTGGTGACCGGCCTGACCGGCGGCATCGCCATGCTGTTCAAGAAAAACAAGATCGACTACGTGAAGGGCTGGGGCTCGATCCCCGCCGTGGGCAGCGTGAAGGTCGCCCTGGAAGGCGGCGGCGAGGAGACTCTCACGGCCAAGAAGATCCTCATCGCCACGGGTTCCGAATCGACGCCGCTGCCCGGGGTCGACACCGACGAAAAGCAGGTCGTGACCTCGACCGGCGCCCTGGCGCTGGACAAGGTGCCGGGCAAGATGGTGGTCATCGGCGCCGGCGTCATCGGGCTGGAGATGGGCTCGGTCTGGTCGCGCCTCGGCGCCGAGGTGACGGTGGTGGAATTCCTCGACCGCATCCTGCCGGGCATGGACGGGGAGATCGCCAAGCAGACCCAACGGGTGCTCGGCAAGCAGGGTCTGAAATTCAAGCTCGGCACCAAGGTGACGGGGGCCAAGACCGGCAAGGGCGGTGTCGCCCTGACCCTGGAGCCGGCCAAGGGCGGTGACGTGGAGGAGATGCAGGCCGACGTGGTGCTGGTCGCCATCGGCCGCCGGCCTTTCACCGAAGGGCTCGGCCTCAAGGAACTGGGGGTCGCCATGGACAACCGCGGCGTCATCCAGGTCGACGAGGACTTCAAGACCTCGGTGGACGGCATCTATGCCATCGGCGACTGCGTGCCCGGCCCGATGCTGGCCCACAAGGCGGAGGAGGACGGCGTCATCGCGGTCGAGCGCATGACCGGACAGAAGAGCCACCTCGACTACAACCTGGTGCCCGGCGTGGTCTACACCTGGCCGGAAGTGGCCAGCGTCGGCAAGACCGAGGAACAGTTGAAGGAAGCCGGCGTCGCCTACAAGGTCGGCAAGTTTCCCTTCATGGCCAACAGCCGCGCCCGCGCCACCGGCGACACCGACGGCGTGGTGAAGATCCTGGCCGACAAGACGACCGACAAGGTGTTGGGCGTGCATATCGTCGGGCCGCTGGCCGGCGACATCCTGGCCGAGGCGGTGACGATCATGGAATTCGGCGGCACCTCGGAAGACATCGCCCGCACCTGCCATTCCCACCCGGGCATGGGCGAGGCGATGAAGGAAGCAGCCCTGGCCGCCGACGGCCGCGCGATTCACATCTGACAGCGCAAAGCGCCTAGGGTATGGACTCACAAGAAAGGCGCCGACCGTTTTCAGTGTCTGCCAGCCGGTAAAAAACCAGCCAACCGCAAGCGTGCAGGAAAAAATCCCGGCTTGCCCCCAAGCAGACCTGGCGGTCTCTCATCTCGTACTCGCGCAACACGCATGATAGGTTGCCGGAGTGTCTTCGAATATTTCCGGAAATCCGATGGACGTCGAGGCTTGGCTGAAAGAGCTTGGGTTGGAGGCGTTCACGGAGGCTTTCGCCGAGAACGGCGTAGATGCTGACCTGCTTCCCGAACTGACCAAAGAGGATCTCAAGGATTTGGGGGTTCTCCGTTTGGCGGATCGCAAGCGGCTGCTGAAGGCCATCGCGGACCTCACTGACCTCGCTGACCACCATCAACCCAGTAAAGCTCGCCAACCTGCGCTCTTGGTCGCCGAAGGCGAGCGCCGCCAAGTTACGGTTCTATTTGCCGATATCGCCGGCTTCACGCGCCTTTCGAGCGAGCTCGGCGCGGAACAGACCCACGCAGTCCTCAACCGCTACTTCGATACGGTCGACGCTCTCGTGGAGAGCTACGGCGGGAAAGTCGACAAGCACATCGGCGACAGTGTCATGGCCGTATTCGGTGCCCCCGTCGCCCATGACGACGATCCGATACGTGCGGTTCGCACGGCCCTGGAAATCCACGAACGCATGGCGGCGCTGTCGCAGGAGGCCGGCCGTCCACTCAAGGCACATATCGGGATCGCCTGCGGACAGGTTGTCGCAAGTGGCACCGGCAGCGACGCATACCGTGAATACACGGTCACCGGCGATTCCGTAAACCTCGCGTCACGGCTTCAGGACAAAGCTGATCCTGGGGAGACGCTGATATCGGATGCGTTGTGCCAAATGACCGCTCAGAGCGTGGACTGCGATGCGCTGGGCCAGATCACGGTCAAGGGCATCGCCGACCCTGGTCCTGTGTGGCGGGTGAAATCCCTGCGTGGGTCGCGTGAGCGGTCTCCCGGCATTGCGTTTGTCGGGCGGCGTGCGGAGGTGGCGCAGTTTGCCGGCGTTGTCGAGGCGTGCCGAACGGAGGGCGCCGGCCAGGCAATCTATGTCCGCGGTGAGGCTGGCATCGGCAAGACGAGCCTTGTCGAGGTGTTCACGAAGATCGCGGTCGGCAATGACTTCGTGGCCCACAAAGGGTTGGTTCTCGACTTTGGCGTCAGCAAGGGTCAGGACGCGATTCGCGCGCTGGTGCGCAGTTTGCTCGGGGTGGCTTCAGGCAGCCGCAAGTCGGCACGTCTGGCTGCGGCAGACGCGGCCATCGCCCACGGCTTGCTGTCACCAGAACAACGGGCATTCTTGAGCGACCTACTGGATCTGCCGCAGTCCCGTGAGGAACGCACCGTTTACGATGCTATGGATAACGCAACACGCAACGAGGGCAGGCGAGCGGTGGTCGCCGATCTGATGCGACAGGTGAGCGCGGATAGGCCGACAGTCATTATCGTGGAAGACGTTCATTGGGCGAATCCTCTGATGCTGACGCATCTTGCGAAACTGGCAGCGACCGTCGCCGATTGTCCAGCGCTCCTGGTCATGACATCGCGCATCGACGGAGATCCCCTGGACCAAGCTTGGCGCAGCACGACCGGCGGATGCTCGATCATGACCATGGACTTGGGGCCTTTGCGTCGTGAGGACGCACTCTCGCTCGCGAGCTCGTTCACCGATACGACCAAGGATTTCGCGCTCGACTGCGTTCAACGTGCTGAGGGCAATCCGCTGTTTCTCGAACAGTTGCTGCGCAACGCTGAGGAGACCGATGAGAAGGAAGTCCCGGCCTCGATCCAGAGTCTTGTCTTGGCGCGCGCGGATCGCCTGTCGGCGGCCGACAAGCAAGGGCTTCAGGCAGCCTCGGTGCTGGGCCAGCGTTTTGCGCTTAATGCACTTCGCCATCTGATCAAATCGCCGCACTATACCTGCGCCGGATTAATAGAGCGCTCTTTGGTTAAGCCTGAGGGAGATCACTATCTCTTCGCGCATGCTTTGGTGCAGGAGGGGGTTTACACATCGCTTCTGACGGCGCGCCGTCAAGAACTGCACCGAGCCGCAGCCGAATGGTATCGCGAGCGAGACCCCGTGCTGCGCGCGGAGCACTTGGACCGTGCCGATGATCCAATGGCCGCTGCCGCCTACCTGGATGCGGCCGAGGCGCAGACAACCTTGCTCCACTTCGAAACCGTGCTCAACTTGACGGACCGGGGCATCGCGCTTGCTATCGACTCCTCGACGAGATGTGACCTGACATGCTTGCGCGCCGATGCGCTGCGGAACACCGGCGCTACGGAGGAATCGATTGCGGCGTTCGAGATGGCGTTGGCGTGTGCGGAAGACGATGTGCGGCGTTGTCGGGCTTGGATTGGCTTGGCCGGCGGGCTACGTGTCGCCGACCGCCAGAAGCAGGCGCTGGATGCCCTCGCCACGGCGGAAGCTATCGCGGTGACCCAGGCCCTGGTCTCTGAGCGTGCGGAAATCCACTATTTGCGCGGTAATGTCTATTTTCCGCTCGGAAATATCGATGGATGCCTTGAGGAACACGAGAAGGCTCTGAACTTTGCCCGCCATGCCGGCTCGACCGAAGGTGAGGCGCTAGCGCTAGGCGGGCTTGGTGATGCCTATTATCTCCGCGGCCATATGCGTTCGGCTTGCGAGCAGTTCCGAGCGTGTGTCCAAGTCTGCCAAGAGCACGGTTACGGTCGCATAGAAGTAGCAAACCGGCACATGATTGGATGGACCCGAATTCATCTAATGGAGTTCGTGGATGCGCTTGAGGATGCCCTCCAGTCCGTCAAGATGGCGACAGAAGTAAGCCATCATCGTGCAGAGGTGCTCGGGCTAATGTTGGCGGGCCGAGTCGGTCTGGAATTGGGGCGATTCGCAGAAGCCAAAGACAACCTGCGACAAGGGCTTGAGCTCGCCCGAACGATCGGAACCAGCAACTTCGAGGCCCAATTGCTCCTGCTCCTGGGGCGACTCAGCGCCATTGAGGAAAAGACATCCGAAGCGCGCGACTTGGTCGAACAAGCGGTCAGCGTGGTGCGAACGGTCGGCATGACGTTTATAGGTCCAACCGTGCTCGCAACGAAGGCGGCATTGGCTGAAGACCAGAATGAAGCCAGGATCGCATTGCAGGAAGCTGAAAAAGTGCTCGACGCTGGTTGCGTTGCACACAATCACGTCTGGTTTGCAGAAACCGCCATCGATTATGCATTGGCAATCAATGATTGGGATGAGGCAGAACGATATGCGACAAGGCTTGAGGCCTACACGCGCGGGCAAGCACTGGATTGGCCGGATTTCTTGATCGCCCGAGCGCGCGCCTTGGCAGCTTGGGGCAGAGGTGTAAAGAACGAGGATGTTCTGACTGAGATAAGGCGCCTACATGAAATTGCGATGGCGCGTAGGGTGCCGTTTACCGACCAAAAACTCGCAGAGGCACTCGCGGCAGCCTAGAGCCGATCCGAGTCGATTGGAATCGCCTTGGGCGATCCATCGACCCGGTGAATCCGCTCTAGGAGGCCGGCCAAACCCTAGTTCGCGAGGCTGACCCTCGCCTCGATGCCGAGCAGGCCGGGCAGTTCCGCCATGTCGGTGAAGGGCAGGCCGCCGGCGGCGGTCAGCGCGTCGGCGTCGCCCTCGGCGGCGTAGGCCAGAACCCGCATGCCGGCCGCCATGGCGGCGGTGACGCCGAGCAGGCTGTCCTCCACGACCACACAGTTCTCCGGTGCCTGGCCCATCTGTTCGGCGGCGTAGAGGAAGAGGTCGGGCTCCGGCTTGCCGTGGGACACCATGGTGGCGGAGAACAGCTTGCCGCCGAAGGGCGTCTTCAGCCCGGTCAGACCCAGCGTGAGGTTCATCTTCTCCAGGTTGCCGGAGGAGGCGACGCAGATCGGCGTGCCGCTGGCGCGGATCGCCTCGAGGGCCGCGGCAATTCCGGGAACCGGCTTCAATTCCTCGCGAAAGGCGGCGTTGCGGCGCGCCTCGAAGGCTTCCTTCCAGCCCGCCGGCAGCGGCTTGCCGAGCCACTCCTCCAGCGTGTCGATGACGCGC
>Ga0316189_10006059_pt1 | contig 11569 bp, 7 predicted proteins | sample LowCovwburrow_MG_FD_204930 | JGI IMG/M metagenome (GOLD analysis project Ga0316189, IMG submission 204930) | Coastal sediment microbial communities from Maine, United States - Lowes Cove worm burrow | ecosystem: Environmental > Aquatic > Marine > Coastal > Sediment | place: USA: Maine... | reverse complement strand
GAAGACCACCCGTGATGTCGCGGGTCTTCGAAGACGCCTGTGGGATACGCGCCAGAACGTCGCCGACACCGACGCTCGCACCATCATTCACGCCCACGATGGCTCCACCGGGCAGGAAGTAGTGAGCCGGAAGGGTCGTGCCGGCGATGTTCACGTCATTGCCCTTTTCGTCGATCAGTTTGACCATCGGACGCAGGTCTTTTCCACTCGCGGGACGCTGCTTGGGATCGAGCACCACGACCGATGACAGGCCGGTGACATCGTCGGTCTGCTTCTGGACGGTGACGCCCTCGGCGAAATCGACGAAACGCAGGGTACCGGTCACCTCGGTGATGACAGGGTGGGTGTGCGGATCCCAGTTTGCGACCATCTTGCCACCATCCACTGAATCACCGTCACGCACCAGCAGCACCGCGCCGTAGGGCAGCTTGTAGCGCTCGCGCTCGCGCCCGACTTCATCAGCAACCACCACCTCACCCGAACGCGATACCGCGACCAGGTTGCCATTGGCGTGTTCGACTGTCTTTATATTGTGCAGCTTGATCGTACCCGAGCTCTTGACCTCGATGCTGTTGACCGCGGCCGAACGGGATGCGGCACCACCGATATGGAAGGTACGCATGGTCAGCTGGGTACCCGGCTCACCGATCGACTGCGCCGCGATGACGCCAGCCGCCTCTCCGATATTGACCTCGTGTCCACGCGCCAGGTCACGCCCGTAACACTTGGCACAGATGCCGTGACGGGTCTCACAGGTGATCGGCGAACGCACCACCACCTGGTCGACACCCGCCTCTTCGAGCAGATCCACCAAGGCTTCGTCCAGCAGGGTATTGGCCTCACAGACCACTTCATCAGCACCCGGACGCAGGACATCTCTGGCCAGCACTCGGCCGAGTATGCGCTCACGCAGCGGCTCGACCACATCACCACCCTCGATGATGGGCTGCATCAACAGGCCCCTCTCCGTGCCACAGTCTCGGGTCGTGATGACCATATCCTGCGCCACATCGACCAATCGACGGGTGAGGTAACCGGAGTTGGCAGTCTTCAACGCGGTGTCGGCGAGGCCCTTGCGTGCGCCGTGGGTCGAGATGAAGTACTGCAGAACATCCAGACCCTCGCGGAAGTTGGCCGTGATCGGCGTCTCGATGATCGAGCCGTCCGGCTTGGCCATCAGTCCGCGCATACCGGCCAGCTGACGAATCTGCGCCGCAGAACCACGCGCACCGGAATCGGCCATCATGAAGATGGAGTTGAACGAATCCTGTTCGACCTCTTCACCCTCTCGATTGGTGACCCGCTCCTTGCCGAGCTGCCCCATCATCGCGCGCGCCACCTGGTCGTTGGTATGCGACCAGATGTCGACCACCTTGTTGTAGCGCTCACCATTGGTAACGAGACCGGAGGAGTACTGATCCTCGATCTCCTTCACCTCGGTCTCTGCGGCACTCAGGATCTCCGCCTTCTGCGGAGGAATGACCATGTCGTTGACACCGATCGAGACACCGGCCCGGGCCGCCTGACGGAACCCGAGATACATCAGCTGGTCGGCAAAAACCACTGTGTCCTTGAGGCCGATCCTGCGGTAACAGGCGTTGACCATACGTGAGATGGCCTTCTTTTTCATCGCCTGGTTGACCAGCTCGAAGGGAAGACCCCTGGGTACGATATCCCACAACAGGGCGCGACCGACTGTGGTCTCTTTTATGGAACAGGTGGTTTGAACCTCACCATCGTCATCGGCCACGCTCTCCTCGATGCGGACCTTCACACGTGCATGCAGTTCAGCAATTCCGGACTCATAGGCCCTGCGCGCCTCATTTATGTTGCTGAATGCCATGCCCTCACCCTTGGCGTTCACGCGCTCGCGGGTCATGTAGTACAGGCCGAGGACCACGTCCTGGGTCGGTACGATGACCGGCTCGCCGTTCGCCGGCGAAAGCACGTTGTTCGAGGCCATCATCAGGGTACGGGCTTCAATCTGCGCCTCGATGGACAGCGGTACGTGAACCGCCATCTGGTCGCCGTCGAAGTCGGCATTGAACGCCGTACAGACCAGGGGATGCAGCTGGATGGCCTTGCCCTCGATCAGAACCGGCTCGAATGCCTGGATACCCAGACGGTGCAGGGTCGGCGCGCGGTTGAGCATGATCGGATGCTCGCGGATAACCTCTTCGAGGATATCCCAGACCTCGCCCGCACCGCGCTCGACGAGTTTCTTGGCCGCCTTGATGGTGGTGGCAAGACCGCGGAACTGCAGCTTGGAAAAGATGAACGGCTTGAACAGCTCGAGCGCCATCTTTTTCGGGATGCCGCACTGGTGCAGCTTGAGTGTCGGGCCGACCACGATGACCGAGCGGCCGGAGTAATCGACACGTTTTCCGAGCAGGTTCTGACGGAAGCGGCCCTGCTTACCCTTGATCATGTCGGCCAGCGACTTGAGCGGGCGCTTGTTGGTGCCTGTGATGGCGCGGCCGCGGCGGCCGTTGTCCAGCAGGGCATCAACCGACTCCTGCAGCATGCGCTTCTCGTTGCGTACGATGATGTCGGGCGCATTGAGGTCGAGCAGACGCTTCAGGCGGTTGTTGCGGTTGATCACGCGGCGGTACAGATCGTTCAGATCGGAGGTGGCAAAACGACCACCGTCGAGCGGCACCAGGGGACGCAGCTCCGGCGGCAGTACCGGCAGCACGGTCAGGATCATCCACTCCGGCCGGTTGCCCGAAACCAGCAGGGACTCCAGCAGTTTCAGGCGCTTGGCGATCTTCTTGATCTTGGTCTCGGAGTTGGTTGCCTCGACCTCTTCGCGCATGCGTGCGATCTCTTTCGAGATATCCATGGTGCGCAGCAGTTCGTAAACGGCCTCTGCACCCATGCGCGCGTCGAATTCGTCGCCGTTCTCTTCGATCGCTTCGAGATACTGCTCGTCGGTCAGCAACTGGAAACGCTCGAGCGGGGTCATGCCCGGATCGATGACGACGTAAGACTCGAAATACAGCACACGCTCGATGTCGCGCAGCGTGATGTCGAGAAGCAGGCCGATACGTGACGGCAGCGACTTCAGGTACCAGATATGCGCAACCGGGCTGGCCAGCTCGATATGGCCCATGCGCTCGCGGCGCACCTTGGCCAGCGTGACCTCGACGCCGCACTTCTCACACACAACACCGCGGTGCTTGAGGCGCTTGTACTTGCCGCACAGGCACTCGTAGTCGCTGATCGGGCCAAAAATCTTGGCACAGAAAAGTCCTTCCCGCTCCGGCTTGAAGGTCCGGTAGTTGATAGTCTCCGGCTTTTTGACTTCGCCATACGACCAGGAGCGGATCATTTGGGGTGACGCCAGACCAATGCGGATGGCATCGAATTCCTCGTTCTGACCCTGTTGCTTCAGAATCTTCAGAAGATCTTTCATTAATCCTGCTCCAGTTCAATGTTGATGCCGAGCGAGCGAATCTCTTTTACCAGCACGTTGAAGGACTCCGGCATGCCGGGCTCCATGCGGTGATCGCCGTCGACGATGTTCTTGTACATACGGGTACGACCATTCACGTCGTCCGATTTCACCGTCAGCATTTCCTGCAGGGTGTACGCGGCACCATAGGCCTCCAGGGCCCAGACCTCCATCTCCCCGAAGCGCTGACCACCGAACTGTGCCTTGCCGCCCAGCGGCTGCTGCGTGACCAGGCTGTACGGACCGGTGGAACGCGCATGCATCTTGTCGTCCACCAGGTGGTTGAGCTTGATCATGTACATATAACCGACCGTTACGCGGCGTTCGAATGCCTCGCCGCTGCGACCGTCATACAACTGGGTCTGACCGTCCGGATCCTCTTCGGCCAGTTCCAGCATGTACCGGATCTCGTCTTCGTTTGCACCGTCGAATACCGGCGTCGCCGTTGGCACCCCACCTCGTAGATTGTTCGCCATGGCGAAAATCTCATCGTCGTTCAGACTCTTGAGGTCTTCCTTCCTGCCGCTGGTGTTGTACACCTTGTCGAGGAAGTCGCGCAGCTCCTTGGCCTTGACCTGTGCGTCCAGCATGCGGCCAATGCGTTCGCCCACACCCTTGGCGGCAAAACCAAGGTGGGTCTCCAGAATCTGGCCGATGTTCATGCGCGACGGCACGCCGAGCGGGTTGAGCACGATATCGACTGGGCGTCCCCGCTCGTCGAAAGGCATGTCTTCAACCGGAACGATCATCGAAATGACACCCTTGTTACCGTGACGCCCGGCCATCTTGTCACCCGGTTGGATACGGCGCTTGACCGCGACGTACACCTTGACCATTTTCAGCACACCCGGGGCGAGGTCATCACCGGAGGTCAGCTTGCGCTTCTTCTCTTCGTAACGATCCCGGAAATCTTCGCGCAGTTGCGCGATCTGGGCCGCAATGGCCTCGAGCTGCGCCGCAGACTCCTCGTTCTTCAGACGGATTTCCAGCCACTGATCACGCTCCAGCTCAGCCAGATAGGCCTTGGTGATCTTGGAACCGGCCTTGAGCTTGTTCGGGCCGCCCTCGGCGACCTTGCCCATCAGCATCTTTTCGATGCGATCGAAGGTGTCCTCTTCCATGATGCGCAGCTGGTCGTTCATGTCCTTGCGGACCATGCCCAGTTCAGCCTCTTCGATCTGCAGCGCACGGGCATCTTTCTCGACGCCGTCACGGGTGAAAACCTGGACATCGATAACGGTGCCGGACATGCCGGAAGACACCCGCAACGAAGTGTCTTTCACGTCCGAGGCCTTCTCGCCGAAGATCGCGCGCAGCAGCTTTTCTTCCGGAGTCAGCTGAGTCTCACCCTTCGGCGTGACTTTACCGACCAGGATGTCGCCTTCACCCACCTCGGCACCAACGTACACGATGCCGGACTCGTCCAGTTTGGCCAGCGCAGCCTCACCGACGTTCGGGATGTCCCCGGTAATCTCTTCCGAGCCCAGCTTGGTATCGCGGGCCATGCAAGTCATTTCCTCGATGTGGATCGTGGTGAAGCGATCCTCCTTGACGACCTGCTCAGAGATGAGGATGGAATCTTCGAAGTTGTAGCCGTTCCACGGCATGAATGCGACGCGCAGGTTCTGTCCCAGCGCCAGTTCACCCATATCGGTCGAAGGGCCGTCGGCCAGCACGTCACCACGTGCAATTTCGTCACCGACCAGTACCAGTGGGCGCTGGTTGATACAGGTGTTCTGGTTGGAGCGCGTGTACTTGGTCAGGTTGTAGATGTCGACACCGGGCTCGCCGGCCATCGTCTCATCATCGTTGACCCGAACCACGAGACGGGCAGCATCGACTGATTCGATCACACCACCACGCTTGGCCACCACGGTCACGCCGGAGTCGACCGCAACAGTGCGCTCCATGCCGGTACCGACCAGGGGCTTCTCGGCACGCAGCGTCGGCACCGCCTGGCGCTGCATGTTCGAGCCCATCAGAGCACGGTTCGCGTCGTCGTGCTCAAGGAACGGGATCATGGAAGCCGCAACAGACACGATCTGCTTCGGGGACACGTCCATGTACTCGATCTTGTCCGGTGTCGACAGGGTGAATTCGTTCTGGTGACGACAGGAGATCAGGTCGTCGGTCAACTGGCCTTTCTCGTCCAGCGAGGCGTTGGCCTGCGCGATCACGAAGCGCCCTTCCTCGATCGCCGACAGGTAGTCGATCTGATCGATGACATGGCCGTTTTCCACTTTGCGATACGGGGTCTCGAGGAACCCATACTTGTTGGTACGCGCATAGACGGCCAGCGAGTTGATCAGACCGATGTTCGGGCCTTCAGGGGTCTCGATCGGGCACACACGACCGTAATGCGTCGGGTGCACATCGCGGACCTCGAAACCGGCGCGCTCGCGCGCCAGACCACCCGGGCCGAGTGCCGACACGCGACGCTTATGGGTGACCTCCGACAGCGGGTTGTTCTGGTCCATGAACTGCGACAGCTGCGAGGAACCGAAGAACTCCTTGATCGCTGCCGATACCGGCTTGGCGTTGATCATCTCCTGGGGCATCAGGCCCTCGGATTCAGCCAGCGTCAGACGCTCCTTGACCGCGCGCTCGACGCGCACCAGGCCAACGCGGAATTGGTTTTCGGCCATCTCACCGACACAACGCACACGTCGGTTGCCGAGGTGATCGATATCGTCGACCACGCCGTTACCGTTGCGGATATCAACCAGGGTCTTGAGGGCATCGACGATATCCGAGGTCTCGCCGAACTGCTTGACCAGCTCGACCGAGGTCGCGTCGTCGCGTGCACCAAAATACTTATGGTCGTACAGGATGCCCGTGCCTTCGGCCTCATCACGCCCAAGGCGACGATTGAACTTCATGCGCCCAACCGCCGAGAGATCATAGCGATCGTCGGTAAAGAACAGGTTGTGGAAAAGATTCTGCGCCGCTTCCTTGGTCGGCGGCTCACCCGGGCGCATCATGCGATAGATCTCAACCATGGCCTCGAGGGCATTTGTGGTCGGATCGTTACGCAACGTATCCGAGATAAAGGGGCCATGATCCAGATCGTTGGTAAACAGGGTCTGGATCTTTTTGACGCCCTTTTCTGCGAATTGTCCGCTGAGCTCTTCGGTAATTTCATCATTGGCCTTGGCCAGCAGTTCACCGGTCTCGGCATCAATCACATCATGCGCGAGCGTGCGGCCGACGAGGAAATCATGCGGAACCTCGAGCTTGCTGACATCCGCCTCTTCCAACAGTTTGATGTGGCGCGCGGTAATGCGCTTGCCCGCCTCAACGATGACCTTTCTGCCGGACTTGATATCGAAACCCGCAGTGTCGCCACGCAGGCGCGACGGCACCAAAGCCAGCTCGATCTTTTTCTTGCCGATCTGGAAGCTGTCTTTCTCGAAAAACAGGTCCAGGATCTCGCTGGTCTCGTAACCGAGTGCGCGCAGCAGGATGGTCGCCGGCAATTTGCGACGACGGTCGATACGCACGAAAACCGAGTCTTTGGGATCGAACTCGAAATCCAGCCATGAACCACGATAAGGAATCACGCGCGCCGAAAACAGCAGCTTGCCCGAGGAGTGCGTCTTACCCTTGTCATGATCGAAGAACACGCCGGGCGAACGATGCAGCTGCGACACGATGACGCGTTCTGTCCCATTGATGATGAAGGTGCCGTTGTCCGTCATGAGCGGCAGTTCGCCCATGTAGATCTCCTGCTCCTTGATATCTTTGACCTGCTTGGCGCCCGCAGGGGCGTCCTTGTCGTATATGACCAGGCGAACCAGCACGCGCAAAGGTGCAGCGAAGGTGGCGCCACGCAGTTGGCACTCGCGCTCGTCAAACACGGGCTCACCCAGGCGGTAATGCACGTACTCCAGCGCTGCACTGCCCGAATAACTGACTATCGGGAACACCGATTTGAAGGCAGCATGCAGTCCACGACTTTCACGCTCATCAGGCTGGGCGTCGGCCTGCAGAAATCCCTTGTAGGACTCTATCTGCGTGGCCAGCAGAAACGGCACCTCGAGGATACTCGAGCGCCTGCCAAAGTCTTTGCGGATACGTTTCTTTTCGGTAAACGAATAGGCCATGCCTGCCTTCCCTCGACTATGATCTTTGTGGAATTGCCGGAAACACGTTAAGTGAACCGACCCACCACGATGGATCCCTTGTGGTTGACCGCCCGTGCAGGCGGTCAGATAAAAGACCCGCGACGCAAGCAGCGCCCACCGATCTTTCGAATTCTGAAAACACGCAAGCAGGAAAGGGCCGGCGGCTCAAAAGCCACCAGCCCGACCCTGATTGCGCTTAACGCTATCAAGCCGAATTACTTGAGCTCGACAGTGGCGCCAGCCTCTTCCAAGGACTTCTTGGCCGCTTCGGCCTCTTCTTTCGCAGCGGCTTCCTTCAGGGTGCTCGGAGCGCTTTCCACAGCTTCCTTCGCTTCCTTCAGGCCAAGGCCGGTGATAGCACGAACCGCCTTGATGACGGCAACCTTGTTTTCGCCGAAACCGGTCAACACGACGTCGAACTCGGTCTGCTCTTCAGCCGCAGCACCGGCGTCGCCGCCAGCAGCAGGACCGGCAACCGCGACAGCAGCTGCAGCGGTAACGCCAAACTTCTCTTCCATAGCGGAGATCAGTTCGACAACTTCCATTACCGACATATTGGCAATGGCCTCAAGGATATCTTCTTTAGACATCGTAAAACTCCAATAAATGCTTTAGCACAAAAGGTTAATGAAACCGCCTTCAGGCAGCCTCTTTGGCGTCGCGAATTGCTGCAACCGTGCGTACAAGCTTGCCCGGCACCTCGTTCATGGTCTGAGCCAGCTTCTGGACCGGTGCTTTCATCACCGACATCAGCATGCTGATCGCCTGATCGTAGGTAGGCAGCTTTGCCAAGGCATCGAGCTGTGACGCATCGAGCATCTGACCACCGATGGCCACCAACGTGACCTTCAGTTTGTCATTTTCCTTGGCAAAGTCCTTGATAACACGAGCAGCCGCACCCGGGTCTTCCTGCGAGAAGGCCAGAACCAGCGGACCGGTCAGACCATCTGTCATGCATTCAAACTCGGTATCCTTCACCGCGCGACGAGCGAGCGTGTTCTTCACCACGCGCAGATAGACGCCGCTGTTACGCGCTTGTGCGCGCAACGCGGTCATCTTTTCCACACTGATGCCACGATACTCGGCCGCAACGGCAGAAAAGGCCGTGCTTGCCACTTCAGCAACTTCGGCGACGATGGCTTGCTTTTGCTCAAAATTGAGTGCCAAAGTCGTCACCTCCCGACAACGTGGGACAAATGTCCCGATTTACACCCGAGGTCCGAAGACCCCACCCATTTCGGTGCCCGTTATCAGGAGAACCCTGATTACGGAGCGCCATCTGCGCAGGCACGGATTAAGCCATCCCAAAAAGACGGCGCCTGCGGTCTTTGACGGCAACCGGCGGCTGTGCGGACACAGCCTGCCGGAGCCCCCAATTCATATTGGGCCGGAGCACACTGCCCGGCCCACAAGATTCGTTACCCGATAGCCAGAGTGGCCTGATCAAGCGACAGCCCGGGACCCATGGTCGAGGACACGGTAATGCGTTTCAGATAGATGCCTTTCGCCGAACTCGGCTTGAGTTTCTGCAGATCTCTGATCAGCGCCTCAAGGTTCTGCTGCAGCGCTGCAGGCTCGAAACCCACGTTGCCGATCGAGGCATGCACAATACCACCCTTATCGGTACGGAAACGGGCCTGACCGGACTTGGCGTTCTTCACCGCCTGGCCGACATCGGGGGTCACCGTACCCACTTTCGGGTTGGGCATCAGGCCCCGGGGTCCCAGGATCTGACCGAGCTGACCGACCACACGCATGGCGTCGGGTGCCGCGATCACAACGTCAAAGTCCAGATTTCCGGCCTTGACCTCGTCCGCGAGGTCGTCCATGCCGACCTTCTCTGCCCCCGCCTCGGCAGCCGCTTCTGCCGCCGGACCCTGGGCGAAGACCGCCACGCGGACACTCTTGCCGGTGCCATTGGGCAGCAGGCAGGAACCGCGTACAACCTGATCAGATTTCCGCGGATCAACCCCGAGGTTTATAGCCACATCAACCGACTCGGAGAACTTGACCGTCGCAAGCTCTTTGACCAGACCGAAGGCCTCGTCAGCGGCATACAGCTTTCCCGAATCGATCTTTCCCCGGATTGCCTTTTGGCGTTTTGACAACTTGGCCATTATTCGACCCCCTCTACATTCAGACCCATGCTCCGGGCAGAACCGGCAATGGTGCGCACCGCCGCATCCATATCCGCCGCAGTGAGGTCGGGCTCTTTCATTTTCGCTATTTCTTCAAGCTGGGCACGGGTGACATTACCGACTTTCTCGGTATTCGGGCGCCCACTGCCGCTTTTGACGCCGGCCGCCTTTTTCAGCAGGATCGACGCCGGCGGCGTCTTCATGATGAAGGTGAAGGAACGATCCGAATAGACGGTAATGACGACCGGGATCGGAAGACCTTTTTCCATGCTCTGAGTCTGCGCGTTGAACGCCTTGCAGAACTCCATGATATTGACGCCGTGCTGGCCCAGCGCGGGCCCGACGGGCGGACTCGGATTGGCCTCCTGGGCCTTCACCTGCAGCTTGATATAAGCCTGGATTTTCTTTGCCACAATCTACCTCTCAGTGGGTGCGAACGTTCAGGACTGACTACCTGGACTCCCCGATCATGTTGTGCTTACAAAGACGCGCTATGTAAGCAGGAATTCTTAACTCGCATCCAACTTGCGCTGGGAATCCGTCCATGGAGCCCCGTCCAGCTCGGCCATCCAGGGCCTCGCGTTCACACCTTCAAAAGCCACGTTAAGTGGCTTTTGATCGCTTAAAGCGACCGGTGTTCACCCAGTCGTTCGCCGCGCTGCGTTATGCCACCGGCATAACGGTCGCGGCTCACCCTTTTTCAACCTGGCCAAACTCGAGATCGACAGGGGTCGAGCGACCAAAGATCAACACCGAAACCTTCAGGCGACTCTTCTCGTAGTCCACTTCCTCGACCACGCCGTTGAAGTCGTTGAACGGCCCGTCGGTGACTCGCACCACCTCGCCAGGCTCGAACAGGACTTTCGGCTTCGGCTTGTCCACGCCCTCCTGCATGCGCTGCAGAATGGCATCGGCCTCTTTGTCGGTTATCGGCGCCGGTCGGTCACCCGTTCCACCGATGAACCCCATTACCTTCGGCACGTCCTTGACCAGATGCCAGGTGTCATCCGTCATATCCATATGCACCAGGACATAGCCCGGGAAAAACTTGCGCTCGCTTCGACGCTGGGCGCCGGCGCGCATCTCTACCACTTCCTCGGTCGGCACCAGGATCTCGCCGAACAGGTCCTGCATCCCGGCGCGCTCAACACGCTCCTGCAGCGACCGCTTTACATGGCCCTCGAAACCGGAGTAGGCATGCACGACGTACCAGCGTTTCGCCATATCAGTCCCCCTGACCGGTCAGGGCGCGCACGATGCTGAACAGCACCGAATCCACACCCCACAAGAACAATGCCGTCACCAGGACGGCGATGGTGATGATCAAAAGCGTCTGCAGGGTTTCCTGGCGTGACGGCCAGACCACCTTGCGCACCTCGGTTCGCGAATCCGCAGCAAACTGCCAGACAGTGCGCCCCATGGCCGTCTGCAAAGCCACGAAAGCCGCAGCACCGATCACGACCAACAACCCCGCAAGACGCACCCACAGGGGCTGATCCGCAAAGCTGTAGAATCCATAGACACCAGCGACCAGAAGGACAACGACCACCAAAAGCTTGATGGTATCCATCCCCGACCCAGTTTCTTCCGTATTCGCGTTCATCACCCGCCGAAAATGGCAGGCCAAGAGGGACTCGAACCCCCAACCTGCGGTTTTGGAGACCGCTGCTCTACCAGTTGAGCTATTGGCCTAAAAAAACAAACGAGCCGCCCCATCAGGGGCAGCCCGCAGACCTTTAATTGACTGCCGATATCACTCGATAATCTTTGCGACGACACCGGCGCCGACGGTACGACCACCTTCGCGGATTGCAAATCGCAGACCTTCTTCCATCGCGATCGGGGCAATCAGC
>Ga0316189_10006058_pt1 | contig 11570 bp, 7 predicted proteins | sample LowCovwburrow_MG_FD_204930 | JGI IMG/M metagenome (GOLD analysis project Ga0316189, IMG submission 204930) | Coastal sediment microbial communities from Maine, United States - Lowes Cove worm burrow | ecosystem: Environmental > Aquatic > Marine > Coastal > Sediment | place: USA: Maine... | reverse complement strand
TAGATGATGTTCTCTAACTGACCACGGAAATTGAAGGTGCTGGAGGGGATCAGTTGGGTCATGAAAATCACCACCATGTCTTCCCTGGGGTCCACCCAGAACAGGGTGCTGGCCAGGCCGCCCCAGAAATAACTGCCCACGGAGGCGGGAAACCCGTTGGTCACCGGGTCGATCTTGTTGGCAAAGCCCAGGCCGAAACCGACGCCGCCATAAGCCGTCTCGCTGAAGCTGCCGGTGGCGAACCGGGCCATGTCTGCCCCACCCGGCAGGTGGTTGCGAGTCATGAAATCCAGCGTGCGAGAACCAATAACCCGCTGTCCGTCCAGGCTGCCGCCGCCGAGCAGCATCCGGCAGAAGCGGTAATAGTCGCCGACGGTGGACACCAGGCCGCCGCCACCCGAGTAAAAGCTGCGGCTGGCGAAATGGCTATCCTGGCCATCGTCGTTGAGCACGACCTCTTTTTGCAGGTTGCGCTCGTAGCAGGACGCGAAGCGCGCGACCCGCTCGGGAGCGATCTCGAAGCTGGTGTCCGCCATCCCCAGCGGATCGAAAATCACCGACTGCATGTATTGCGGCAAGCTCTGCCCGCTCATCACCTCCACCAGGTAGCCCAGTACGTCGGTGGCGAGGGAGTAGTGCCAGCGCTCACCCGGCGAGAATTCCAGGGGTAGCTGCGCCAGCTGGTCGATCATGTCCTGCAGGGTATAGCCGGCGCGCGGTAGCCCCAACTTGAGCTCCCGATAGGCCGCATCCACGTTGGAGGCATGCATGAAATCGTAGGTGAGCCCCGAGGTGTGCATCAGCAGGTCGCGGATCGTCATCGGGCGACGACAGCGTTCACTGGCAAACAGCGGGTAGGAACCTGCTGTGTGCACACGCAGTCCACGCCACGCGGGGATGAAACGATGCACGGGATCGTCCAGTGAAAACAGCCCGCGCTCAAACAGCGTCATCAGCGCCACCGAGGTGACCGGCTTGGTCATCGAGTAGATGCGCAAGATGGTGTCCTCGGTCATCGGGGTGCCGCGCTCCAGGTCCCGCTGTCCCTGGACATCCAGGTAGCAGACCTGGCCGTGCCGCGCCACCAGCGTGATGCTGCCGGGAATTTTACCTGGCTGTACGTAGCGTGTGGCGAGATGCTCTGCCACCCGCGACAGTTGCACGCTATCCAGCCCTACCGACTCCGGCGTCACTCGCTCCTGCACTGTTTGTCTCCCTCTGTCTCGAACGACCGACAGTCTAGCAGGGAAACAGGGCACTGACCCGGGCGCGCAGGGCGGGTACCACGTCGGCCTCGAACCAGGGATTGCGGCGCAGCCAGAGCGTGTTGCGAGGCGAGGGGTGTGGCAGTGGAAAATAGAGCGGGCCGAATGAGTCCCAGCGCTGCACCCGTTGCGCCAGCGTTTCCCGGCTGCGCCCAAGGTAATGGGCCTGGGCGTAACTGCCCACCAGCAACACCAATTCCAGCTGCGGCATCTGCTGCAGCAGGCGATCATGCCACAGCGCCGCACAATCGCTCGGCGGCGGCAGATCGCCCGACTTGCCGCGCCCGGGATAACAGAATGCCATCGGCATGATGGCGATCTGCGACTCGTCGTAGAAGTCCTGGCGCGCCATGCGCAACCACTGACGCAGGCGGTCGCCACTGGGATCATTCCACGGAATACCGGTGGCATGGACCCTCGTCCCCGGGGCCTGGCCTATGATCATCAGTCGGGCCGTTACGCTGGCCCGCACCACCGGGTTGGGCCCCAGTGGCAGGGATTTCTCGCAGTGGTGACAGCGGCGAACTTCTGCTAACAGCGCCGCCATTTGAGCACTGTCCGCCACCTGGTCAACTTGCGTACAATTTATTGCCCGTGGGGCTGCACTACTGCTACTATCGCGCCCTCTGCCCACACCCATGTCATAGCCCTTTTTGAGGCAATCGCCGGAGCCCATATGAGCCGCCCGTCACTGCGTGATCTGGAAAACCATTCAGACTTCATCCAACGCCATATTGGCCCAACAGTCAAACAGCAATCGGAGATGGCGCAGGCACTGGGTTATGAAAACCTCGACGCCTTGATTGAAGCCACCGTGCCGGCGTCGATCCGGCGCGAAAAGCCGATGGATTTGCCGGGCGCTCGCACCGAGCAAACGGTCATTGCGCACTTGCGGGAACTGGCCGGCAAAAACGTGCTGCACCGCTCCTTCATCGGCACCGGCTACTACGATACCTTCACGCCCGCCGTCATTCAGCGCAATGTACTGGAAAACCCGGGCTGGTACACCGCCTACACCCCCTACCAACCGGAGATCTCCCAGGGTCGACTGGAGGCCTTGCTGACCTTCCAGCAAATGGTGATGGATCTCAGTGGTATGGACCTGGCCAATGCCTCCATGCTGGATGAGGGCACTGCTGCAGCCGAGGCCATGACGCTGTTGCAGCGCGTCAACAAAAAAAACCGCAGCGACAATTTCATCGTGGCGCAGGACTGCCACCCGCAAACCATCGCGGTGCTTAAAACGCGAGCGCACGCGCTGGATATCCAGGTCGTCGTCGGCGACCCGCAGCAACTGCTTGGCCAGACCGAGGCTTTCGGGGTGCTGCTGCAGTACCCGGGAACCTACGGCCACCTTGAAGACATCGCGCCATTGATCGAGCAGGCGCATGCGGCGGGCACACTGGTCACCGTGGCGGCAGACATCATGGCATTGCTGCTGGTCAAGTCACCGGGCGAACTGGGCGCCGACGCCGTGGTGGGCAACACTCAACGGTTTGGCGTGCCCATGGGTTTTGGCGGCCCGCACGCAGCCTATTTTGCCACGCGTGATGCCTATAAGCGCTCCGCGCCTGGACGCATCATCGGTGTCTCCAGGGATCGCCGCGGTAACCAGGCACTGCGCATGGCCATGCAGACCCGCGAACAGCATATACGTCGGGAAAAAGCCACGAGCAATATCTGCACGGCCCAGGCCCTGCTGGCCATCATGGCGGCATTTTATGCCATGTACCACGGTCCCGAGGGCCTGCGCCGTATCGCGCAGCGCATCCAGCGTCTCACCGGCATGTTGGCGCAGGGGCTGGAGAGCGCCGGATTTACTGCTGACAATGCAACGTTCTTTGATACCCTCACCTACTGCGTGGGCAGCGCGCGCGATGACATCGTGCAGCGCGCGCTGAAGGCAGGCATGAACCTGCGTCAGATCGGAACCGACCGGCTGGGCATTTCGCTTGACGAGACCAGCACCGCCGCCGATGTCCTGGACCTGATAAGGGTTTTCACCGACAGCGACGCGCCAGAAATAGAACAACTGGAGGCCGCGACCGATGATGAAAGCGGCATCCCCGCCTCGATGAGGCGCGCGCTGGACTACCTGCAACACCCCCTGTTCAACGACTATCGCTCGGAAACCGAGATGCTGCGCTACATGCGCTATCTGGAGGACAAGGACATTGCCCTCAATAGGGCCATGATTCCACTGGGCAGCTGCACCATGAAGCTCAACGCCACCAGCGAAATGCTGTCAGTGACCTGGCCGGAGTTCGCGCGGCTGCATCCCTTTGCACCCAGCGACCAGACTACCGGCTACCAGGCGATGCTGGCGGAGCTGGAGCACATGCTGCTGGAATGCACCGGCTACGATGCCATTTCCATGCAGCCCAACGCAGGCTCCCAGGGCGAATACGCCGGCCTGCTGGCAATTCGACGCTACCACGAGAGCCGTTGCGATGAGCAACGCAAGGTGTGCCTGATACCCTCGTCCGCACACGGCACCAACCCTGCCAGCGCCGCCCTGGCCGGTATGAAGGTGGTGATAGTGGAGTGTGATGCACACGGCAACGTGGACCTGGTCGACCTGCGCGCCAAGGCCGAACGGCACACCGACGACCTGGCCTGCATCATGGTGACCTATCCGTCAACACACGGTGTATTCGAAGAGTCGATCATCGAGTTATGCGAAATCGTGCACCAGCACGGTGGCCAGGTTTACGTGGATGGCGCCAACCTGAATGCCCTGGTGGGCATTGCCGCGCCCGGTAAATTCGGTGCCGACGTGTCCCATCTCAACCTGCATAAAACGTTTTGCATTCCCCACGGCGGCGGCGGCCCCGGCATGGGACCCATAGGCGTGGGAGCACACCTGCAGCCCTTCCTGCCAAGCCACCCGATCAGCCCGGTACCCGGGGTGCATCAAGACAACGACGTGGTCTCTTCCGCCCCGTTTGGCAGCACCTCGATCCTACCCATCTCCTGGGCGTATATTGCCCTGATGGGGGGCGAGGGCCTGACCGAGGCGACCAAGGTCGCCATCCTGAACGCCAATTACATCGCCCATCGGCTGAAAGACCACTACCCCATTCTCTACACCGGCAGTAACGGTAACGTGGCGCACGAATGCATCGTGGACATCCGCCCGATCAAGGAGGTCAGCGGGGTCACTGAAGAAGATATCGCCAAGCGCCTGATCGATTATGGATTCCACGCGCCCACCATGTCCTTCCCGGTTGCGGGCACGCTGATGGTCGAGCCGACTGAATCCGAATCGCTGGCCGAGTTGGACCGTTTCTGCGACGCCTTCATTGCCATTCGCGAGGAGATCCGGCAGGTACAGGACGGCGCCCTGGATGCCGCCGACAATCCTCTGGCCAACGCCCCCCATACGCTGGCCGATGTCGCTGGCAGCAGCTGGGATCATTGCTATGATAGAGAACAGGCGGCCTACCCGGTGGATTCACTGCGACGCTACAAATACTGGCCACCGGTGAATCGTGTTGACAATGTCTACGGGGATCGCAACCTGTTTTGCGCCTGCCCTGCGATTGAATCCTACATCGAGGACGTTGAGTAAGGTTACGCGTGCACAGCGCATTTTCATCAACCAGGAACATAAAGAAAGGTGAGCCGCAGATCACGGCGCCCGGAGATAACAAACACATGACCAGATATCCTCTCGCTGTAACAGCTGCCGTGGCAGTGACACTCACCGGCTGCGCCAGCACCGACCCGGGCACCGGCACCTCCCGCAACGAGGTGATAGCGGTGCAGTACGGCACGATCATCGGCATCGAGCAGGTGGACATGGCACCCTCTTACGGCAAAAGTTCGGTCATCGGCGGTGCGCTTGGCCTGCTGGTAGCCAGCACGGGTTCCTCCGCGGAACAGGTAGGCGGCGCCGCCGCGGGCGCTGCGCTGGGTGCGCTGGTTGCCAAGGAGACAGCGGGCAAGGCGGACCGCTACTCGGTGCGGCTGCTCAATGGCAATGTGGTGCAGATCGTGACCGAGCATCACGACCTGGTTGCCGGCGACTGCGTTTCCGTCGAACAGGGCACCCACGCCAACATCAGGCGCGTTTCGCCGGTCATGTGTTCGACCCCGGCCTCGCACCCGGCCTACGATTCAATGCATTCGACCGTGCAACAGGAGTCCGCCGAATGCGCGCAGTCCAAACAGGCGCTGCTGCAGGCCACTACCTCAGAGGAAACCGATATCGCCTATCGCAAGATGCGGGCATTCTGCGAGAACTAGGAAGGCGTGCGCCGCAGGTAGATGGCCAGCGTGGTCAGCGTCATCACGCGATGCCCCGCTTGATTGCACACCGTCACCTCGCTGGTTACCAGGCCCCGGTCGGGCCTGGATCGCGAGGGCCGCAAACCGACCACTTCCACTGTACCGCACAGGATATCCCCGGGTCTCACGGGCAGCAGCCAGCGTATCTCATCCACTCCCGGTGAACCAACGCAGGTGCTGTCGCCCAGAAAACCGTCGCACTGCATGCGCATGACGATCGCGGTAGTCAACCAACCGCTGGCGATCAACCCCGCAAAAGGCGACTCTTTGGCCGCATCGACATCGGTATGAAAGGACTGTGGATCGTAGCGCTCGGCGAAGGCGATCATCTCGTCCTGGCCAACCTGGTACGCAGGCAGCGCGATGGTTTCGCCGAGAGAAAAATCTTCATAGGACCTGGTCACCGCATCCACCTCCTTCGCTGGCCGCCGCGCGACTGCAACCGCGCGCCTGCAGCCGCGATGATCACACAAATGTCTTGCTAGGGTAATAGTTCAGGTCTAAAGTAATCTTCATCGGCGCTCATTTCCGGCGCGACGCAATCATCACGGCATTGTGCAACGAGGGCTCCTGTATGGCCAGAAGCGGACAGATGTTCAATGATAACAAGCTAAAGCTTGGCATCTTCTCCGCCAACTGTTCCAGCGGTATGGCCGTCACCAAAGTGCCGGAGCGCTGGCGCAATAGCTGGGAAAACAATCTGCGCCTGGTGCGTCTGTGCGACGAGGCAGGCCTGGAATTCATGCTGCCCATCGCTCGCTGGATTGGCTATGGCGGCGAGACCGATTTTCACGGCAGCGTGCTGGAAACTGTCACCTGGGCCGCGGGCCTGCTGGCCCACTCCAGCCGCATCCAGGTGTTTGCCACCGTGCACACCGCGTTCAATCATCCGATAGTAAGCGCCAAGCAATTGGCTACCATCGACCACCTTGGTGGCGGCCGGGTGGGCCTGAACGTCGTGGCGGGCTGGAACAAACCGGAATACGACGCCTTCGGGGTGGCGCTGCCGGAGGCCCACGTGGAACGCTATGCGCGCGCCCAGGAGTGGTTCGATTACGTGCAGAAACTGTGGCGCGAGGAACACCCCTTCGACTGGCAGGGCAACTATTTCAACGGTACGGGCGTGTACGGGGTGCCCAGACCGTTGCAGGCGCATGTGCCAATACTGAACGCCGCGGCTTCCGAAGAGGGCAGGAAGTTTGCCATGCGCAACGCCGATTTCCTGTTCACCCCGGTATTCGACTTTGACCAGGCTGCGCAAACCGTGGCCCAGGTGCAAGAAAATGCCGCTGCACTGGGGCGCGCAGTGGGGGTGTTTACCTTCTGCACGGTTGTCTGCCGGCCGACCCAGCGCGAGGCAGAGGACTACCTGGATTACTATGCAAACCAGCATGCTGATTGGGAAGCCGTCGATTACCTGATGCAGCTGCAGGGTCTGCATGCCCAGTCTTTCACGCCGGAGGCACTGGCGAACTTTCGCGACCGTTTCGCCGCGGGCCATGGTGGTTTTCCGCTGGTCGGCACACCCGACCACATCGCCGATCAGCTGGAAAAGCTGAGCGCTACCGGCATCGCCGGCACCACCCTGGCCTTTGTGGACTACGCCAAAGAATTCCCCTATTTCAGGGATGAAGTGCTGCCGCGACTGGAGCAGAAAGGCCTGCGCCAGTCAGTGCGAGATACCAACGACGATTAGCCGGAGTAATTGACATGAAGAATTCTATGGGTAAACCGGGCCATGCCATCACTCTGGCGGTCCTGTCATCGCTGTTAGGCGCACAGACCGGGAGTGCGCAGAACAGCATGCTTGAAGAAATCGTGGTCACTGCGCAAAAGCGCGAGCAGAACCTGCAGGATGTACCTATCGCTATTACCGCATTCACCGGTGAGCAGATGAACGCCCTGGGCGTGCAGGAAAGCTTCGACATAGCCACGTTCACCCCCGGTGTTCATATCAGCGGTAACCTGGCCGGACAGAACACCCAATTCTCCATCCGCGGCGTTACCCAGAACGACTTCAATGACATCATCGAGGCACCCAATGCGGTCTATCTCGACGAGGGCTATATCGCCATCGCACAGGGGCAGACCTTCGCCGTGTTCGATATCGAGAGGGTCGAGATCCTGAAGGGCCCACAGGGGACGTTATTTGGCAGGAATGCTACCGGCGGGCTGGTGCACTACATATCCAACAAACCGGATTTCGAAAATTTTGGTGGCTACCTCGACCTGACCGCGGGTCAGTACGACGTCGACAATGATGCCAATCGCTACACGGTCGAAGCGGCTGTCACCGGTCCGATAACCGATACTATCGCCGGACGGCTGGCCATTCGCTACAACGAACAGGACGCCTACCTGGAAAACCGCTACCCCGAGGGTGCAATCTTCAACCCGCCACCGCCCGGATCGGTCGGCCAGGACCTGGGAGACGACAAAACCTACGCAGGGCGGGGCAGCCTGGCTTTCCGCCCGGCGGAAACCCTGGAGATCGTGATGTCCGCGGCATACGCCAAAACCGAGGTGGCAACGGGCCCGTATCAGTCCAAGTCAACCATTGGTGTAGTGACCGATGGTGAACTCGTCAATGTCATCGACACGCCCGCCGATGAGTCGCGACTGACCATTGACACAGCGGGGGGTGACGCCGGAGCCGATGCCATCGATGGCGACCAGCTGTTACCCGGTGGCGGTATTGGCCTGGACGGCCGCCTCGCACCGGGTGCGGATTTTTTCGGGTATAAAGATCCGGACGGTGACGACTTCACCTTCTCCGGTGATTTCGCCTTTGACGACCAGGGTGATACCGAGACCAGTGGCGTGAATGTTCGCATCTACTGGGATATGAATAACGGTGCCCGCCTCACGTCCGTGACCGATTACAAGGACTTTGACAAGTTGCTGTTTATCGATGTGGACGCAGCACCGGTCAACCAGCTGGCCAACTATGCCGGCGTCGATGCGACCACGTTTACCCAGGAGTTCCGGCTCAACGGCGAGACTGACAACATGCGCTGGGTGGCGGGCCTTTACTACCTCAACATCGACAACAAATCCGACAACGGCCTGAAAGCGCCGCAGAACAGTATCGTTGCGACCGGTCTGGGCGTGCCGCTGGATATCGGTGTGAAGGCCGACCTGGAAACCGACTCCTACAGCATCTTCGGCCAGATTGACTACGACCTCACCAGCACCCTTGCCTTAACGGCCGGCCTGCGGGTGATACAGGAGGAAAAAGACTTTGAAACCGGTATTGGTTTCTTCCTCTCGCGCAGCAACAACAGCGTCAACCAGGGCGACTTCCTGGACAACCCGGCCGGTGCCGGCTCGCCGTTTTTCTTCGACGATGACACCTCAGATACGCTCTGGGCGGGCAAACTGCAGCTGGACTACCGCCCCACTGACGACCTCTTGCTCTATGCCGGCATCAACCGCGGGGTCAAAGCGGGCAGTTTCAATGCACCGCTGTTGGGGGCCTACCTGGGTTCAGGCGGCGATGCGGCGCTACCCTACGACGAGGAAGTACTGATCTCCTACGAGGGCGGCTTCAAGGCAACCCTGGGGGACGGCAGCACACGACTTAATGGCTCCGTCTTCTACTACGACTACTCCGACTACCAGGCCTTCCTGTTCGTCGGTGTCGGTGGTGTGGTAATCAATGCCGACGCCGAAACCTACGGCGCTGAACTGGAGCTGCAAACCACGCCGCTGGACGGCCTGGACCTGCTGTTCAATGTGGCCTGGTTCGATTCCGAGGTGCAGGATGTACCATTGCGCAGCGGATCCCCCCTGCCACCCAGGGATGTGGAACCCACCTATGCGCCGGAGCTGCAAGCCAGTGCGATAGCGCGCTACGCCTGGAATGGCCTGGGCGGCACCATGGCGATACAGGGTGACGTCAGTTACTCCGATGACTTCTACTACAACCTGCGCAATTTCGAGGCCGACCAGTTCGATGACTACACCATGGTCAACGCCCAGCTCAGTTGGCAGAGCGCCAGCGACCGCTGGACGGCGACCCTCGCCGCGCGCAACATCACGGACGAACGCGCCGGCATCCAGGGCTTCGACCTTGCTATCCTGTGCGGCTGTAACGAAGTCTCCTACCGCGCGCCGCGCTTCTACAGCGTCGGCCTGCGCTACAGCTTCTGAATGACCGGCGATGCCCAGAATCGCATGAGTTATTCCCGCCGCGAGTTCCTGCACACCTCCGGAGTGCTGCTGGCCTGCGCCGTCGGCTCGCAACGCCTGCTGCTATCCCCTGCCGAGGCCTGGGCCGGGCGACTGCCCTATGAAATCCTCAGCGCGGCAGAGGCAACCACGCTGGAGAGCCTGGCAGAGGCGTTGGTGCCCGGCGCAGCCGCGGCCGGGGTCGCCCACTACGTGGACAAACAACTCAAGGCGCCGGCCGCCGAGAGCCTGCTCATGTTGAAATACCTGGGCGTCGCGCCGGCAGACTTCCGGGACTTCTATAGTCCAGCCCTGGGCAGCGCCGCGTCACTGGCCCAGCGCCGCTATCGGCGCAGTTGGTCCGAGCTGGACGCAGCCCGGACGCAGCAACTGCTGGCAGTGCTGTCCAGCGGCGAACCCGAGGGCTGGACGGGCCCCGCACCCGCCTTTTTCACCTTTGTGCTGCGCGCCGATGCTTGCGATGTGGTTTACGGTACCCAGGCGGGCTTCTCACAACTGGGAATCCCCTATATGGCTCATATTGAACCCACGGAACCCTGGTAGGACTATGCAGGACAATGCAGCCGTCGAAGCAGTCGATGTCCTGGTGGTGGGCGCTGGGGCCGCCGGGTCGGTGATCGCAGCACGCGCGGCGCGAGCCGGTAAAAAAGTGCTGCTGCTGGAGGCGGGGCCGGCACGTCAACTGTCTGACCTGAGCAGCTCGCAAATCTGGGCGCGCCGGCTGAAATGGTCCGGTGCCAGCGTTGAAGAACAAGGTAACCTGAAGATAGGGCACAGCTTCAATGCCGGCTGGGGTACAGGCGGCAGCGCACTGCACCACTACGCGGTTTGGCCGCGCCTGCACGAGGTCGACTTCCGGGTGCAGTCCCAATACGGCGAGAGCCTGGACTGGCCACTCCAGTACCGCGACCTGCGCCCCTATTATGACGAAGTGCAGGCTGCGGTCGGCATCAGCGGGGACGCCTCAGCGGAAAAATGGCGCCCACCGGGCGCTGCCTATCCGCTGCCACCACTGCCGGTATTTGCCCAGGGTAAGGTGATCAAACAGGGCTTCGAGTCGCTGGGTTTAACCACAGCGCCCATCCCCGTGGCAATCAACACTCAGGCTTTCAAGGGGCGGCCCGCCTGCCTTTACGACGGCTGGTGTGACGCTGGCTGCCCAATCGGTGCTCTGGCCAACCCGCTGGTAACCTACCTGGCATGGGCGCTCGAGGCTGGCGCTGAACTGCGCAACCGCGCCACAGTGACCCGGGTGACCCACGATAAATCGGGCCGTCGCGCAACCGGCGTGGAGTATGCAGACGCAGCCGGCGGCAGACACCAGGTACAGGCCGACAGCGTGGTCCTGGCTGCTTTTGCGGTGCAGAATGCGCGCTTGTTGCTGGCCTCCGGCAGCACTCGCTATCCCGACGGCCTGGCCAATAGCAACGGGCTGGTCGGCAGGTACCTGATGACCCACCCCGCCACCTCCATTTACGGACTTTTCGCCCAGGAGACGCAGCCTCACCTGGGTCCGACCGGCGGCCAGTTGATCAACCACGACCAGTACGGTGACAAGCGCGCGGTCGAGGGCGGCTTCGGCTCCTACCAGTGGCTGATCGCCAATGCCATGAAGCCCAACGACCTGCTGGGCAGCGCGAATACCCGACCAGACCTTATCGGACCGGCGCTGGCACCCTTTATGCAACGGGCTGCGCGACACCTGGGCAACATGGTCTGCGTTGCCGAGGACAGGGCCCTGCCGGAAAACCGGGTGACGCTGAGCCGCCAGAAAGATGCCTACGGTGTGCCTCTGGCCAGGACGGTACACAATATCTCACCGGC
>Ga0316189_10006057_pt1 | contig 11570 bp, 8 predicted proteins | sample LowCovwburrow_MG_FD_204930 | JGI IMG/M metagenome (GOLD analysis project Ga0316189, IMG submission 204930) | Coastal sediment microbial communities from Maine, United States - Lowes Cove worm burrow | ecosystem: Environmental > Aquatic > Marine > Coastal > Sediment | place: USA: Maine... | reverse complement strand
TGGGGCCCGGCGACGTCGTCTCCGTCCATCCGAGCCAGGAGGGGTGCACGGGAAGCGGCCACCGCCAGATCGAGGGCACTGACGAGGCCGTCCTCGGGCGTCCGGTCCTCCCCGCGCCTCGGAGACCCCGGTGCGACTTCTAGAACGCGCACCCGGGCGTCCCTGGCGGACCACCGCCGCAGCAGGGCCCCGGTCCCATCAGTGGACCGATCGTCGACGGCCAGGATCTCGTAGTCGGGCAACGACTGCGCCTCGAGACTCTCGATGCACTCGGGCAACCAGGCGGCCATGTTCCGGCACGGCAGCAAAACCGATACTTCAGGCACGCGCGGCTCTCAGGTGTTGAGCCAGGTGTCGGCCCGTATGCGATCCCGGAGCTTTCATGACGTCGGCCGGTGTCCCGGCGACGACGACGCGTCCCCCACCGTCCGCTGCCTCCGGTCCGAGGTCCACGATCCAATCCGCGGCGGCGATCACATCCAGGTCGTGTTCGACCACCACGACCGTGTTCCCGGCCTCCACGAGTTGCCCCAGCACGCTCAGGAATCGACCGATTTCGCTCAGTCCCAGCCCGACCGTCGGCTCGTCCAGGATGTAGATGCGTTGCTTTTTCGAGGAGCGGCGCGCGAGTTCCCGAGCCACCTTGAGCCGCTGCGCTTCGCCACCGGACAGCGTCGTCGCCGACTGTCCGAGCCGCAGGTAGCCAAGCCCGACCCTCTGGAGCTGCCACAGCGCCTGTCCCAGGCGGTCCTGCCGGATGAAGAACCGGATCGCCTCGTCCACGGTCAGGTTCAGCACGTCCACGATGCTGCGACCGCGATACCGTACCTCGAGGGTCTCGGGCTTGAACCGGCGGCCCTGGCACACCTCGCAGGGCATCGACACGTCGGCCAGGAACACCATTTCCACCACCTCTTCGCCCGCGCCCTTGCAGGCTTCGCACCGTCCGCCCTGGACGTTGAAACTGAAGTGGCCAGCCCCGAACCCGCGCCGCTGCGCTTCCGGCTGTTCGGCAAACAGGCGTCGGATTTCGTCGTATGCCTTGATATAGGTGATCGGATTCGAGCGCGGCGTGCGCCCGATGGGGCTCTGGTCGACCAGGACGACCTCCTCCAGCAGCTCCGCCCCGGCCAGGGATCGCCACTGCCCCACGGCTTCCCCCAGGTGACGCCGGGTGGACGAAGCTCCGCGGAGGGTCTTCTCCAGGGCCCGATACAGCACGTCATGCACGAGGGTAGACTTGCCCGAGCCCGACACGCCGGTCACCACCGTGAGCCGCCCCAGCGGAATCGCGACGTCGAGGTCCCGCACGTTGTGCAACGTGGCGCCCTCCAGTCGCAGCCACGCACCAGGGAGACGTGGAGCCCGGCGCGAGGAAGGGAGCCGCTCGCGCAGGGCCTGGCCGGTGGCCGTGTCCGCCTTCGCCAGGCCGGCGAAGGACCCGTCGAACACCAGCTCCCCGCCGTGCTCGCCGGCCCCGGGGCCCAGCTCGAGCACCCGATCCGCTCGACGCATCACCGACGTTTCGTGCTCGACCACCAGGACCGTGTTGCCCCGATCTCTCAACTGGCAAAGGACCCCGAGAAACTGCTCGACGTCTCTCGGGTGCAGACCTATCGTCGGCTCGTCCAGGACGTACAGGGTGTCCACCAACCGGCTCCCCAGGCTCCCGGAGAGACGGATTCGCTGCATCTCTCCGCCCGACAGGGTCCGCGACTGGCGATCCATGGACAGGTAGCCGAGGCCTACGGAGGACATGAATTCCAGGCGATCGCCGAGTTCGCGGAGGAGGGTCTCGGAGACCCGCGCCTCGAACGGCGACAGGTCGAGCCGGGCCAGCCACTGCCTCAGCTCGTCCACGGTAAGCGCCGCTGCCGCGGCAATGTTGAGTCCCCCCACGCGCACGTGCAGCGCCGCCGGTTGGAGCCGGGTGCCCTCGCAGCGGTGACAGGTCTCCGGCAGCTGGTACTGACGGAGAAAGACACGGATGTACTGCTTGTATCGCTTTCGCTCGCGGGAGTGCAGGAACGGGATCATTCCGATGAAATCGGGCGAGCCATCCAGCAACTCCTCGCGGAACGACTCGGGCAGCGCTCGCCAGGCAAGGGTCGGGTCCACACCTCGACGCGCCGCCACCTCGAGTACGTCGGCCGCTTCGCGGTAGTAGCGGGGTTTCGTCCACGGGTCGAGCGCGCCATCCACCAGCGGTCGGTCGGGATCCGGCACGATCAGGTCGAGCGCGTACTCGAGGTTGGCCCCGAAACCGTTGCACTCCGGACACGCGCCAGTCGGATGGTTGAAGCTGAACAGAATCGGTGTGGGGTCCGGGAACTCACGGCCGCAATCCGAGCAGCGGAATGCCTCCGCGAACGGGATTCGCTTCTGCACCTCCGAGGCGCGCCCGCCCGCGCAGAACCACGAGCACCTCGGCGAGTCCGTGTCCCTCCGCGAATGCTCCGGCCAGCGAGTCAGACAGTCTCTCCCGGCTATCCTCCGCCACCGATACCCGGTCCACCACGACCAGCACTTCGCTGGCAGAGTCCAGCCGCATCGCGTCGGGCGGCGGCTCGTCCCCGTAGTCCAGGTCGTCCACGTGGTGCTCGGCCCCATCGATCATCACGCGCACGTAGCCTCGGGCACGCAGATTCTCCAGCGCCGCCTCGTGCGTGAGCCCGGTGCTGCGTGCCAGCGGAAACGTCACGTAGACGGGTGTATCGGCGGGGAGCGCCAGGACCTCATCGGTCGCGGACTGCACGGTATCGGGAACGACGCGCTTGCCACAATCCGGGCAGACCGTATGCCCCACTCGACTCCACAGCAGGCGCATGTAGTCGTAGGTCTCGGTCGTGGTGCCCACCGTCGAGCGGCTCGTCTGCACCGTGTTTCGCTGATCGATCGCCACGGACGGGGCGACGCCGTCGATCCAATCCACGGACGGCTTGGGCATCCGTTCCAGGAATTGTTTGGCGTAGGTCGAAAGGGACTCGACGTAACGGCGCTGGCCCTCGGCGTAGACCGTGTCGAACGCCAGGCTCGACTTTCCGGAGCCGCTGGGTCCGGTCAGTACGGTCAGCGCCCGGTGGGGGATTTCGACGTCAACTCCCTTCAGGTTGTTCTGCCGGGCGCCGCGAACGCGAATGGAGGTCAGCATGCGGCGATGATGAACCCGAGTCGGGGGAGCGTCAAACGACTCGGGTGGAACGCGACCCGCAGGCCGGGTATCTTCGGGGAGCCTGACCCTCGACCATCGGAGAATCGACCCTGCAGACATCGCCGGAAGGGCCCGTCCAGGAAGAAGAAGCGCTGGGCAAGGCGTACGACGCGCGCCTCATGCGGCGGCTGCTGGCCTATCTGCGCCCCTATCGATGGTACGTGGCGACGGCCGTCGGGATCCTCATCGCCGCCTCGGGACTCGCCCTGGTCGGACCGTGGCTCACGAAGATCGCCATCGACCAGGCTTTCCCGGCCGGAGACCTGCGGCTGTTGGCCCTCCTTGCCGTCATCTACGTGGGCTCCATGCTCGTGGCCGCGGTTCTCGAGTATGCCCGCACGCTGCTGACGACCTGGATCGGCCAGCGAGTGATGGAAGACCTGAGGGGCCAGATCTTCGGCCATCTTCAGCGCCTCGAGCTGGCGTTCTTCGATCGAAACCCGGTCGGCCGGCTCATGACGCGGGTCACGAGCGATGTCGAGGCCCTGAACGAGATGTTCACCTCGGGCGTGGTGACGATCTTCGGCGACGTGTTCACGATCGGGGCCATCGTCACGGCGATGCTGATCCTGGATTGGCGGCTGGCCCTGGTGACATTCACCGTCCTGCCGATGGTCTTCGCGTCCGCCTGGCTGTTTCGGACGCGGGTGCGGCGGGCCTACCGGGACATCAGGCTCCGGCTCGCGCGCATCAACGCGTTCCTCCAGGAGCGGATCACCGGAATGAGCGTGACGCAGCTCTTCCGCCAGGAACAGCAGACCTTCGACCGCTTCGATGAGATCAACCGCGACCACCTGTCCGCTCACCTCAAGTCGATCACGTACTACGCGCTGTTCTTCCCGACGGTGGAAATCCTTGCCGCCGTAGCGATGGCTTTGATCATCTGGTACGGCGGATCCGAGTCCCTGCGCGGCGCCATGACCGTCGGCACGATCGCTGCGTTTCTCCAGTACGCGAGGCGCTTCTTCAGGCCAATCCAGGATCTGTCCGAGAAGTACAACATCCTGCAGAGCGCGATGGCCAGTTCCGAGAGGGTGTTCAGACTGTTGGACCGGGAACCTCACCCCGTCGAGTCCGAGCCCGGCATCGCCGACACCGACCATGCTCTGGTGGCCGCGGAAATCGTATCGCCTGCGGACTCGGCAATACCGGCCGTCCCGACCCGGGGAGGACGGATCGAGTTCCGGGACGTCTGGTTCCGGTATGGCGACATGGAGACGGACGCCGCGCCCCCCGATGCGGAGGATGTGGACTGGGTGCTGAAGGACGTGTCCTTCACGGTCGAGCCTGGACAGCGAATCGCGATCGTCGGCGCCACGGGAGCGGGCAAGTCGACCCTGATCAATCTTCTGATGCGCTTCTACCGCCCGCAGCGTGGGACCATCTTCCTCGACGACACGGACATATCGCTCGTCCCGGCGTCGGAGGTACGAAGCCGGATGGGCCTCGTGCTCCAGGACGTCTACCTGTTCTCCGACACGGTTTCCAGGAACATCGATCTCGGCCGGCCCGGCGTCGGCGTTCACGAGGTGGAGGAGGCCGCGCGCCGGGTCGGCGTGGCGGCCTACGTGGAGCGTCTCCCGGGCGGGTTCGGGCAGCGACTCGGCGAGCGAGGGAGCAATCTCAGTGCCGGCGAGCGACAGCTGCTCAGTTTCGCGCGAGCCCTTGCCGGCGACCCGGATCTCCTGATCCTGGATGAGGCCACCAGTGCCGTCGATTCCGAGATCGAGGCACGGATCGAGATGGCCCTGGAGGCGTTGATGGAGGGTCGTACCAGCCTCGTGATCGCACACCGCCTCTCGACGATCCGGAACGCAGACCGCATCCTGGTGATGCATCATGGTGAGATTCGGGAAACCGGGACACATGAGGAGCTTCTGGAACTCGGTGGGCTGTACACGCGCCTCCACCGACTCCAGTTCGCCGGATCGCCGAGCGCCGCATGAATGAAATCCTGGACTTCGTGGTGGGACTGGACTCGCGGTGGGTGCTGGCGGGGTTGCTCGTCGTGCTCGACGTGTGGGCGATCGGGATGATCATCCGGGCGAGGCCGGCCCCCAGGGTCGGGGTGCTGTGGAGTGGGATCATCATCCTGTGCCCGATCATCGGGCTGCTGTTCTGGTACGCCCTCGGGCCGAAGCCCATCCCGGGAACGGCGACGCGGGGAAACTGAGTCAGATCGCGGGCTTCCCGCTCAGAAGGCCCAACACCAGGCGCGCCGAGGCCTCCGTCGCTCCTCTTCCGCTCTCCACGTAGCGCCGTGCCTCTGCACCCATTTCGGCTCTGCGGCTCGGATCACCCGCAAGACCAGAGAGGATCGAAGGTACGAGGTCGGGCTCCGCCTCCACGGCAATCCCCCTCTGAACCATCTGCCGGGCCTCCCAGCGGTCGTACACCGGGCCGAACAGGACGGGCAGCCCCGCCGCCGCCGGCTCGACCACCGAGTGCAAGCCTTCGCCCCCGACTCCTCCGCCGACCCAGGCCAGATCGCATTCCAGGTACAGCTCCGCCAGGAACCCTACCGCGTCCACGATCAGCGGGGGCGGCATTCCCGACCCCGGGCTGGCCGCGCCGACCGGAGCCGGACCGGCCGACCAGAGGCGCGGCTCGACTCCCAGGTGTTCCTTGCACAGGTCGCGGATCCGCTTCACCGCCGACGCATCCGGCTCGTGGGGCACGAGGATGAGCTCCAGGTCGTCCGCACCGGTTTGGCGCGATGCCGTGAGCACAGCCACGGCCTCGACCAGGACTCTCTCGTCTTCGGGCCACGTGGATCCTGCGCACAAACGCACCTGTCCGGACGTCCCATCCGGCAGGCGGCGACCGCTGCCGGAGCTTGTCTGCCGGGCCCGATCCACTCTCTCCAGGGCCCGTTCGAACGAGGCATCCCCCGTGACCTGGATCGCCTCCTTGCGAGTTCCCAGCAACTCGAGTCGTTCGACTTCCTCCTCGGACACCGCGCCCACGGCGTCGAGTCGACCGTAGCTCGGGACCAGGAGCTGCCGCCCGGGACCCCGCAGTCTGCTGCTGCTCGGCCGGACCGTGGCGTTGATCATTCCCAGGGGTATCTCCAGCTCTGCCGCGGCCCGTGTGAGAGCGGGCCAGGCGTCCAGCTTGGCGAACACCATGGCGTCAGGACGGGAGCGTTCGAGCGCTTCACGACAGGCCGCCATCGTCTCTAGTGGCGGATATCCAGCGTAGTCCGCAGCCAGCTCTTCGAGGACGCTCTCCGCGGACGGAGAAGAATAGCTGACCAGAAGCTGAAGGTCGGGCCTCTGCGCGCGCACACGGTCGACCACGGGGATCGCGCCGGCCAGTTCGCCCGCCGAGGAGCCATGCAGCCAGAGCAGGGGGCGAAACGGATCGCGCTCGCGTTCCGCCCAGCGCACGATGTCGCCACTGGCTGCGCGGCGACCCTCCACGGCAGCCGAGACCTTCGGGGAAGCGGCACCGAAGGCCGGAAGCAGCGGCCTCAGCGCGTTGACCGCCACGTTGTAGAGGTTCTCGAGCAGGCTCACGGGTCCTCCGGATGCTCGCGGGTCCCGACCGTCCACGTAGTGACCACATAGTAAGGCAATCGTCCATGTCAGGTACAGGACCCACCCCGGTCCACCTCGGTGTCGCGGACAGGACTCGCTGCACCCATCCGGAACGCCGTATCATTCACACGGACTGAACCCCCGTGAGGAGCGCGTGCGCTACATAGGAAACAAGACGAAGCTCGTCCCGTTTCTCATCGAGACGATCGACGAGCTGGACCTCGCACCGGGGGTGGCCTGCGACCCGTTCGCCGGCACCGCGAGTGTCGGGCGCGCGCTCAAGACCGAGGGCTGGCGCGTGCACTGTGGCGATCTCCTGGCGGCGTCCTACGCGTACCAGGTCGCGCGGGTCGAGCTTGACCGGACCCCCCGCTACGCAGGGGCTCTCTCGGAAGGAAGCGCGAGCCGGAGAGCCATGAGCTACGGGGCCGTTCTGCGCGTGCTCGAGGCACTTCCTCCAGGGCCTGGCTTCGTCACCGAACACTACACCCCGGCCGGCGAGGATGGGCGTGAGCATGGTCGCATGTACTTCACGCCCGAGAACGGCGCTGCGATCGATGCGATGCGGGAACGAATCTCGCTCTGGCGCCGGGAGGGCATGCTCGACCGTGCCGGCACGCAACTTCTGCTGGCCACCCTGATCCAGGCCGCAGACCGGGTCGCGAACACCACCGGGGTCTACGCTTCCTTCGTGAAGACCTGGCAACCCAACGCCACGCGACGAATCCGCCTCAAGCCTCTGAGACCGACCGTACCCCCGGCTTCCTCCGCCGCGGGGTGTACCGCGTTCTGCGGACGAGCCGAGACCTTACTGGGACAGGCCGGACCGTTGGACCTGCTGTACCTCGATCCGCCATACAACGAGAGGCAATACCCGGGCTATTACCACCTGCCGGAACTCCTGGCCCAGGGGTGGGAGCCGCCCCCGGAACTCCGGGGCAAGACAGGGCTGATCCCGGATGACGACCTGCGCTCCGACTGGTGCCGCCGGGGGCGGTGCGAGGCGGCACTGCGCTCGATCCTGGACCTGGCCGATGCCAGGCACGTGCTGCTCAGCTACAACGATGAGGGACTGTTGCCGCGCGAGTGTATCGAGGATGCGTTTCGCGCGGCCGGAGACCCGGACACCTTCCGCGTCTTCACGCGAGGGTATCGACGGTATCGCAGTGACTCCGATGGGCCTGGCCGCCAGTACCGCGGGGACGCCGTCCGGGAACGGGTGTACTACGTGAGTAAGCCGTGACGCCCCGTCCATCGAGCCGGGAAGGCACCAAAGGGAGTCTGAAACGTATAGCCAGCATGACACGGAACCGCCTGCGCCACTCACTCTGCGTGACAAGCATCGCCGCCATGGCCTTTCTCACCGCCTGCTCCCCGGGCTACGTACTGCGTGCGGGCTGGGAGGAAGCAAAGATCCTCACGGCCCGCCGACCCATCCACGAGATCGTCCACGACACCACGGCTTCGGCCGAGCTGCGCGGGAAGCTCAGGCTGGTGCAGCACGCTCGCGAGTACTCCGAGCGGACTCTCGAACTGGTACCGGGGGACGCGTTCACCAGCTACGTCGAGCTGGAACGGGACACGTTGCTGATGGTGGTCAACGCGGCGCACGAGTTCGAGCTGCGGTGGAAGACGTGGTGGTTTCCGATCGTAGGGCGCTTGCCCTACAAGGGGTACTTCGACTTCGAGAAGGCTCGCCTGGAAGCCGAGAAACTCGACGAACAGGGATACGACACGTGGGTCCGGCCGTCGAGCGCTTTCAGCACTCTCGGCTGGTTTCCCGATCCGTTGATGTCGACGACACTGCGGGCCGACAGCGTCGGGATCGTGGAGACCGTGATCCACGAGATCACTCACAGCACGTTCTTCCCGAAGGGACAGGCCCGATTCAACGAGAGTTTCGCCAACTTCGTGGGCCACCGCGGGGCCATCTCGTTCTTCTGTGAAGGGATCGCCGACGACGAGTTGTGCCAAACGGCCGAAAACCGGTGGCACGACATCCGGGTTTTCGGGCGGTTCTTCCACTCCGTGCTCGACCCGCTCCAGGCGTTGTACGCAGCGGATCTGCCGGCCGCCGAGATGCGTGCGGAAAAGGCGAGGATCCTCCGGGAAGCGGCCGACAGGTTCGAATCGGAAGTCCAGGTCGAGTTCCAGTCCGGACGGTACCGCGGGCTGGATCCCGAGCGGGTCAACAATGCCTGGCTGCTGTCCCGGATGCTCTACTACACGCGTCTGGACGACCTGGAAGACCTGTACCAGCAATCGGGCAGCCTGACGTCGGCCGTCCGCGAGGTGATCCAGGAGACCGGGAGCGGGGACCCCTGGGAAGCCCTCGACCGACTCCTCGACCTACCGGCGGCAGCAGCTGAAGTCAGGCAACCGGCTAGTGCGATCGAGACTGCAGTCCGCTAGGTTCGAGCGCCATGTACCATAGCATTCTGATCGGCGTCGATTTCTCCGACACCTCCGTCGAGACCGTCCGTTGGGCCGTGTCCCGCTTCCCCGAAGCGGACATCACCCTGTTTCACGCCATCGAACGGCTGGGCGTTCCGGGTTACCTGACCCTGGAACTCGGGCCGAAGCTGGGCATGGTCCAGGAGCGCGAACTCGACGCCCGGTCCAATCTTGAAGAGATCGCGGCGCAGTGCGGCATCGAGGCGAGGGTCGAGGTGCGGGCGGGCTGGACTCCCGAAGCGCTGGTGTCGGTGGCCGAGGAAATCAAGGCCGAACTCGTGGTGGTCGGGGCGCACCAGAAACGCATGTGGCCGTCGGATGAAGTCGGCAACACGTGCGTCGCCATCGTTCGGAAAGCCACGGTTCCGGTGCTGGTCTGGCGACCGATCCGCCTGGAAAGGGACAAAACGATCGTCGCGGCCCTCGACCTGAGGGACGGAAGCGCCCCGATCGCGGAGACCGGGGCCCGCTGTGCCTCGTATTTCGGCACGCGCCTGGTGCTGATGCACGCCATGCCCGGTACCCTGCAGGCGTATGTGCGAGCGGTCAGTTCCCCGACCAAGACGGACGAGACGATCCGGCTCCTCACGCAGCGCGCCCGGGACGAGGCCCTCGCGCGGGTACCCGCGGAACTCAAGGAGGGGATCGAGATCCAGACCGCGATCGTGCGGGGCCGACCGATCGTGAACCACATCCTCAATGTGGCCGAGACCGAGGCCGCGGATCTGATCGTCATCGGCAAGTACCACGCACCGGGGCTCAAGGGCCGCGTCATCCTTGGCGGTATCACCCGGCAGATCATCCAGGGAGCGAACTGCTCCGTCCTGACCGTGCCGGTCTGACCCCATGTCCGGGACCGACATTCCTGCCTCCGGGGCCCTTCAATGCGTGAGGTGCGGCAAGCCCGACCGGGAGCCCATCTCCCGGCCTCCGTTTCCCAACGAACTGGGGCAGAGACTCGTCTCCCAGGTCTGCTCGGAATGCTGGGATGAGTGGAAGCAGCGGCAGATGCTCCTGATCAACCACTATGGACTGAACGTGCGCGACCCGAAGGCCCGCGAATTCCTGGTGACCAACCTGCGCGCCTTCCTGTTCGACGAAGGCGATGACCAGGCGGAGATCGAAACGTCCCGGGAAGGAAACGTCAACTGGTGACGAGGTTCAGCATCCGATCGGGCACGTGGATCGTCTTCCGGATGGATCCTTCGCCGATGTGACGCTGCACGGACTCGTCCGCCAACGCCACGGCCCTCGCCACCTCCTCGCTCGCCCCCCGCTCCAGTGAAATCGTCGCCCGGAGCTTACCGTTCACCTGGACTGGTATTTCCACCGTGTCCGTGGCGAGCTTCTCCGGATCGAATGTCGGCCACGAAGCGTGATCGAACAGGCTCGACTCGCCGCCAAGCTGCTCCCACAATTCCTCGGCGAGATGCGGCGCGATGGGACCCAACATGATTACCAGCGGCCGGATCTCATCGAGCGTGGGCACCCTGCCCGCGGCCCGAAGCGTATTCAGGAGCTCCATCAGGGCGGCAATCGCCGTATTGAACGACAGGCTGGCGAAGTCATCCGTGGCCTGGCTGATCGTCTGGTGAACGGCACGCTCCACGGCCGCGTCCGGAAAACCGGTGGCCCCCTCCTGCACCGCGGCTTCCACGGCATCCGTCACGCGGGAGAGGAACCGCTGTGGCCCTACGATTCCGCTGTCCCTGAAATCGCCCCCCTCCTGGTACGGTCCGAGGAACATCAGGTACGTGCGGAAGGTGTCGGCCCCGAACTGATCGATGTACTCGTCCGGGTTGACGACGTTGCCTTTCGTCTTGGACATCTTGGCGCCCTCCCGGATGATCAGCCCGTGCTTCCGGAAGCGCATGTACGGCTCCTCGAACGGGATGTGCCCCAGGTCGTGCAGCACCATCGTGATGAATCGAGAGTACAGGAGATGCAGGACGGCGTGCTCCTCGCCGCCGATGTACATGTCCACGGGTAACCAACGTTCCGTGCGGGCAGGATCGATCGGACGATCGTCGAAGTCCGTACTCGGGTACCGCAGGAAATACCAGGAACTGTCGAGGAAGGTGTCCGATACATCGGTTTCCCGGCGCGCTTCCCCTCCACAGGACGGGCAGGTCGCAAGGTAGAACGACTCGTCCTTGGCGAGCGGAGCGATTCCATCGTCCCCCGGCTTGAAGTTCTCCAGGTGCGGCAACACGACCGGAAGGTCCTCCACGGGAACCGGCACGGTCCCGCACGCGTCGCAATACAGGATGGGGATCGGCGGGCCCCAGTAGCGCTGACGCGAGATGCACCAGTCGTGCAGGCGGTAGTTCACCTTGGGTTCGGCAAGCCCCTGCTCTCCCAGCCAC
>Ga0316189_10006055_pt1 | contig 11575 bp, 13 predicted proteins | sample LowCovwburrow_MG_FD_204930 | JGI IMG/M metagenome (GOLD analysis project Ga0316189, IMG submission 204930) | Coastal sediment microbial communities from Maine, United States - Lowes Cove worm burrow | ecosystem: Environmental > Aquatic > Marine > Coastal > Sediment | place: USA: Maine... | reverse complement strand
ACAATTAACTTACCCAGGATGTCGGACATAAGAGCGCGCTCGTGCTCGCTGAGACGACCATCATCGGTTAGAAACAAATCTGTGATGTTTTCTACAAGTCTTTTCCGCGAAGAAGCGTCCTTGCTCTTCGCCAACGTCAAAAGCCTTATGAGTTCTTCATTCGCCATTGCTTGACCATCCACCAATTACCCCGAAATGACCTCTCATTACTGCCCAGCAGAGTGAATCATTTCTTATCCTGCATACTAGATCGGCCCCCCGATTTCGAAGCAGTGCTAACCAGTATACGGAATCCTACCAAAGATTCAATAGGTTAAGTGATTCGCCGTGACTCGCAGAGGCGCGAAAACAACCCAAGATACTATATATTGTGCCTATTCAAGCATTTCGTCCATATATGGTAGATAGCAGGGTTAAATTATAATTAACTAATTCTTTATTTCTCTAAAATTTAGAAGATATGAGTCAATTTAGCCCGCGAAACATTAGATAATTACTTTAGTCGATGCATGATTCAGAGAGCTCGTCAATTGATACAGCTTATGCCCACTGGCGGCATATTTTCGCTCAAACGGTGAGACTGGTATGGTTGGTTCGATCTCAGTAATTGACGCCGAGTATTGAGCGATATTAAGGGCTTCCTGAAACTCTTGTAAATAGATCAGCCAGTTCGACCGCATTTCGAAAATGCCGCCTAGTTTACAAAGCGATGGAAAGAGTGGTGATCCATGAACCCGCCGTTTCAAATGCGAAGCCTTCGGCCACGGATTGGGGTAGAACATATAATGTCGCTCTACGTTCCAATCCTTTTCTAAAATTAGACGGTATAAATCGTTCATATCTGCCCTGATCAGCAGCATGTTAGAATGATCCGCGTGATCACGCTCACGGCCTAGACGCGACGACGATTTATCAAACCCAATAACGGTGTGCGCTGGGAACCGCTCAGCAAGCTGCCGACTGCTATCTCCAGTCCCGCAGCAGCTATCAAGAATAACAGGGGCCGCGAGCTTTCTAACAAAAACGTCAGCATTGAGAAATTGCTCTCGCGTATGCTCGGCGATCGGGCGCAACCAAGGATTCGCAATGTGGCGTTCAACGGTCTCTTCCAAATTCTCATGGATGCCTGTTTGATTAGACCTGACCGGCTGGCTATCCCCAATTCCTGACATCTTAGAGGCCGCTGGTGGTTGCAAACTGTCCATCAATATAAATAAGCGGATCAGCGGCAGCTACTTTATTCACAGTAATATCAATGATCCGGCCTATCACCACGCCGTGACTACCACTATCCAATATGCTTTCAATCTCACAGTCAAAGTTGACAAGAGCATCATCCAGCTTCGGCGCTCCAGTAAGGCCTAACGTCCAGCGATCAGCTTCAAAGCGCTCGGTTTCAGCAAGCCCTCCCATGCCAGCAAATCGCATGGCCAATTCCTGATGCTGGCTAGACAAAACATTTACGCATATATTTCGCCCGTGCGAGAGGACATCATAGGTGGCGCCCACGCGGTTAATACAAGCCAGCAGCCTTGGCGGCTCAGCTGACAAGGAGCAAACCGCAGTCGCAGTTAACCCCGACCACAAATCACCATTTGCCGCCGTTACAATATTTACAGCGCCGCCTAGTCGCCGCATGCCTTCTTTGAATGTCTCGCTTGTCGCAACCATTGTTATCACCTTAAAGAATCAGGTCTTAACAATGGACAAACTTTAGATGAATCGCAACAGGGACAATTCTGAAATGCTACCAATAGCTTGATAGGATACCTCTAGGGCTAGCTGATTTCTGTTAAGGTTCGAGATCGCCTCAGCGATATTCACATCTTCGATATCTGAAACAAAGGTCTCTAAGAATACCGCAGTGTCCCGATGCTGCTGGTCCACAACTTCAAGGCGCGAGTATGCCAGGCCGTTGCTGGCCTGCGCGCCTTGGACACCATCAATTGCTGTATCAAGGGTTGCGAGTTCCGCTTGAATAAAATCATATTGTGCCTGCGTAAGCTCGCCGCTGAATGGCGCTCCTGACCCATTGATATAATTGTGGATATTCAGCAGCGACTGGAAAATATCCTCGCCGACCTCATTAGCGAGCAGACCAAAGTCCAGCTCCACTTCATCGTTAATTCGGGCTTTAAAGGCTACGTTCGAATTGTCAAATGCATCCGCCACCGTTGACAGTGCCGCCAAATCTTCGATTGACTGCACATTCACCGGTTTTGTCCCTGTGTTGCTGCCAGAAAAAATATAGTTGCCACCAATATTGGTATTAAGTGCAGCGCTAATAAAGCGAAAGGCCTCGCCCAGCAACTCTTCTATACCTTCGGCGCGGTTGTTCGCCAAACCACCAAGCATTGTCTCGTGCATCTCTCGGCTGTTAGTCAAAATGGCTTCAAGTTGCGTATCATTGGCGTCTAACCGCCCACGAATATCCCGGACTGTGTCCTGGTACGTCTCAGTTCGACTCAAGAAAGACTTGGACCCCAGGACCGTTGTTGTATCGCTGCCCATTCCCGCATAATCATCAAACTGCTTTCGTGATGTGATTTGCCTTTGATCTTCGAACATCCGTTGCTGATTACGCAGCAGCGAATTGATCAACGAGTCTTGTTGGCTATAACTGGAAACTCTACCTACCATTGTTTATCTCCTAAACCGCTGCGAAGAGCGAGTCATACAGTTCCTGTACACTTGAAAGAATTCTCGCTGCCGCGTTATATGCATTTTGAAAGACCACTAGATTGGCCAGCTCCTCGTCCATATTGACGCCCGAGACGTCCTGCCGGCGCTGGTTTAACTCTAACTGAAGGGCTTGATTATCTTGTCTTTGGTTTTCGGCCCGCCGAGCCATGAGTCCTGAATTACCCAGAAAGCGACCGACATAATCTGATAGCGTGTCAGACGTCACCCCAATCTCACCGGCTTTCTTAAAATCAACAAGCAAGGTCTCGACACGCTGAAGCGCTAAGGCCCCGGCCTGATCACCGCTGGACAGGGCAACCTCCCCTACAATAGCATCGAGATTAAACGCAGCGAGCGACAGGCGGTCAGAATCATTCGCAATCTCTTCTTTTACCCTAATATTGACGGCTGCATTGGCTTGATATTTATCGCCGATACCAAATGCCTCTGAAAACGTGATGCCGCTAGTGCCATATTCTAAGGTTTCAGCTACCACCACAAGACTTAGGCCGCTAAACTGGGGCGTACCAGAAACGCTCAAAGCTCCCTGGCTATCTAAGGTAAACGTGAAATACTTACCCAAACCACCAGCATTATTAAGAATATCCATCTGAGCATCGTAGCTCGCTCCCCTCGGTGCGGTAACCACATCTATTTCTCGGTTTGCGGCATCTCTCACTGATATTGTGATGAAAGATCCTCCCGCAAAATTGGTTAAGTCAGATCCGACTACTCCGGTATTAAACACCCCCTGGGACTCTGACACCACCAAGTTATTCAGCCCGAAATAGTGGCTCAGATTTCGGCCTCCACGATCTGTGGGATTAGTTGGGTCGTCTGCAACTACAACGCCATTTGTTGCATTCGTCGCCTGCAAGGACAAAACTCCGTTTGTAAGCGACATGCTCCCTGCACCAGTAAGGCCAGTATTAACCTGAGCGACTAAAGCAGTCATATTTTCAGGTGGCGCAGCATCAAAATCAATCGTAATTGACTTAACTAAATTTAAATTCGCATCAGTGACCGCAAAAGTAACCACTCCTGTAAAATTAGGAGGACTCGTTCCCAGAAGAGGCATAGCAGTCCCCGTCAAGCTATTCGGCGGTGGGACGGCTGTGAAACTGTTATGCACGCGGTTCAATTCATCCATGACCTGCGCCGCTAGCTCCCCAATCGTTTGAGTAAGTTCGCGTAGATCACCATCGCGCAAATCAACCAGTCCTCTTAGTTCACCCGAACGCATATGAATTTCAAAGTCGCGCCCTGTCTCTGTTGGCTCACCCGTCAGCTCGTCACGGCGAAAGATTTGTATACTATCAAAGCGCGTCTCCGATGACACAATGCTAGGCGAGTTGTACACCAGCACATTATTTGAGTTGAGATCTGTTAACACCTGTCCAGACCCAGTATAGACCGTAACGCCACCATTGCTCTGGCGATCAATTCGGATGTCTATCAGCCCTGCAAGCTGATCAAGGGCAACGCTCATTTGCCCCTCTAGGCCGCCCGTTTCTCCGCCAAGGGCGGTTTGGCGGACCAGTAGCTTGTTCAGCTCATGAATACGGTCGATACTTTGGTTGGCATCTGCCAGCTTCTGCTCAATCTGATTACTTGCGTCAGCACGTAGATCTTGCAGGACCCCTTGTGTGGAATCGATGAGCCCAAAAAAGCTTTCCATTTCGCTTAATAGAGACTGACGACGCAGAGAATCAGAGGGTGACAAGGCGAGGTCGGCCATCGCATTATAGACCCTGTCTAATCGCGCAACCATTGAGCTTTCGGAATCAGGTGCACCAAGGAACCCCTGAAAGCGATCCTGAAACTCACTAGCTATGTTAAACTCTTCCTGGTTGGAAATTGCTGATCGCGTGGCAGCGTCTAGAAAGTCATCAATGACTGCCCTGATGCCTGATATCTCTACGCCGACCGTTTGGCCCGACAGCACAGATGCCTGCTGGTCTACTTCAAGGCGCTTATAGCCCTCAGTATTAACGTTCGCGACATTTGCAGCCGTCACTCGCAGGTTTTCTTGGTTGGTAAATATGCCGGTAAGGCTAGTATTTAAAATCGAATTCAAAGACATATTATACCTCCCTTGGATCGGCAGAAACTGTCATACGTGGTAAAAGGTCTACTGGAAAAAGCTGCCGGGGCGGGCGAATGCTCCGGGCCTCCGTCCCCGCCGGATCACCTTCATGCGTAGCTGTATTCATCATTAAAATCAGTGATTTATGCTCGGTAACTTGCATTTTCATCGCTCGCTTCCGCATACTGCCTACCCGTTCTTAAGTGTGTTTGACACGTCGTCATACCGCTAACTATGCAATGGTTATGCCAGAATAGGGGCCAGAGTATCTGGGTTTGCTGTCGCCCAAGTGAACCCAGTAATGGCGATTGACAAGCCGGCCGATGTGGATCAAAAATCTGAGAAGCAAAACAGAAGGAATTTCGGTATGGAATTTGAAGTCAATCCTGACCGCGAATGGTTACAGCAAGAATATTTCCATCTTCAAAAGATCGTCGAGGAATTTGATGCCCGCGCCATCGCGATAAAGGTATGCGGCGTTATCACTATCTTGGTGCTACTAGCGGTCGCTGTTGGCACAGGCATCCGGGCGTTGTATCTAGTGACCGCGCTGGGCGGGATATTATTTTGGATTGTCGAGGCTATCTGGAAGTCATTTCAGATTTCAGATCACAACCGTTTGCGCCAGATCGAGGACTTTTTGGACGGTGTGGCCTTTCCCGATTCCTCGGTACAGAATATCGCCCACGGCTGGGCCCGCGGTAAACACGGGGTAACGATTTGGCGGATCCTGACATGGCCGCACGTTTTCATGCCCCACTTAGCGATGGCTGTGATTGCTGGTGCCTTATATATGGTTCCTCATACCTTGTAACCCGGCACTGCTAATCAATACCTCACCGAGATCGCTTGGCAAAGCAAAGAAAGACTGATTTAACGAGCATCCTTGCTTGACTTTACCGGACGCCGCGATATTGTGCTGCCCATCTGCCTCTCTGTGTGCGCCCGTGGCGAAATTGGTAGACGCAAGAGACTTAAAATCTCTCGATCGTATGATCGTACCGGTTCGAGTCCGGTCGGGCGCACCACTAAACAACCCTCCCCTGTGGGAGGGTTTTTTTGTGGCTTGCTCAGGACGGCGAGAACCGTGTTCGTTCACGCTGCGAAGCCGAGGGCGGAGCGAAGTAGACGTGAGGATTACGCAGTAACCGCAACGTCAGCCCGGTCGGGCGCACCACCCTTACCTCCCCTTCATACAACCATTAATAATGGGCACACTTGTCAATTGATAAAAGGTATGGTTAACATGCTGTAGTTTAACTGGCATTATGCTGGCGGCAGATTGGGCGAACGAGTTTTACTCACGCTAATAGCTATTACCGATTTCATTCATTGAGATTGGTGCTTGCGACAAAACAATTGAGCTGTCTGGCAGAAATGTCAGGCAGCTTTTTTTGTTGAGGGGGCGCAAGTGCTGAGGCCAATTTTCTATTATCTAATCGTACTGGTTTATTTTATTGCGAGCGGAGTTGTTTCTTCTAACCCAATTGCGGTGATCGGTACGGCAGCACTTTTTCATGTTGGGCTTTTTATTGGTGCACCGTGTCAAATTATACTTGAGACGGAAAAGCTGCATGGAAAGATTGCGCCGTTGCTGCGGGTAGGTTTGATATTACTGGCATTGGTGTACTTGGTTGTAATGATTTATAGCATTTTTGATGACAATCCTGCTGCAAATGATCCTGCAGTTCTGGTTATTCCAGCAGTGATGATTTTTATGACGGTGCATTTTTATGTTTTATGGAAAGCAACTCGTTCAATGTTGCTGGCGGAAGGGGTAACTGGCGACAATTACAGGCTTATCGGTACGTTTTTTATGTTTATCTATTTACCCTTGTTTTACTGGTTAATTTACAAAAGATTTATGGCTGCACGGGCAGAGGCTAATGACGCATTGAGTGGCTGACTTTACGCTTTACAGGATGTTCTTCATCCATCGTAATCGTCGTATCAGGCTATAAAATACAGACCGTAAACACAGTGGATTAAGGCTACTATACAATCTCTCGATCGTATGATCGTACCGGTTCGAGTCCGGTCGGGCGCACCACTAAACAACCCTCCCTCGATCTAGCTCTTGCCGGATCAGTCCGTCGCCTTCAGGGAGTCGGGGTCGATGGCCATACGCTTCATCCGCTCTTGCCAACGCTTTAAGGCAAGGGCTTGCATGTCATCTACCTGATCCAGTTCGTCCATAATTTCCAGACCGATCAAAGTTTCCATCACATCTTCTAGGGTGACAAGGCCGCATAGCGTTCCATATTCATCAATGATCAGGCCAATATGGCTATGTTTGCCGACCAGCTGATTCAGGCCCTCGCTCGCCGTTAAGTGATCAGGAAAGATCAGCGGCTCGCGCTTGAAATCAAGCAACTTTCGGTCAAATTCGTCATTTGCCTGCGCTTGGAACAAATCTGCTTTCAAGGCATAGCCAAGCACATCGTCCGTATTCTGGCCGTACATCAGTATGCGCGAGAAAGGCTCGCTCGAATGGGCACTGAAAAACTCCTGCACCGACATATCCGCAGAGACCGAAAATAACACCGGACGCGGCGTCATAATATCCCGCAGCTTAATTTGCCGCAGCCGTATCATATTGCTGATAATTTTATACTCATTGGTCTCCAGCACCCCCTGCTTGGCGCCCAGTTCGGCCATTGCCTCCATTTCGTCGCGGCTGAATGAAAAATGCTTGATATCTGAACTCGACATAAGCCGGGTCAGCTTAACCGACATCACAACGAACGGGTAAAACAGCCGCGTCAGCCAAACAATGACGATCGCCGTACCGGGGGCAAGCCTTTTCCAGTGGGTAGCGCCGAGCGTTTTGGGGATGATTTCCGAAAAGAATAAGATCAGCAGCGTCAAAATAGCCGATGTTAGCCCGATATACTCGCTGCCAAATACGATGGCGGACTGGGCACCAACGCCCGCAGCGCCGACCGTATGGGCAATAGTGTTGGCGGTAAGGATCGCAGCCAGTGGCCGGTCTGGGTTATCCTTTAGCTTGCGTATAAGTTTAGCCTTCGCCTTGCCCTTCTTTTCCATTGAAAGAACATAAGACGGCTGAATGGACAGCAATACGGCCTCAGAGATTGAGCAAATAAACGAAACGCCGACAGCGAGCAAAAGGTATAAAATAAGCATGGTCATAGCCACGCACTATAACCAGTTTTTACCAGAATTTAAGCGAAATCGGACCAAGCTGGCCGATCTGCGCATTAACGACCGCTGCCCGGACTACTCTCTATTCTGTATCGCTATTTCTGAAAGTATCGCGCTTATCAAAGACCGAACTCTTGATGCTGCCTGCAATATGAATACCTATCAATATCAGGAAGACTGGGTTGGCTACCTTTTTATGAACAAACTCCACGGCTTCGTGCAGCGCTTCAGCTTCCTGCGCGAAGGGTGACGGGATAGAGAATAGGCCGAAAAATGGAAGGGCCTCAGCCTCTGTCCAAAGATATAGCGGCCCGGTAATGACTTGCAGGCCTATCGCGATCAGCAACAAAATTTGCACAACCCGCTTCAATCCGAGCTCGGGCTTTGTTGACTTCTCATCGGATGGAAAGCGTTGATTGATACGCCAAGCAATGCGCCACGCAACAAGGGGAATCAGAATAAGGCCAAGGCTGGAATGCCAAAATATAAGCAAATCCTCGGCATCGTCATAGGGCATAAACTCAGCAGCAAGGCCGAGTGTTAGCAATACAAGGACAAGCATCCCTGTTATCCAATGATTAAGTAATGAAATCTCACCATATGATGACTTTTTGTCCTTCAAACTCACGACGATCTCCCCGGTTGCATGATCAATAAATATACGCCGGGGTGTCATGGCCGCCTGTGCCCACATGGCGCTGGCCCCAACGTATCCCCAATCCCTTAAATGAGTTATAACCCTAGTTTTTCAACGCCTTGCTGAAAAAAATTATTAATTATTCCGTGTCTTGAGCCGATGTATCGGCTAGTCTTCATCTTATCGGGAAAAATTGGAATTCAGTTTGATTTTCAGGATAGCGAAAAAATACGTGCTTTTTCTCTTGGTTGTATTTACTGCGGCCAATGCGTCCGCGGGCGAAACGAGCGCGGCACAAGCCCCAGACTTGTTGGGCAAAAGACTGCTCGTCGTTGCCCCAGAATCCTTTCCCTATCACTATAGCGATATAGAGACAGGCCGGCCAGTTGGTTCCGACATAACAATGGTAAGAGAGCTTTCAAAAGCCGCCGGCCTATCACCGCCAGATATTCTGATCGTGTCATGGAACAGGGCGATAAGAGAAGCCCGCTCGACACCAGCAACTGTCGTTATGCCCCTCAGTAGATCAACAGCCCGGGACGCTGAGTTTCATTGGCTTATTAAGCTCCGCACCACAGAATTCGGTGTATTTGGATTAGAAAAGCAGATGCTTTCTCCGAAATATATCGTTGAGAATGACATCAGTATATTCTGCGAAAATGGCGGTATTCAATGCCAGCTGCTTGAGGATTTGGGCATCCCAAAGGAGCAGATAAAACTATTTCCCGGCATCTCAAGTGATAAAGTCGTCAGTATGGCCCTTCGCGGCCGCATTCGATATTTCATCTCTGAAATTGCAATCGTCGATGCTGGCCTAAAAAAGAGGAATTTGCCGCCCGGCACGCTAACTCAAACATACACGCTGCCAGACACCGTTGACGACTATCTTGCTATCCATAAAAAGAATGACCCTGCCCTGATTAAGGCGCTAACGGCCGCGGCGTCAAAGTTTTCGAACAACTAAAAGCTCACATGTCAGCTCTATAGGGGCGCGACCCTAGTCCCCTATAGGGCGGACAGGCTGTTGTTAAGACTGCAACTTTTCTATAGTGAAATCCGCGCCTGAATTGATACCCAGCCTTACTTTATAACGCTTCATATCATTCCACTTCTCTTCCATTTTTATCATCTGTTTGTCGCTTTTCTGTAACCAAAAGATAGCGTAATTGCCGCCCCCGTAGTCGATCCGCAGCGTCCAGCAATCAATTTCGTTCCCGTCCATATCCGTAAGGACCTCAGAGCCAGTCACTTCATAAAGGTAATCGTTTGGTTCTGTTTTGGAACCAGGATGATAAAAATTCAGGCTGAAAATCTTACCGCCTTCAAGGGGAAGTAGCGCAAAGGTCTCCATATCCAGCTCCCAGTTTAACGTGCGCGAGACGGATGGCATGGAGAAGTCTGCCTTGGTGTTTCCTTCAACATCGACTGCGCCAAACACAGTTTCGTCATCAAACTCATAAGCCGACACCGTATTCCCACCGTTCTCAACCTGATGATATATCGGTGAAAAATCATCGACTCGGTTCAAAGAGTAGATAGTCTTGACAAACATCGCGTTATCCCCAGACCATTTTTGCTGGGTCTCAACAACCTGCTCACCATCAACAGTTATTATTTTTGTGCTTCTGTTCCAGATGGATAGAAACTTTGCCGCTCCTGTTTCTATCGTCTCCAAATAAACCAGATACTGCCGCTTTCCAAGCTTATGATCTTCCACAGTTAGACCCTCAATCGTGTGCAAAGGAATAGAATTAGGCCCTTCACTATCGGCTAGTAATGGCGCACTGAAAAGGAATGATAGAAGAGCTAAAAAAGTTAGCTTTAACATAAAAAGGCTCCTAAGAAAGGTTGATATCGTGGCTCAATTGTGAAATCTCTGATCCTGAACTTTTAGCAGGTCGGCCCACCACCACAATAAGAATGCGGCCAAGCGTTTTGTCTAAGAGGTAGAAAGAGACTGGCCTGTCAAATTGTTATTGAAGGACAGGTTTCACCGGAATGACTGCCTTGAGAAATCGTAGGCAACACTCCAACCCAAACGTCTCTAATATCCCGTATGCACGGCAATCCGCCACGCAGTGAAGCAGCGCTGAAATTGAACGGTCTGTGTCGAGGCCAGCAGCATCCAATTGCGTAATCAATGCTACTACGCTTTTACTGGAAAGCCCCCGCTCCCTCGCCGATATCCATAAAAAGAATGACCCTGCCCTGATTAAGGCGCTGACAAACGCTGTACAGAGGATGTATGGAGCGGGCCCATATACATCCTCTGATAAAGATATAACTCTGATTAAGCCAGAGCTAACTGTACCATCCAGCACGCCGACCGACCTTTTAAAGAGCGTCGGACTTAGGAATGCCAAAGCAACCTGGTAAGCACCTAAGGTAGACTATGGTCGTATTCAGACCCTAGCTTTCATCACCCTTTTTTGTAGCTTCCTGATGTTTAGCGATGATTTCCTTGCCCGTTAATCCATCGATTTCCTTTAGGTTCCTCATTAGCGAAACGTCGGGATCCTCTGCGGTACCGTCCATTGCAGCAGCCAATCCAGCCTTCATGCCGTCTGGGCCACCTATGCTGAAATAAAAGAATGCTCGTCGAAAATCGACCTGCTCCGCAGCTGTCAACGTTTTCTGAATCTCATCGACTGATGCTTGCACCGCCTCCTCATCAGCAGCGTCGAATGACGGTTCGCTGGAACACGCCGCCAAAAGCATAGTCAACAAAATAAGAGCCGCAAATTTTGCAAAATTCATATCGTAAATCCTTTATCCATTAAAACTAATATCTCGTAATACGGGAGTAAACACCATTCGTTTTCCAGATGCAAATGTAAATTGAATATAATCGCGGAGATGGCCCAGCTTGCCAAAACTAGCGGGCTAATGGTGAAAAAATGGAGCTTATTTGGGCAAGGAACAGCCCGTTAGTGTTACGTAATCAGATCACTGTTAAATAGGAGTCGCTTTGTATCAAAGCCGGCTACCTGAGCTTTTTGGATGAG
>Ga0316189_10006054_pt1 | contig 11577 bp, 8 predicted proteins | sample LowCovwburrow_MG_FD_204930 | JGI IMG/M metagenome (GOLD analysis project Ga0316189, IMG submission 204930) | Coastal sediment microbial communities from Maine, United States - Lowes Cove worm burrow | ecosystem: Environmental > Aquatic > Marine > Coastal > Sediment | place: USA: Maine... | reverse complement strand
AACGGATTCGGGATTTGCCAGGTCAAAAGGTACCAATGTTGGAAATATTCTGGCTCCAGCTTTGTATTCCTCAGTAGGGAAAGGTGCATTATAGGCCGCAATCACCTCTTCAGAAAGTGGTTGGATTGTGCCCATATCTATTACTTTGCCAATGTTGAACTTTGGAGAGTGTTGTGAATATTCCCTCCACTTTAAAAAACTATCCGGCATAGGTATTTTTCCAGTGGGTAAGGTAGTATTGGAGGCGATGACCATTGAAAACCGATGTTCCATTTCCGTTATGATTCGTAGGCCAATTAATCCACCCCAGTCTTGACAAAAAAGGAGCATATCATTGAGGTCAAGTTTTTGGATAAAAATAGAAATCCAATCGATGTGTTTTTGATAGGTGTAATCTTCCCGATTCATTAATTTATCTGATTTACCAAAACCAATTAGATCAGGAGCGATCACTCGAAATTTAGTGGAAAGAATAGGAATCATTTTTCGGTAAAGATAAGACCAACTTGGTTCTCCATGAAGCAGTAAAATAACTGGTCTATTCTTTTCTCCTTCGTCAAGATAATGCAATCTTAAATCATCTTCCACATCAATGTAATTACTTGAAAAATGGTAGTCTTCCAAATTTTTAAATCTGTTTTCCGGTGTTCTTATTACTTTTTTCATGGCCGTTAATTGAGGGTGTTCAAGGTTCGTCTCTATAATTTACTTCCTATTATATGTCATGTATAAATATAACTGTTTCCCAATTACAATTAATAACCGTGTTGGGAGACAGTTTGGAAGTTTTTATGCCACTACAACTTGATTTGGTAAATGAGGTACTTTTTTTAACACAAAATTCTTTTTAAGCCTCAAAAGATTCATTCTAAGAACGGTTAATAATGCTTAGGTATCATGGGGCTTTTAAATCGAGTACGCTCCTTAGAAAAGCGGAGTTGGGACCACTGGTTGTTAAATAGCTCTCATCTACGTGAACATGGGCCTTGACGGTATGTTAAACTCTTCTTAATGATGTAACATTTTAGCTATTTATACGTCTAATGGAGTGTGTACATAAGGGTACTTATTGTACCCATCACAACAGATTATTAAAGAAGAAAAATATGAAATATACAATACAGGCACACAAGGAAAACAGCGTTAGTAATGAGAGACCGATAACACGTCATGAAAGCTGGAGAAATCACCGAAGGCATACTTCATTGAAACATATCCGGTTTGCATAAGGATTAACAAATTTTGAATGGAAAAGGGGGCGAATGCCCTCTTTTTTATTTGGTACCACCTGCCAGTCTAGTTTCTATCACATCTAGTATCCATCTTGGCATTTTGCGTCTGCATGGTCCTATCCGCGAAAGAAGATTTTCGTTTTGGCATACTTCTCTTGGAAATCTCACATTACCCCATGCTATTTTCAATGCGTCGGACTTAAAAAACAAAGGATTACAACCCCTATTACGTTTGACATGAAAGATATTCTACTTATTTCCGTAATTTTAGGAGATTGGGGCATCCTTTAATTTAATGACATTTATGGACAAAAAAGAATTGAGAAGTAAGAATTGGTTTGGACGCGAAGGTAAAGATGGATTTATATATAGGGCTTGGATGAAAAACCAAGGTATCCCTGATTATGAATTTAATGACAAGCCGGTCATTGGTATTTGTAATACTTGGTCTGAGTTGACCCCCTGTAATGGTCACTTTCGTGAATTGGCACAATCTGTAAAGAAAGGAATTATTGAAGCTGGGGGCTTTCCAGTTGAATTTCCGGTAATGTCATTAGGGGAAACCCTAATGAAACCCACGGCCATGCTATATCGTAATCTGGCCAGTATGGACGTTGAGGAAAGTATACGCGCCAATCCTTTGGACGGTGTTGTGTTACTTTGTGGCTGTGATAAAACAACACCTTCCTTGGTCATGGGGGCCTGTAGTGTGGATCTCCCCACCATAGTGGTGTCGGGAGGACCAATGTTGACTGGGAAGTACCGCGGAAAAAGTATAGGTACAAGTGATGTCTGGAGGTATCATGATGATGTTCGAAAAGGGAATTTGGAAGACAAGGAATTACGAAATATTGAAGCTGCCATGTGCCGAAGTGATGGGCATTGTGCAGTAATGGGTACGGCTTCTTCCATGGCCTGCATGGTCGAGTCCTTGGGGCTTTCCCTGCCTGAGAACGCTGCAATCCCGGCAGCGGATTCCCGCAGAAAGGTATTGGCCCAGTTGTCCGGTTTAAGAATTGTTGATATGGTCAGGGAAAATTTGAGGCTTTCCGATATACTGAAACTCGGGGCATTTGAAAATGCCATAAAAATAAATGCGGCCATTGGAGGCTCAACTAATTTTGTGATACATCTATTGGCTATTGCCGGTAGAATAGGTGTCCCACTTAATCTTGAGGATTTTAATCGGTTATCCAGTGGAATACCCCTCATAACAAACCTCCAACCATCTGGCGAACACTTCATGGAAGATTTGTTTTATGCAGGCGGATTACCAGCAGTAATGAAAGAACTACAGGGAATTTTAAACAATAGCTGTATCACGGTAAACGGAAAGACGGTTGAAGAAAATTATCGGGAAGCACAGAAATATGATGAGAATGTGATTGGAAGTGTTTCCGATCCCTTTAACAAGGCAACCGGTCTTGCCATTTTAAGGGGAAATGTGTGTGAGAATGGGGCGGTTATTAAGCCATCGGCCGCGAGCGACCATTTAATGAAGCATTCGGGTAAAGCTGTAGTATTCGAGAATATCGAGGATTATAAGGCTAGAATAGATACGGATGAATTGGAAGTGGATGAAAATAGTGTCCTTGTTCTTAAAAACGTGGGACCAAAAGGATATCCTGGTATGCCTGAGGTAGGTAATATGGGACTTCCAAAAAAACTATTAAAAAAAGGAATCAAGGATATGGTACGTATCTCAGATGGGCGTATGAGTGGTACTGGTTTTGGGACCGTAGTCTTACATGTATCCCCCGAAGCAGCCATGGGAGGGAATTTTTCAGTAATACAAAATGGCGATCTAATAAGTCTGGATGTGCATAATCGTAGTTTAAGCATTGCCGTTAGCGATGAGGACCTTGAATTGAGGAAACAACATAGAGGAGTAGCACCCCCAATAGTGGATAGGGGCTATGTAAATTTATATGTCAACCATGTGCAACAGGCAGATTTAGGTGCTGATATGGATTTTTTAATAGGCAAATCAGGTAGTGATGTACCGCGAGATTCCCATTAAATTAAAAAAGAGAGAAGATGGATTTTAAGGGAAAGGTTGCAATTGTTACCGGTGCTGGACAGGGAATTGGCCTTGAAATTTGTAAACAGTTGATTTCCGCAGGAGCGAAGGTGTTATTAAATGATCTGGATCCAAATTTGGCGGAAGATGCGCTAACCAAGATTGAAGGTGGTAAAGGCAATTGTATTTCATTTCCTGGAGATGCCGGGGATATTGCGCTAATTCAGGAAATGGTGGATACGGCCGTAGCCGAATTCGGAAAACTGGATATTGTGATAGCCAATGCCGGCATTACACTCTTTGGGGATTTCCTGACTTATCCTCCCGACTCCTTTTACAAGGTAATGACCGTAAATCTTGGTGGTAGCTTCTTTTTGACCCAGGCTGCGGCAAATCAAATGAAAAAACAGGACACAGGCGGATCAATCGTATTTATGTCTTCGGTTACCGGACATCAGGCACATAAGAACCTTGCCGCCTATGGTATGAGTAAGGCCGCTCTGGAGATGCTTGCAAAGCATCTTGTGCTTGAATTATCTCCTTATAAGATTAATGTGAATACCATAGCCCCAGGGGCCACAATTACCGAGCGAACATCAAAAGAAGATACCTATAATGATATATGGGCAAAGCTAACTCCTATGGGCAGACCTGCCCAAGTAGACGATATTGCCAAAGCGGTTTTGTTCATGGTTTCGGACAGCGCTAAACATATAACCGGTCAGAGCCTGGTGGTTGATGGGGGGTGGACATCGATCAGCCCGTCACCTTATGAGGAATAGGGATGTGAATTTTCATTGTAGAGTTTGCATGATTTCCTCCCTGATGTTGTAGTAGGGTCTTTCATAAAATCTATAGCGGTTTGCTCCATACGCAAACCGCTATTATGTAGTATTGTCAGTAGTTTTTAGTTTATTCCCTCTACCTTTTTTATAGGTCTAATTTCCACTCTCCAAATACCTTCTTCAAACCGTGGATCTCCTTTTGTGATTTCAATGGCTTCCTCAAGATCATTTGCCAAAAGATGATAATAGCCAGAAATAACCTCCTTGGTCTCATTGTATGGGCCATCAACAATTTTTCCATTTTTATAGGAAAGCATTCTTCCTTCCATTTCCAAAGGTTGTGCGGATTTCATTCTACCTTCATCCGAAAGTTGCTTGATAAAGCTTCCCACCTTTTCAATATGTTGTTGTAATTGTTCCGGGGATAAATTTGCCTTAGGACTTTCTTCGCTTCTAATAAATAGCATAAATTCTTTCATAATTATATTTTTAAATTAACATGTTATCCTTATTACAATTGAGACTAAGAAATAGGGACAATAGCTATTAACTTTTTTTCCAATAATTTCAGATCACGTTCATTTTTGGTGAGGGAGATCGCCTTTTTAAAGTGCTTTATCGTTTTTGATAAATCATTTTCTTCTTTAAAAAATTCCGCTAAGACCACATGGTACATGGGATGTTCCCCAATGTCAGAATTCAGTTCTATTTTTTTTAATTCGGTAATGGCTTTTTTAGTTCCTTTTACTTTAGACAAAGCAACCGCCCTATTCATCCGTATTGTTGGGGAATCCTCTAATTCCAAAAAAGTATCATACAGTGAAAGTATAGCTGCCCAATTGGTATCATCAAAACTTTTTGCAATACAATGATTTGCGGAAATGGTTGCCAATATGAGGTACTTGGAGATTTGATTTCCTTTCATAGCCTGGTTCAAATATTGTGTACCGCTATTGATCAACTCCTTATTCCACTTACTTCGGTCTTGTTTTTCCATTTCTATAATGGATTTATCGATATTCATTCTTGCCTTAAAACGTGAGGCATTAAACTCCATAAGAGCCAATAGTGCATAACAGTCCGTTTTTTCCTTAATAGACGTATTGTCAACCAACAATTTGGCAAGCCTTATGGCTTCAAGGCAAAAATCTATGCGAATCAATTCGTTCTGTTGGGTAGGACTATAACCCTCATTAAAAAGCAGGTAAATGGTTTTCAGTACAATGGCCAAATGTGCATCGATTTTTTTGGGGATTTCAAAGGACACCTTATTTTCCCTGAGTTGTTTTCTACCTCGTACCAAACGTTTGTTGATCGTATGGTTGGTTGCAAAAAAGGCATTGGCTATTTCAGGGATACTAAACCCGCAAAGTAATTTTAATATTAGGGCTATTTGCGAATTTTCAGATATTGAGGGATGGCAACATGCGAACATCATTTTTAATTGTTCGTCCAAAATCACCTCATTGGAGAATTGGAGCTGCTCTAATTTTAATGCGTCCCTATTTACTTCTAACTGATATTTTGTTAGATACTTTTTCCGTTTTAGAATATTCAGGGTTATATTTTTTGCAGTAGTATATAACCATGCTTCGGGATTTTCAGGTATTCCGTTTTGTTGCCAATGATCCACAGCCTTTAATAAAGCCTCTTGTACAATATCCTCAGCCGTCTCGACATTATTAACGCCGATATATCTTGTTATTACAGATACTATTTTCCCATACTCTGTTCTAAAAAAATGTTCCGCTAATTCCCGACTTTGTTTTTTATTTGAATCACTCATCTCTCAAGCGCTGGTAACGGTTACATTAAAATTAAAATCGATTTCTTCAACTTCCCTCTCAAGTTATGTGACCTATCATTAAAATCATTTCGTATGTATCCTATATGATCGGTTGGGATGTACTCCAAGTTAACACTCCTGCCTTTTTTGCCCAGTTTTTCCATAGGATCATAAGCTCTTCCGCTTTTTCCGGCATTTGTTCAATCAAATCGTCCATTTCACTTCTATCCAGTTCTATATCATATAATTCCCAGTTATATTCCGAATCTTTTTCCCATTTAGATACTAGTTTATAGTTTCCTAGCCTTACCGCCTTATTGCCTTCGTGTTCCCAAAAAATAGCCCTGTTTTGTAAATCATTGTTATCAAAGACCGGCGTGAGACTAATTCCTTCTAAAGGTGTAATTGTATTGCCATTGAAAGTTTCGGGGTACTTACCACCAGCAACATCTATACAAGTGGCCATAATGTCTATTAAATGCCCAGGTTGATTTCGAAATTCGTTCTGTGCTTTTATTCCAGAAGGCCAATGTACAATAAGAGGGGTTGCTATTCCCCCCTCATGCACCCAGTGTTTGTACATTCTAAAAGGAGTGTTACTGGCATTGGCCCAAGGTTTACCATAACCAAGATAGGTGTCATCACCTCCTGGCTCTAGTCCTTTCCCAACGAGTACTGGTCTTCCGTCCCGCGTATATTTCGGTACCATTTCAGTTTGAAATTCATCTTTGCCCATGGGTTTAATCTCATTTGGATTTACATTTTCATGATAAGGTCTTGTCATTTCGGAAAACCCAAATTCCTCGGCACAACCCCCATTATCCTGTAAAAAGAAAACCAAGGTGTTCTCTTTTATCCCTTTCTTTTCAAGGGAGTGCATTACTTTTCCAATACCCTGATCCATCCCATCCACCATGGCAGCATAGACCTCCATAAGGGAACTATACCAACTTTTTTGCTCGGCATCCTCCCAATTGGGAATGTTGTCCTTATCAGATAGCTTCCATGCTGGGTTGACCAGGCCAATTTCCTGCATCCGCTTATATTTTGTTTGTCGAAGTACATCCCAACCCTCATCGAATTTACCCTTATATTTTGCGATGTCCTCTGGCTTGGCATGCATGGGCCAATGGGCCGCGGTATAAGGCAAGTACATAAAAAATGGTTTATCGTTATTGTGTTCCTCAATAAATTTCACCGCATTATCGGAAATGGCATCGGTATAGTAAAAATCTTCAGCCGGAACGATAAACTCATTATCACTTGTGAGCGAATTAGGGTCGAAAAAACTTCCTGCGCCATGTATGGTTCCAAAAAACTTATCGAAACCTCGTTGTAAGGGCCAATTGTGTTTAGATGGATTCTCTTTGGAAGGCTTTAAAGGTGTTACATGCCATTTCCCCGACATATAGGTTGAGTACCCCGCCTGTTTCAAAACTTCGGCAATGGTTACGGCGTTTGTACTTAAATCCCCGCTGTAGGCATCGCTTCCCCTGTCTTCCATCATATGACCTATTCCTGCCTGATGCTGATAAAGCCCTGTTAAAAGGGAGGCCCTTGTTGGGCAACACCGACCTGTATTATAAAATTGGGTAAATCGTAAGCCATGTTCCGCAAGACCATCAAGAACAGGGGTATTAATAGCGCCCCCATAACAGCCGATATCGGAATAGCCCATATCATCTGACATTATAAGAATAATGTTGGGCTTTGTGTTTGGTTGTTTTTTCGTTTCGCAACTTGACAGTACAACTAAATGGAGAAAGGCTATGGTTATTATCTTGGATCTGATCATTCGATGAGGTTTAGAATAGTTGATGCTGACAATGCTATTTAATTTTTATAGATATGAATCAAACAATGGTCACCACGTTTATTGAAATAGATACACAGCTTACAATTGAATGTACACTGAAACATTAAATTCCATTATGGGTGTAATGAAGTCTAAAGATAAGTGTATTCTTATTTCGATATATAATTTAATTGCATTTTTGACAGCTCTTGTATTGTGAGCTGTATTAGTAAAGATTTGGACTAAAAGACAGTCTCAAATAAATAAATGGTCAGTAACCCCCAATATGTTCCTGTTACCATACTGAGAACTGCCAGCAATATGGCATGTGGCATCCAAGATTCATTAAATGCCTTTGTTACGGCGGGAGCTGTTGAAATCCCCCCAACATTGGCCATGCTGCAAATGGGTACCCAAGCCAAGTTGACTTTCAATACATAGGCAACGATCAACATGACCACATAATGCAGGATTAACCAAACTATAGCGAATACGACTATATACCCAGAGATTGCAAATCCTGAAAAATTCAATTTTAAGCCAAGTATGGCCATAATACATATAATAAGATAACCGCCTATTTTTATTACCAATTTATGATTCCAAAATGAAAAGGTGTTTCCAAAAACGAAACCTAAGATCGATAGCACAATAATTTTTAGCAAAAAGTTGCCGATCAAAAGGCTGGCAAGGACCACACCCAAGCAAATAGTCATGATTTTAATCGAGGCTTTCCAACCAATGGATGAAGGGTTTTTTTTATTTGAAAAACTACTGATTGGCTTTTCCCTTATATGAAATAAGTTATTAAGGAAAGAGCTTCGTTTGATAAACTGAAACATTAGGATTGTCCAAATATTTACAAGTATATTATCCAATACCAATACTATGAGGAATACAGATTCTGAACATTCAACAATCTCCTTAAGTACAAGCTGACTGGTACTTCCCCCAATCCAGCTACCAACAAGGGTCACCAATCCTTTCCAATATTCCCTATCGAGGATTTCAATCTGTAACACTTCCGTAAAGGAATTGACACCTAGGAGCAAAACTATGGGAAGTATGGCTATGGCCGCTGAGCCACTAATAAACAGTAAGATTGGTTTCAATCCGACAACCTTGAGCTGTTTGATGGAAAGTGCACCCATGACTAAAACAATGGCAAGGGGGATGATAAAGTTTTTGCTTAAAGTATGCAAAGCGATATCGGATAGCTCTAGATCAAAGCAATAGGTAAATAAAGCTGGGATGATATATGCAAAGAGAATGGCGGGAGTCCATTGTAAAACCTTTTGAGTATATTTATTTTTAGTTTTATCCAAATACATAACCGCGGTAACGGTTACAAACACAATAGCTATACCGAGAAGGTCATTCATTTATCCCAGGGATTGGTAAAACCAAAGGCGTGGGCTTATTTAAGCGTAGTACATTTCTATATGAATAAATTATACAATCCATGAAAATAATAATACGTTGTCTTTTCTTTTGTGCCTTTTTTATCACTGTTGGTCAAGATTCCATCGTTACAATAAGTGAAATAAATATAGGCAATCTTCCTTCAAATCAAATTAAAAAGTATTGGCTTAAGTTAATGGACAATGCGATGTCCCAGCCGGTTTTGATACCGGTCATTGTTGCGAAAGGAGATTCGAACGGGCCGGTATTGGCATTGACGGCAGCAATCCATGGAAATGAACTTAATGGTATTCCTATAATTCATGAGTTGATCGAGGAATTGGATATTGATCAATTAAAGGGTACCGTCTTAGCAATTCCAGGTTTAAATAGCATCAGTATTCCATTACATCAAAGGCGTTTTTTGGATGATGAGGACATTAATCGAAGTTTCCCCGGAAAAGAACATGGTAATCGAAGTCAACAGTTTGCTTGGCAGATCAATCAAAAAGTTCTTACCAAAATAGATTTTCTTGTAGATATGCATACCGCGAGTTTCGGTAGGATAAATTCCCTTTATGTACGAGCGGATTTGACCAATGAACAGATAAAGACCATGGCGTTTTTGCAGGATGCGGATATGATATTGAATAGTTTAGGGCCAACTGCAGCTGCCCCACAAGGTGCCTCAAGAACGATGCGTGCCGAGGCTATGCTAAAAAACATTCCCACTATTACTGTGGAATATGGGAATCCGCAGGTTTTTCAAAATAATATGACCGATCGGGGCAAAAAAGGGATTAAGAACATAATGGCTTGGTTAGGTATGGTGGCCTCTGAAGTTGTACCGGTACCAAAAGCTGAATTACTGTCTTCTTCTTTTTGGATATATACCGATCAAGGTGGATATTTGGAAGTGCATCCTGAAATCAACCAAAAGGTAGGATCCGGGGAATTGATCGCTACCTTGAAAAATCCTTTTGGGGATGTCATTAAATATTATAATGCCCCCCAAGCGGGTATTGTAATCGGAAAAAGTACCAACCCGGTCAATATTGCCGGAGGTAGGATTCTTCATCTTGGAATATTACAAGAATAAAAATAAATGCTCCAAAAAGTGTAACCATAAAGAATTTTTAAGTCAAGTTGTTAATAGGAATGACCATGAAAAGAATTGTGATTTTATTGATAAGTGTTAGCTGTTTGATAGGCTGTAAACAAAAAAAAGAGAAGGGCGTGGCTTCGGCAGAACTGAAGCAACCTAGTTTCCATATAGAACAAACCGACACAGAGCTAAAGGTTTTTTCAGATGACGGGACATCGGCCGTGGTTACGCAACATACAAAAGTGGATTTTCGCCCATTCATACATCCCATTCTAGCTCCTGGTACAGCAGTGGAACTGACACAATTCAGTCCAGAACACCACAAACACCAGACTGGCCTATACTGGGGATTTACCAGGGTTAATGGGGTCGGGGCCTCTTCGGAAGAATTGAAAAAATGGTTTTATAAGCCTGATAAGCCAGATGAAATGAAGCATAAAATAGGTCGGGATTTCTTCCATAACCCAGGCGCAGGTCATTGGCAAAAAGTATCCTCGGAAGTATTGATTCCGAAGGGGAAGGAAGTAAAATGGAAAACGGTCTACAATATGTTGGATGGTGATAAGAATCCGATACTTAAAGAGACCCAGATATGGACCTTTACCCAGAAGGAAAATCAATATTTCCTTAGCCTAGTGTGGCAAGGGGAAGCGTTGACCGACATAACGGTCAATGAATTCGACTATGGTGGGCTATTCCTTAGAATGCCCTGGGAGAAAGGTGTAAAAGGCGATGTTGAGAATGCCGCACGCCAAAAAAATGAAAAAGCAAATGAACAAAGGGCCATGTGGGTGGATGTTGGAATGGAAATAAACGGACTTGAAGAGAGGGGCCATATTGCTATTTTTGATCATTCGGAAAATATGGGTTATCCACAACCATGGCGTGTAGACGGACAATTGGGTGTGGGTCCCGTTTTGGCAAAATTAGGGGATTGGGAGATAAAAAAGGGGGAGACGAAAATATTCCAACATCAGATAGTTGCCTATTCAGGTGAATTGAATGAAACGAAAATGAATGACCTATGGGGTGATTTTGTGGGCGATAAGGGCATGTACAATACCGCTTCACTCTGGGAACTTGCCAGACAAGAGGGTAGGGACGCCAAATTATTAAGTCCTGATGAAGCTGTGGAAGCAATGACGATAAGGGAAGGCTACAAAGTGAATGCCTATGCCTCAGAACCCATGATTACGCAGCCTATGGCTTTCTGTTGGGATGATAGGGGCAGGATGTGGATCGCCGAAAATAGAGATTATGAATCTAGATCAAAAGGATTTTCAGGTTCTGGTGATAGCCGTATTCTTATTCTTGAGGATACCGATCACGATGGGGTAGTGGATAGCAAAAAAGTATTTTTGGAAGGGATTCCCTTTCCTTCAGCCATCGCGGTTGGTCATGGTGGGGTTTTTGTGGGCGCACCTCCAAACCTATTGTTCATACCTGATGAAAA